>ERZ827363.3455-NODE-3455-length-12007-cov-2.467202_pt1 | contig 12007 bp, 10 predicted proteins | sample MGYA00519776_ERZ827363 | MGnify/ENA primary metagenome ERZ827363 (study PRJEB31778, sample SAMEA3449288) | human gut metagenome | biome: human gut; feature: human-associated habitat; material: faeces | place: United Kingdom | collected 2010/2012 ...
CGTACAGCCACATCTTCCTTCCGGTTGGAAATACCAGCCAGCACACGTCTTGATGGCGTCCATATCTCCATATGCATCCCCCATCCTTGCCCTTCCCACCCCAATATTGTATAATCACCTCAAACAACATCCCACCCCATTTTGTGACCCAAAATTGCGTTTTTGTTGCATAACCCAAGAAACCAGGAGGCCCACCCCAAATGAAAAACACACACCAGAAACCAAAAACCCAACACACCCTCTCCGTCTACTTCTGCGGCCAGGAAGACTGCGGCCCGAACCACTCCTTCGGCCCGGCCATGCGCCCACACTACCTTCTCCACGTAATCTACCACGGCAAAGGCATCTACCAGTGCAGCGGCCACACCTACCATCTGAAAGCAGGTGATGCTTTTCTCATCCGTCCAATGGACTCCATCTACTACCGCGCCGACAACACCGAACCCTGGAGTTATGCCTGGGCAGGCTTTGACGGCTCCGCCTGCAAAGAAATCCTGGAGCAGACCATATTTTCCGACACCCTCATCTTTACCCCCGAAACCCCAACCCAGCAAAACAACCTCCTCACCCGCATGACAAACCTCCTTGCCACCTTCTCCGAAAACAACGGAAACGACCTCGCCATCGCCGGAAACCTCCTCCTAATGCTATCCTCCGTGCAAAAAAAGCCCTCTGAAAGCAGAACCGACATCGCAACCCTCTACTTTCAGAAAGCTTCTGAATACATCAAAAACAATTACGCCTACCCCATCCAGATCTCAGACGTGGCACGCTACGTAGGAATCGACCGTTCCTACCTCTACCGGATCTTCATGGAACACGAAAATATCTCCCCAAAACAATATCTCCTGAAACACCGCCTCCAGATGGCAACCCAGCTCCTCTGTTCCTCAACCTGCACCATCACAGAAGCAGCCCTTTCCTGCGGGTTCCGGGACGCCCCATCCTTCTGCAACTACTTCCGCCAGGGCACCGGCTACACCCCGAAAGAATTCCGAAAAACCTACAGCGGAATCATTAACGCATAACCAGACAATACTTCACCATTTCTCAACTGCCCACCAGAAGAATCCACCCCAAAAAATCCGCATCCAAACATCCGGAACATCTCTTCCGGGAACAAAAAAAGACGGCCGCTCAACCTGCATCCGTACCCAATGCAAATGATCTCCGTCTTTCACTTTCTGGAAAAGAAATGCTTAAGAAAAACATACAAAACAATAATAAACGCAAACACATACCCAAAGGCACCCAAAGCCGGAATCCCCCACAACTTCGGTTTCATATCCGTAGTACAGATGATACTGGAACTGATCAGAAGCGCCATCACCCACAACCCCATCACGATATTCCGCACCAACCGCCGCAAAAGCCACGCCAGGTCATCTGAAGCATGAAGATCCAGATTAATCTTCGTCTGCCCTTTCATACAACCCTGAAGGAAATCCGCTGCCAGAGATGGAATATCAATGGCACGCCGAAGGGACCAGACAAGATTTTTGCCACCTTTTTTGATCTCGTGCTTCCAGTTCCCATTGCTGAAAAACTGCTCCTTGATCCTTGCTGCGGCAATCTGTGTCATATTGATATCCGGACAGATCTCAGCAAGAACACCTTCCACATGGGTCAGTCCCCTTGCGAGCATAGTCAATCCATGCGGCATCATGATCTTATTTTCCTTCATGACCTCCATCAGATCCACCATGACTTCCGCCACATCAATATTTCCCATATCCGCAGTACCATATTTCTCCATCAGTCCCCGGATATCTTCATAAAGCTTACTGGAATCCGGTTTGCCCTTAAACTCACCAAGAGCCAGAACTGCATCCTGGATCTTTCCGATATTGTTCATGGCAACCCCTTCAATGGCTTCTCCGATCAGCTGACGGTCATGCTCTGTGAGCCGTCCCATCATTCCCATATCGATCCAGACAATCTTTCCTTCCTGAATCCGCACATTTCCCGGATGGGGATCTGCATGGAAAAATCCATCCTCCATGACCTGTTTGATGAAATTATCCACATATTTCGTTCCAATCTCATTAAGGTCATAGCCATTGGCCAGAAGATTGGCCTTGTCATTGATGGCAAAACCGTCAATATATTCCATCACCAGAATATGAGGAGAAATATACTCTCGGTAAAGAATTGGCACTTTAACAAAAGCCACATCTTTATTCTTCTTGGCAAATTCCGCCATGTTGGCAGCTTCTGTCAGGAAATTCATCTCCTCCTGGGTCACTGTCCACAGCTCGCTTAAAACCATGTTCAAGTCCACCATACCCTTGATGCTTACCGGCGGCATCAGACGCACAGCCTTATGCATCAGGCCGATATCCCTTGCCATGGTTTCATAGATTCCCTTACGCTGAACCTTGATCACAACTTCTTCTCCGGTTTTCAGCGTAGCGCGGTGAACCTGGGCAATTGAAGCAGCACCCAGCGGTTTCTGCTCAATATGCTGAAATTCTTCCTGCCACGGACACCCCATGGATTCCTCCAGAACCTCGATGACCTGGGAAAATGGCATGGGTGGTACATCCGAGCAGAGTTTCATCAGCTCATCACAGTATCTCTTGGGAAGAATATCGGAACGCAGGGACATAATCTGACCCAACTTAATATAAGTTGGGCCCAGATCTTCCAGTATGAGCCGGAGCTTCTCAGGCGAAACACCCCGGGTAATGGCATGCTTTTTCAGAACAGCTGTGATCTCTCTCAGCCGTTCTCCATATCCGCTGTTCTCTTTCTTCTCCTGTTCTTCTCCGCCCATAAACTTCTCCATTTACTGCTTTCTTTATGATATTTCTTATTACTCTGCTGCCGGCTCTTCGCTCCCGGCTTCTTCTGTTACCGTTTCTGCCTCCACAGGAGCTTCCGGTGCAGCCTCCTCAACCGGTTCTTCTGCTGCCTCAGAAGCCTCTTCTTTCTCTTTTGCTGCCTCAGCCTGCATACTCTCGATCTGTGCTTTCACAGCTGCCAGCTGCTCCGGTGTCAGTTTGGAGATCGTTGCTTTCAGCTCTTCCCGATCGTTCTTTCTGGCTGCAGATTCTTTTACAGAATCAGCGGCTGTCTTAACTGTTGATTTGATGTTGTGTTTCAGTTCCTGATTAAGAACCTTACCCTGCTCAACAGTAAGCTCGCCTTTTTTAACCAGCTCGTCCAGGATCTCCTTGGATTTCTCTGCTGTTACTGCTGCTGTACCAATTCCTACTAATAAGATTTTCTTCAGTCCTTCACCTAATTCCATAATAATTCTCCTTTCCTAAAAACGGCCACTGCCGTTCCATGTACCTGATCGATTTCTACCATATTCCCAGAAAAACAAGCCCTTTCGGAACAAAAATGATCAGCCCGACAATCGCTGCCATGATCGCTGCGATCAGTACTGCTCCGGCTGCTGTGTCCTTGGCGATCTTTGCCAGAGGGTGACGTTCTTCTGTCACAAGATCTACCACAGCTTCCACTGCCGTATTTACCAGTTCCAGCGCCATCACCATTCCGAACAATCCCAGGCAGATACACCACTCCGTGACGGAAATTCCAAGGATCAGCCCTGCGATCACCACAAGAACTGCCACCGTACAGTGGATCTTCATATTTCTTTCCTGGCGGATACAGGTAAAAATTCCCTGAAACGCATAACCGAAACTTTTATATAACGGGTCCTTTTTTCTGCCTGCCATGTTCCTCACCTGATTTCCTGTGTGAATGATCCCCTCCATTGGGAATTATGGAATTATTATAACAAGTTTGCAGGAATATTTCCAGTATTTCAGAAAATTTATGAATATTTAAGGAGTATATGCGGTTATTCACAGACAACTTTCAACCACATATACTCCCGATCTTATCCTATATTATTCCACATTTTTCAGTGCTTCATCCATAGGCACATGACGGATTCTCCGAAATTCCAGCACTGCTACCACTGCATAAGTCGCGATTCCGATTGCCATCATTTTTACATAGATCATCGGATCCACCCACATAGTAATCCAGCCTGAGATGCTGGAAAGCATCATCTCGCGGAACAGAACTTCCATGATCTGCCGCTCAATAGGAAGGCTTAACAGCAGGCAGATCACCACCACAAGAGAAGTGGAAAGTATATACAGCCGGCTGATTTCGCCATCGGTATAGCCGAGAATCTTTGTCATAGATATCGCCTGGGCATTTTTTTCAATAATAACCTTGGAAAGCAGATAGATCACCACCAGAAAAATAATCACGGAGAATCCGTACATCATTCCCATCATATCTCCCATGGAAACATCCAGCTGTCTGGATATTTTTGTAAGAGATTCCAGGTCGATGACAGAACCGATATATTTTGAATCGATATCCTTGATCTCCGTATTGGAAAAATATCCGCCAAAATAATCATCTCCCAGGTCAAACACCTTATTCAGTTTATCCCGCTCCATAAATACGCAGAGACTTGCGGTGTAATCATAAATCCCGTCTACTTTAAAGGAATATTCATCCTTCTCGTATTTTTCCTTCAAAATTATAGTATCGCCCTCTTTGATCCGGAATTTATCTGCATAGGCACTGGAAATATATACCCCGTCCCCGGAAAGATCTGCATGGATATACTGGCTTTCCGGCTCCACACCATAGAGAGTGATCTCCTCACTTTTATATTTACCAGGCATGGTATTCAGAGAATATGCAGAAAATTTTTCCGCATCCTTATTATCCGTTCTGGTATCCATATAATATTCCAGAAGGGAAATCATGCCATCCAGCTTGTTTCCTGAGGAAACACTTGCCGGAACGCTCAGCATATACTGATATTTCGCCAGCATGTTCTCCTGGATCTCCAGCTGATAATGATCCAGCGCAGACGGCAGGAGCATTCCGAAAAACAGCAGCAGATTGGCAAAAATAACGCCCACAAACAACACCAGATAATTGCTGACATTCTGAAAGATCACACGAAGGCGGAATCTGGAAAAGATTCCGATCTTCGGGCTTAAATACATGGCGCGTTTCTGTTTTTTTCCGGAAAAATCCCTTCGCAGGAATTTAAGAGGTGAAAGCTGCAGACGATACCTGAGCACCGCATAATTGATCAGTATCATAATGATGACCGGAACTACCGTTGTCAGAAGAAATGCCTCTGCATTCCATACAGTCACATACGTCGGCAGACTGTAACTTCCGTAATACATACCTGCGCACACGCCTTTAAAGATGGTATACCCAAGAATATTTCCGACCAGGGCACCGGCCAGTGTTACCAGCACAGGAAGCGTCATATAGTGAAGGATCAGCTCCCGCCTGGTATAACCGGATGCACGAAGGGTACCGATCACGCCCGCTTCCTTACGGATAGTATTGCTGATGGTGATCCCAAACACAAAAGCCATGATCACGATCACGATATAAAGAAGCATGACAACCATAGCCTTATCTCCACCCATATCATCGCCGGTAAAAATAATCGCCTGATTAAGATAACGTGGTACAAAGGTCTCCAGTGTCACAACATTTCCAATATCCTCCATGAGGTCCTCGGAAACCTTTTTCTCCTCTTTTTCGTTCTCCGGCTGTTTATTATAGATCCAGGCATAATTATACTGGAGCTTTTCCTGACTGAGCGTTTCAAATTCCTCCGGTGTCACGACTCCAACACCAAATTTTACAGAATCAAACATGGAATCATTGTTGTTCTGAAACAGAGCACTGTAATCAGAAAGCGCCACCAGGCCTGTGATCTTCCAGGATTTTTCACCTCTGATCAGGGTATCTCCTACCTTAAGACTGTTGTTATCCGCATACATACGGTCAATGGCGATCTCACCCTGCCCTGACGGCATTTCTCCCTTCATCAGGCAGACCTTGTTCACCTGCTCCCGGTTTTTAAAGAAACGCATGGTACTTCCGTTATCCAGAGCTTCTTCTATATAATAATTCTCGTAAAGTGTAACACCTGCTGCCTCAATGTCTTTCCACTGAGATCTGTAAACTTTTTCCGCAGTACGGAAATTTCCGTTTTCGATGTTATATTTATCAAAGCTCTCATTATAAGCCTTCAGCATGCTTCCATCGGCTACCAGAAAGCCGGACACAAACCCGATGGTCAGTACCATCAGCAGGAAAACCACCAGATATTTTCCAAATTCCCCTTTCAGTTCCCTGGGGATACGTTTACGTAAAGGACTCTTCATAATGACCCCCTTACCATTCCAGATCTGCTGCCGGAATTTTCTGCTCATTCTGGTAGTTTCTTCGGATCATACCATCGCGAAGTTTCACCACACGGTCTGCCATATCCTTGATGGCGTCGTTGTGGGTAACCATAACTATGGTGTTTCCGTATTTATGATTGACGGTTTCGATCAGTTTCAGGATTTCCTTGGAGGTATTATAATCCAACGCACCGGTAGGCTCGTCACAGAGCAGGATATCCGGATTTTTTACAATGGCCCGTCCAATAGCTGTTCGCTGCTGCTGACCTCCGGAAAGCTGATTGGGAAGCTTTCTCTGATGCTCATAAAGTCCCAGGGTATGAAGCAATTCATCCACATCCAGAGGTCTGTCACTTAAGTAGGCTCCCACTTCAATATTTTCCCGTACCGTCAGATTGGGAATCAGATTATACATCTGGAAAATGTATCCCAGATGTTTTCTGCGGTAAAGCGAAAGTTTCTTTTCTTTCATATCTTCCAGGCGCTCCCCCTGAATGGTGATACTGCCTGCATCTGCTCCGTCAATGCCGCCGATGATATTTAACAGTGTGGATTTTCCGGAACCGGAGGGCCCCAGCAACACACAGAATTCTCCTTTTTCTATTTCCAGATTGATCCCTTTCAGAACATCCACACGGCTTTCTCCTGCCCCGAAGGATTTTTTGATCCCTTTTATCTCCAGAAACATAAGTTTTCTCCTTCCATCCATTTGGAAATGTACTTTTTTATGGTAAAAGTACTGTTAAGCTTATGTTAGATTAGACTTACTATTTTGTCAAGAAGCTGTATTATTTTCGTATATTTTTTACAAAGCTGTGGATACCGCGCAGAATCACAGCAAATATAAGAAAAATCTGTGTCCGCCTCCGCTCCCCGTCCAGATAATCCACGAAGCATTTCAGCACCGGAAAAAACCGGTGATCATAAAGAATACCGCAACTCCATCTGCAACAATACAGTAAAAAAACACTCTTGATAAAATCCACTGGCTGTCCACCAGCGCATACAGTGCCGTATGAATCCCGATTACCATCAGGCAGGCCAGAATTCTCATAAACTCCACAGCCGGATCTCTCTTCATTTTTTGTGTCTCCTTTATCCTATGTAAAAAATTCGTCATTTTTCTATCATTGTAGCACAATATCGACACTTTTCCTACCGCTTTCCAGCCCTTGCCAAAAGCCCGAAAAACGTATATAATGTGGGAGTATCTGTATATTTTTAACCAAATAAATCTTATTTTTTTAAAGGAGTGAATATTGAAAGTGGACCCCAGCGACACTTACCAGATAATCATATTACTTATTCTGCTGGCATTGTCAGCCTTTTTCTCATCTAACGAAACCGCGCTGATGTCGGTAAACCGGATCCGTCTCCGCTCTCTTGCAGACGAGGGCAACAAACGTGCATCCATGGCTCTTGACATTCTGGAAGATCAGATGCCAAAACTTCTCAGTGCGATTCTCATCGGAAACAACATTGTGAACATTTCGGCTTCTTCCCTTGCAACAACACTTGCATACAGTTTTGGCGGATATATGGTCAGCATCGTGACATTGATCCTTACTGTCCTGATCCTGATCTTCGGCGAGATCACCCCAAAGAACTACGCAACCATAAACGCGGAAAAGATCACTCTCCGTTATATCCCGATTTTTAAATTTCTCATGACTATTATGACGCCGGTGATTTTTATCATCAATCTCTTTTCCAGAGGTGTGATGCGCCTTATGCGTGTGGACCCGGATGCTGCCAGCAAGGCCATGACTGAGGAAGAGCTCCGTACCATCGTGGATGTGAGCCATGAGGACGGTGTCATTGAATCCGATGAGAAAGAAATGATCTACAATGTGTTTGATCTTGGAGATGCCACAGCCAAGGATATCATGGTGCCGAGAGTCCATGTTACTTTTGCAGACGTGGAATCCACCTATGATGAGCTGATCGAGATTTTCCGTGAAGACAAATTCACCCGTCTCCCGGTTTACAAAGACAGCCAGAATAATATCGTGGGAATTATCAATATGAAGGATCTTCTCCTCTATGACAAAAATGAAGAATTTGTCATTGACCGTTTCTTGCGGAAACCGCATTTCACTTATGAGACAAAAAGCATTTCCGATCTTCTTGTAGAAATGAAGGATTCCACCTTCAACATTGCTATTGTCCTGGATGAGTACGGTGATATGGCCGGACTTATTACACTGGAGGATATCCTGGAGGAAATCGTCGGCGAGATCCATGACGAGTACGACGAGAAAGAGGACGAACTTGTCCAGAAAATTTCCGACCGTGAATATATCATCGAGGGTTCCATGCACCTGGACGATGTGAACGATCACCTGAATACAGAACTGGATTCTGAGGATTACGATTCCCTTGGCGGATTTATCATCGAACACCTGGACCGCCTGCCTGTTGCCGGTGATGAAGTGATCACAGAGGAAGGCATCCGTCTGATCGTGGAAAAACTGGATAAGAACCGCATTGAGAAAGTGCATGTTTATCTTCCGGAAACGCTTCATGTAAGCGATCATGAATCCGAATAGAACCATTATCGGAACTGTCTATTTCTGATTGACAGTTCCGATATTTTATATTATAATAATCTAAAATTTTTATTCATATTTACTAAATGCAATGACAGGGAGTAGTACATAGTTTCCGGATGCACAGAGAGAAGATGGCCGGTGAGAATCTTCGTGACAGTACTATGGAAGTAGCCCTCGAGCAGTGGACTGAACCATAAATTTTCATGCAGTAGGCTTCAACGTCATTCCCACGTTACAGGGAAGCAGTATAATTTTGTACTGGCAGAGAGCAGAGTTTTACCTCTGAAAACAGGTGGTACCGCGGAATTATCCGTCCTGAGCATATTTTATCCGATATGCCGGGACTTTTTTATTGGAAAAATTTCTCGCGGCAGCCCTTATCTGCTTAACTTTTCACATCATCAAAGGAGGGAACCAATTCATGAAACAGATTTCCGGAAACAAATTGCTTGTAAAAGCCTTAAAAGAAGAAGGCGTTGATGTTCTGTTCGGCTATCCTGGTGCCTGCACCATCGATATCAGCGATGAATTATATAAACAGAGCGGCATTGACATCATCCTGCCACGTCACGAACAGGCCCTTGTACACGAAGCAGATGCCTATGCCAGAACTACCGGAAAGGTTGGCGTATGTCTCGTTACCAGCGGTCCCGGAGCTACCAACCTTGTTACAGGTCTTGCAACTGCCAACTATGACAGTGTTCCGCTTGTATGCTTTACCGGACAGGTTGCCCGTCACCTCATCGGAAACGATGCGTTCCAGGAGGTTGATATTGTCGGGATCACCAGAAGCATCACAAAATACGGTGTTACCGTCCGCAACCGTGAGGATCTTGGACGTATCATCAAGGAAGCTTTCTATATCGCACGCACCGGACGCCCAGGCCCGGTTCTCATCGACCTTCCAAAGGATGTAATGGCCGAGCTGGGAAGTGCTGAGTATCCGAAGACTGTCAATATCCGCGGCTACAAGCCCAACACCAGCGTGCATATCGGACAGCTGAAGCGTGCCCTCAAAATGCTGCAGAAGGCCAAAAAACCTCTGTTTCTTGCTGGCGGCGGTGTGATCATTTCCCGCGCGCAGGAGATTTTTACCCAGGTTGTTGAGAAAACTCAGATCCCGGTTGTCACAACCGTTATGGGACGTGGCGCCATTTCCACAAAGAACCCTCTGTTTATCGGAAATCTTGGTATGCACGGCGCTTATGCCGCAAATATGGCAGTAAATGAATGCGATCTTCTGTTTTCCATCGGAACCCGTTTTAACGACCGTATCACAGGCAAGCTCCATGAATTTGCCCCACATGCACAGATTGTCCACATTGATATTGATACTGCTTCCATTTCCAGAAATATTCATGTAGATATCCCCATCGTTGCCGATGCAAAAGAGGCCATCACAAAAATGGATGAATATGTACAGGAGTGCAACACTGAAAAATGGCTGAAACAGATCCAGGAATGGAAAGAAGAACATCCTCTTACCATGAAAGACCGTGGTATTATGGGACCGCTGGATATCATCGGCGAGATCAACCGCCAGTTTGACAAAGCCATTCTTGTTACCGATGTAGGACAGCATCAGATGCTGGTAAGCCAGTATGCAGACATCACTGAGAACCGTCAGCTGATCATGTCCGGCGGACTTGGAACCATGGGTTACGGCCTTCCGGGTGCCATCGGTGCCAAGATCGGCAATCCGGACACACCGGTCATCTCCGTTTCCGGTGACGGCGGCATGCAGATGAACATTCAGGAGCTGGCTACCGCAGTTCTGGAGGAACTTCCGATCATCTGCTGTATCTTTAATAATGAATATCTTGGAATGGTCCGCCAGTGGCAGAAGCTTTTCTACGGAAAACGCTACGCCATGACAAACTTAAAAGCCGGTGCACTCTCCCGCCGTACAGACGGACAGGAATATCCGGAATACACACCGGATTTCATCCGTCTCGCAGAGAGCTATGGGGCAAAAGGTATCCGCGTAACTGAAAAGGATCAGATCGCGGCTGCTTTCGAAGAGGCTAAGAAGAATACAAAAACTCCTACGATCATCGAATTTATCATTGATCCGGAGGAAATGGTTTACCCGATGGTTAAGCCGGGCGGTACTCTGGCTGATCTGATCATGGATTGTTAGGAGGAATGAATGATGGATAAAGGAATGAAAAAAAGATGGATCTCTCTCTACGTTGAAAACCAGGTCGGTGTTCTTTCCAAGATTTCTGGTCTTTTCTCCGGAAAGTCCTATAACCTGGACAGTCTTACAGTTGGAACCACGGAGGACCCAACAGTTTCCAGAATGACCATCGCCACAGTCAGCGATGATGAGACTTTTGAGCAGATCAAAAAACAGCTGAACCGTATGATCGAAGTTATCAAGGTCATTGATTTTACAGATGTATTTGTTCGAATGAAGGAGATCCTTTACATCAAGGTAAAGGGCTGCTCCCCGGAAGATAAAGTAGAACTTTTCCAGATTGCTGAGACTTTCAAAGCACGTGTCATCGACTATGGAAAAGACAGCCTCCTTCTGGAATTCGTCCAGACCGCAACCAAAAATGACGCGGTCATCAAGCTTATCAAAGAAGAGTTCAAGCATATCGAAGTTGTCCGCGGCGGAAGTGTCGGAATTGAGTCTATCAGTATGATGGAGAGATAAAAGCTGAATAATACCACAAAATGGAATGGCCGTTCCGCAGTAGCGGAACAGGCATTCCATAGTAGATTAGATTTTACCCTTCATAACAATTACTGAACATCCATGTCCTCCCATAGGCTGATATGGACCAAAACATACAAATACTTTCTTCCCCGGTTTGACATAAAAATCAATGTCTGAGTATTTCTTTTTCATAATATATTTGTATCCTTCTTTTGAGATTTTTCTTGCATAAGCCTTAGCGATATTTTTCTTAATAGAAGATTTCTTTCCATAAACCACATCTTGAACTGTCATTTTCTTACCATCTCTTAATCGATAGGTTAGACCGTATTCCTTTGTCTCACCAATCCCTCCGGCATACCAGTTACTTGTAAATTTAAAACTAACATATCCATTTTGATTATATGTAACTTTACATTTATTTAGATAAAAAATGTAAGTATATGATGATTTTTTTAAACCCTCAAAATAATTAAACAAATTTTTTTTATATTCAAATGTGTTCTTATAATCAGTCATTATTGATTTGTTAATTTTCTTTATAGCAGCGCTCTTCCCCTTCAATTGCGGAAGCTGATAGAGATATTCTG
>ERZ827363.3463-NODE-3463-length-11984-cov-9.438092_pt1 | contig 11984 bp, 10 predicted proteins | sample MGYA00519776_ERZ827363 | MGnify/ENA primary metagenome ERZ827363 (study PRJEB31778, sample SAMEA3449288) | human gut metagenome | biome: human gut; feature: human-associated habitat; material: faeces | place: United Kingdom | collected 2010/2012 ...
TATTTTCCTAAATTATTATCCTCAAAAAAATTTCCTTCTACGATTTGACACTTTTCTAGAATATTAGTATCTAAAATTTTTTCAGATATATTTCTATCATAAATTATAATTTGATTATTTGTAGTTAGCAGTAATCTAGCCAAGTTTTGACCTATAAAACCTGCTCCACCTAACAAAATATATTTTCCCATCTAATAACCTCACTAAAAAATTTATAGTAATTTTTCTTAATTATATTTAATGTATTTTATGAAAATTAAATATTAATACTTTTAAGCTTTTTAATTTTATACATATAGTCCGAAGCTTTCTTTAAATTTTCAAAAGTCCCAGCATCAAACCAAGCTACATCTTTATCTAAAATTTCAACCTTTAACTTATTAGCTATTAAATACTCATTATTTATTGAAGTTATTTCTAATTCTCCTCTATCAGATGGTTTAATACTTTTAGCTATCTTTATAACATCATTATCATAAAAGTATAGTCCTGGAACTATATAATTAGATTTTGGTTTTTCTGGTTTTTCTTCTATTGATAAAACATTGAATTTATCATCAAATTCAACTACACCAAAAGATTTAGGATCATCTACTAAGTAGCCAAATATAGTAGCTCCTTCTGTAAGCTTAGAACATTTTTCTAATATTGAAAGTAAGTTTCCGCCATTAAATATATTATCACCTAATATCAAACATACACTATCACCGCCTATAAATGTTTCACCAATTATAAATGCCTCTGCTAAACCATTAGGTTCTTGTTGGATTTCATATTTAAGATTAACACCAAAGTCATTTCCATCTCCTAACAAATCTTGAAACATCAATATATCTCTTGGTGTAGATATTATAAGAATATCTTTTATCCCAGCTAATATTAAAGTAGATAATGGATAATATATCATGGGTTTATCATATACAGGTAATAGTTGCTTTGATATCACTTTAGTTAAAGGATAAAGTCTTGTTCCAGATCCACCCGCTAATATTATGCCTTTCATAAATTGTCACCTTCATTAAATTATATTTTTATGCTTACATCTATCTTCCTATTGAGTAATATTTAATATCTAATTTTGCTACTTCATTTAAGTTATAGCAATTTCTACCATCTAGTACTATAGGATTTTTCATTAAATTTTTATATTTATTTAAATCGTAATTAACAATTTCATCCCACTCAGTCATTATTAAACATAACTGAGAATCTTTTATAGCATCATCAATGGTATTTGTATAAATTATTTTCGGTTCGTTTTTAAATATTTTTTTACAATTATCTGTTCCTATAGGATCATATACTCTAACATTTGCTCCATTATCAATTAAGTATTTAATATTTGATATAGATGGTGCCTCTCTCATATCATCTGTTCCAGGTTTAAATGTAACTCCTAAGATGGCAACATTTAAACCATCGAAGCTTTTTACAATCTTATTAGCCTTTTCTATAAGTTTAAGTTTTTGGGATTCATTTACATCTATAGCTGCTTTTATAGTTCTTAATTCATAATCACAATTATTTGCTATGTTATAAAGAGCTTTTGTATCCTTTGGGAAACAAGAACCACCATATCCTATACCTGCATTAAAAAATTTATCTCCTATTCTAATATCAAATTTCATACCTTTTACTACATCATCTATATTAGCTCCAACTTTTTCACATAAATTTGCTATATCATTTATATATGATATTTTTAATGCTAAAAAGTTATTAGATGCATACTTTATCATTTCACTACTTTCTCGATTTACGCATACTATAGGAATATTAAACGGTTTGTATATTTTTCTTAATATTTCTTCTGCATATTTACTTTTTACTCCAATAATTATCCTTGAAGCATTTAAAGTATCTTCTACTGCTGTTCCTTGTGATAAAAATTCTGGATTTGATGCTACCTCTACAGATATATTATTGTTTAATTTTTCATTGATATATTTTTCTATACTATTACATGTACCTATAGGAACAGTAGATTTTACTACTACTAATGTATCTTTATTTATAATACTAGCAATTTTATCACATGCATCAAATAAATATTCTAAGTTTGCAGAACCATCATCCCTTTCTGGAGTTCCTACTGCTAATATTATTACATCTGCATCTATAGGATCTTCTTCATCTTTGAAGAAAACTAATTCTTCACTATCGCTTCCAAATCCCATTTCCAACAATCTATGAATAGTTTTTGCCTCTTTATTAGAAGTTTCACTCATTCTTTTTGCTGCTCTACCTGTTGGTGCACAAAGTACAACTTTTTGATCATTATTTTCAAATATTTTTATTATGGTATTTATAGTTGTTGTTTTTCCAGTACCTGGCCCACCTGTAATTATGGTAACACCATTATTTATAGCTTCTTTTACAGCTTCAATTTGATTTTTAGCTAAACTTATATTGTCTTCTTTTTCTACAATTTTTATTTCTTCATCTATATTTATATGTAAATCTTTAATATCATGTTGTGATAATTTTATTATTTCTTTACATACGCCATTTTCACAAATATAATACATCATTAAATAAACTAAAATTTGACCATCTTTATTTTCTAGATGAACTTTTTGATTATATGCCAAATCCATTATTCCATTTTCCACAAATTTAGGTTCTACACCTAAAATTTTTACAGATTGCTCTATCAAAATTTGTTTTGGTAAATATGTATGCCCACTAGCTAGACTTTGATTTAAAGTATATATTATTCCTTGCATAATTCTCTCTGGAGAATATTTATCTATGCCTATTTTACTAGCTATTTCATCAGCTATTTTAAACCCAATACCTCTAACATCTTCAGCTAATCTATAAGGATTTTTATTTATTATATCTATGGCTTTTTCTTTGTATTTTTTATATATTCTTAAACAATAATTAGGAGTTATTCCATAAGGAGATAGTTGTATAATTATATTTCTCAACTCTCTATTTTCTTCATAGCTTTCTTGTATTTGTTTTACTTTTTTCATACCTATTCCTTCTACTTCAGTAAGTCTTTCTGGAGTATTTTGAATAATATCTAAAGTATCAACACCAAATTTATCTACGATTCTTTTTGCCATTTTTTCACCTATGCCATGTATCATTCCCGATGATAAATAAACATAAATACCTTCTAAAGATGATGGTGTTATAGGCATAAAACTATTTACTTCAAATTGAGAACCATAAGTTTTATGATTAACCCATTTACCTTCAACTTCTATACTCTCTCCTACAGATAAGGTAGGCATGCATCCTACAATAGTAATTTCATCATTTTCATTAGCTAAATAAGCAATAGTATAACCATTTTCTTCATTTTTAAAAACTATATCACTAACCATTCCTTCTAATTTTTCCATTTTTATTCTCCTAAAATCATTTATTAACTCATTATTATAATTATAATTATAACTATATAAATATATTTTTATGTTATCATTTAATTCAAAAAAAATAAAGAGTCGTAAAAATACAACTCTTTATCATATATTAATATAATTATTTTACTGATGCTTGTGCTTTTAATGTTTCAGCTTTGTCAGTTCTTTCCCATGGTAAATCCAAATCAGTTCTTCCAAAGTGACCATAAGCAGCAGTTTGTTTATATATTGGTCTTCTTAAATCTAAATCCCTTATAATAGCTCCTGGTCTTAAATCAAAGTTTTTATTAATTAAGTTAACTAATTCTTCATCAGATATTTTTCCTGTTCCAAAAGTATCTACAAATATAGATAATGGTCTTGCAACACCTATAGCATAAGCTAATTCTATTTCACATTTATCTGCAAGTCCAGCTGCTACTATATTTTTAGCAACATATCTTGCTGCATAAGCTGCTGATCTATCAACTTTTGTTGGATCTTTTCCTGAGAATGCTCCACCACCATGTCTAGCATATCCACCATAAGTATCTATTATTATTTTTCTTCCTGTTAATCCAGTATCACCTTGTGGTCCACCTATAACAAATCTTCCTGTTGGATTTATGTATATCTTAGTTTCTTCATCTAGTAATTCAGCTGGTATAACTTCTTTTATAACTAATTCTATTAAATCTTTTCTTATAGTGTCATTATCTACATGTTCACTATGTTGAGTTGATATAAGTATAGTATGTACTCTTACAGGTTTATTTCCATCATATTCAACTGTTACTTGAGTTTTACCATCTGGTCTTAAATAATCAACTAAGTTTGATTTTCTTATTTCAGTTAATCTTCTAGCTAATTTATGAGATAGTGATATAGGTAATGGCATTAATTCTGGAGTTTCATTACAAGCAAATCCAAACATTATACCTTGGTCTCCTGCTCCTATAGCTTCTATTTCTTCCTCTGTTTGTTCTCCTGATCTACTTTCTAAAGCTTCATCTACACCCATTGCTATATCAGATGATTGCTCATCTATTGCTGTTATTACTGCACAAGTTTGACTGTCAAATCCATATTTTGCTCTTGTGTATCCTATTTCTTTTACTGTATCCCTAACTAGTTTTTGTATATCTACATATGCTTTTGTAGATATCTCTCCTGCTACTAATACTAACCCTGTAGTTGTTGTTGTTTCACAAGCTACCCTTGATTGTGGATCTTTTTCTAATAATGCATCTAATATTGAATCTGAAATTTGATCACACATCTTATCCGGATGCCCTTCTGTAACAGATTCAGATGTGAATAAATGTCTTGCCATTATATTTCCTCCTTTTTATCTTATAACATAATTTTTTATAATAAAAAAACCTCTTCTTTAACAGAAGAGGTTAATTATCACATTGATATTCTAATTAACTAACCTCATCTCTCTAACATCTTTGTTAGTAGGATTTAGCACCGTCTCCAATAATTTATGGAGTGGTTGCTGGGCTTCACAGGGCCTGTCCCTCTGCCTCTCTTGATAAGGTGTAATATAATTACACATATTTATATTTTTTTTCAGTAATTATATAATAACATTTTTTTTATATAGTGTCAAGAATATATATTTTTTTAATCACTAAACAAGTTTTTATCATATTATTATTATATAAGCATTTCTATGTATTTTAAAGTTATGTATTTTTTTATTATATATTTCATATATTTTTGAAGGGAGGTAAGTTCCTATGTATTTAGCCAAAGTGAATTATAAAAAAGAAAATGTTGTAGAAATACTAAGCTTAATACTAAAAGATATAATTAATGAAAATACTGTTGTTATTTGTATAGGAACAGATCGTGCTATAGGAGATGCTTTAGGTCCTTTAGTCGGTACTATGCTAAAAAATAGCGACTTTAAATACCCCGTTTACGGTACCCTAGATAATCCTATTCATGCCTTAAACATATATGAATCTATTGATCAAATAGAAGAAAAACATCCTAACAGTGAATTTTTAGCTATTGATGCTTGTTTAGGTTCTATAAATAATATAGGAAATATTCAAATTAGAAAAGGACCCATTCTTCCTGGTAAAGGCGTAGGTAAAAAACTCCCGCAAGTTGGATCTCATTCAATTGTAGGTATTGTAGATAAAGTAGATGAAAATAATAGATTTTCATTTAATAATGTTAGATTACATTTTATATTAGAATTAGCAGAGGCTATTGCTTTATCAATTTTATTATCAACCTAAAATATACTCTTAGCTAATTAAATTCTCAATAGTTTATTTTTAATAAATTTGCTAATCTTAAAAAGGACAATAGTAATATAATATCATTATTGTCCTTTTTGGTTTCTATTTATTTATTTTTTTCTTTCTTTTAAATGCTCCACCTTTTTCTAATAAATCTAATGAACTCAGTGATGATCCAGTTCCTTTTGCAACACATGATAATGGATCGTCAGCTACTACTACATTTATTCCTGTAGCTTCCTCTATTCTCTTTCCTAGATTTTTTAATAAGGCACCTCCACCTGTCATTACTATTCCAGATGTACTTATATCCGCCGCTAATTCTGGTGGTGTTTTTTCCAATACAGTTCTAGCTGTAACAACTATTTGCTTTATACAATCTTCCAATGCTTCAGCTATTTCTCTAGAACTTATTTTTATAGTTTCTGGTAGACCTTTAATCATATTTCTACCACTTATATTCATAAATTGTTCTTCATCGTCTTTTATAGCAGTTCCTATTTCTATTTTTAACTTTTCTGCACTTCTTTCACCTATAAGTAAGTTGTGCTTTTTCTTAATATAATCTGCTATGGCACTGTCAAATTTATCTCCACCTACTTTTATAGAGTCACTAACTACTGCTCCTCCAAGAGATATTACTGCTATGTCAGTAGTTCCTCCACCTATATCTATTACCATATTCCCATTTGGTAAAGTTATATCCATACCAGCTCCAATAGCCGCAGCTATTGGTTCTTCTATTATATAAACTTCTCTGGCTCCCGCTTCTCTAGTTGCCTCTTCAACAGCTCTTTTTTCTACTTCAGTTACACCAGTTGGTACACATACCATTATTCTTGGCATAACTAATCTTCCAAATCCCTTTTTCTCTACTATTCTTTCAGTAAAGTATTTAAGCATTTTTTCAGTTGCTTCATAATCAGATATAACCCCATCTTTTAATGGTCTGATTACTACTATATTAGCAGGTGTTCTACCTATCATCTTTCTCGCTTCATGTCCAACTGCTAAAACTGTTTTTGTATTTTTTTCAATAGCTAATACTGATGGTTCTTGTAAAACAATTCCCTTTCCATCAACATAGACTAATACATTCGCTGTTCCTAAATCTATTCCTATATCTGATCCAGCCATATTTTCACTCCTTCTATAATTTATATATGTTAAACTTTCTTATTTTTCTCATAAAGACCTCTATGTTACAAGATATACAAAAAAATAATATTAGTCAAGAAAAATAGTAGTTTTTTATTATACATTTCAATTTTTAATTTATACAATTATTTATTTTTATAAGAAAAAAGTGCAGGATATTCCTACACTTTTTTTTCTTTTTCATATTTTAATTTTGTAGCCATTCCACCTCTAAGATGTCTCTCTAATTTATTTTTTTCTAAAACTCTCTTAACTTCTAAAGCAAGAGAAGGATTAATTTCTTCTAATCGTTCTGTTACATCCTTATGAATAGTACTTTTACTTACACCAAAGGTTTTAGCCGTTTGCCTTACTGTTGTATTTTTTTCTAGTATATATTTTGCTACAATAACTGCTCTTTCTTCTATATAGGCTCTCACTCCCTTCCCCCCTAACTTTCTATCTTTGACTTATATATATGAAAAAAAAAACAAAAATATAACAGGTTCAATCATATTTAATTGAACCTGTTATTCTTTATTCTAATAAACTCATTGGATTAATAGCTGTATTATTTTTATATGCTTCTAAGTGAACATGTACTCCACTTAAACATTCTACATCACTCGTATTTCCTGCATACCCTATAGATTGACCATCTGTAACTTTGTCACCTTTTTTCACATTAATATTTTTACTTAAGCTAGAATATACAAACACTGTATTGTCGCTAGATTGAATTTTTACAGACATACCATATTTATCATTATCATATACATCTAATACTGTACCATTAGATAGTGATTTAACTTCTTGATTTTCATTTGCTTCCACATCTATAGCCTTATGTATTTCCCAAACTTCTAAAGTTTCTGAATAGCTAGGTTCTTTATCTGAATAACTTCTTACTACTTGATTACCTAGATAGTTTATCTTTTTATGTTCAGCTTCCCTAGCTTTTGATAAGTTTTGTTCAGAATCTGTAGTAGTTGGAACAACATCCTTTTTCTTTTCTTTTGTTAAATGTATTTCATCTTCACTTTTCGTTGCAGTATTATTTGATAATAAATTATTAACATTTTTATTAGTAAACCAAATTCCTCCAACTGCAATGATACAGATACATATAAATAAGGATAAATAAAAAGCATCCTTTTCTAATAATTTCTTTTTCATGTTGTACCTCCAAATATATTAATACATATTCAGATTATTAACCAAAAATTAATATTTATACAACATTTTTACATTTTATGTAAGTTAATATATATCTTTAATATTTGTATCTTTAAAGTAATGAAATAATATATCATAATACTTATATCCCTTTTGTGCCATTCCTTGTGCACCCCATTGACTCATTCCAACACCATGACCATAACCTTTTATAGTAAATTTCATTTCATTTCCACTATAATCAATAGTAAAATTAGCAGAGTTTAAATTAAGTATTTTTCTTATTTGAATACCACTTAGCTTAATATTACCAATTCTTATAATCTTTACACATCCACCTTCTGTTCTACTTTCGATGTTTACTTGATTGTTTAATTGAGATAATGACACACTTAATTGTGGATATGAATTTTTTATGTATTTTATAAATTTACTTTTTTCAATAGAATAAGTTGTTATATATTTAGGTGATTGTTTTTCATAAGGACTGTCAACAGATACTAAATAAGGATACTTCGTTGAAAAAACATCTTCGCTATTCTCTGTTTTTCCTGAAGAAGTTGAAAAATATAAGGGAAGTATAGCTTTATTATTATAAGTTAAAATTTGACCTTTAGTTTCATCTATAGCTTTTTTAACTTTTACATAGTCACTATCCATCCAATCTTTCCCCTTAATATTTTTTAAATTTTCATAAGATGTATAAGCTTGACAATGAGATGAATTAGTGCAAATATCTGCACCTTTATGGCCTGATTTAATATTATTTTCTATCTTGTATATAACATAAGTTCTAGCTGCAACTGCTTGAGCTTTTAATGCTTCTTCATCAAATGTTGATGGCATTTCACTTGATAGTACTCCATATAAGTATTCTTCCATATTCATTTTTTTTTTCTTATTTTCATCAACATCATAAACATTTATTATTGGATCATCTTTATCAATTTTTTCATAGGTTATTTCTTGAGTTTTTTTTATTTTATTTTTTACACTTTCTTTTGTTTCATCTATATCACTATATAGTAATAAACTACTAACAACCGATACTATAACTACTGAAAAAGATAATAACAATATAAAAATAAAAGGCTTTTTCATATATACCCTCCTAAGATTTAAACTTCTTAAATATATGAAAAAACCTATTTTTTTATTACTATTTATTATTCTACTATTTCTATGTTACCGCCTAAAGCTGTTATTTTTTTATCAATATCTACATATCCTCTTTGAATATGATAAATTTCACCTATTTCAGTTTCACCTTCTGCTATAAGTCCGCATAGTATTAAAGCTGCCCCTGCTCTTAAGTCAGTAGCATTAACTTTAGCACCATATAATTTATCTACACCTTCTACAATTGCAGTTCTACCTTCGATTTTGATGTTAGCTCCCATTCTATTAAATTCAGCAACATGCATAAATCTATTTTCAAATACAGTTTCTATAACTACTCCAGTTCCTTTAGATACAGTAAGCATAGCCATAAATTGAGCCTGAACATCTGTAGGGAATCCTGGATGTGGTAAAGTTTTTATATCTATGGCTTTTAATTTTTCCGGTCCTATTACTCTTATTGAGTTATCCATTTCTATAACTTCACAACCAGCTTCTCTTAATTTAGCTGTTACAGGTTTTAAATGCTCTAAAATAACATTTTCAACAGTTATATCACCTTTTGTCATAGCAGCAGCTACCATGAAAGTTGCAGCTTCTATCCTATCTGGTATTACATCATGTTCTGTAGCTGTTAATTCTTTAACACCTTTTATTCTTATAGTATTAGTTCCTGCACCTTTAACATCAGCACCCATTTCATTTAAGAAGTTTGCTAAATCAACTATTTCTGGCTCCTCAGCAGCATTTTCTATTATAGTAGTTCCTTCTGCTAAAACAGCAGCCATCATTATATTTTCAGTTGCTCCAACTGATGGAAAATCTAAATATAATTTACTCCCTACTAATTTTTCAGTTTTTGCCTCAACAAAACCATGGTCCATTATAACATCTGCACCTAATGCTTTAAATCCTTTTAGGTGTAAATCTATTGGTCTAGTACCTATAGCACATCCTCCTGGCATTGATATTTTTGTTTGATTAAATCTTGCTAGTAACGGTCCCATTACTAAGAAAGAAGCTCTCATTTTTCTAACTAATTCATATGGTGCATCATATGTTGTTAAGTTAGTTGCATCAACTGTTAATGTTGTTCCTTTATATTCAACTTCAGCACCTAAATGTCTTAATAAATCAGATATAACATGTACATCTTTTAAGTTTGGTACTTCTCTAAGTACTGATTTTCCTTTTGCTAATAATGTTGCTGCTATTATTGGTAATACAGCATTTTTTGCACCATCTATTCTAACACTACCTTTAAGTGGATTACTCTTTTTTACTATTATTTTAGCCATTTTTTACTCTCCTTACTAAACTTAATAATCTAATTTTATTATCGGTGTAGCCATGTAGATTAAAGTTTTATCTTCATTTTCACTATACCTAATTCCTATATTTAAATTGATCTTGTTTTCCAAATATTCCAAATCGTTTTCTTTTAATAAGTTACTATATGCAGTAACAGAAATATAATTATTATTTCTTATTTTATCTATTTCCTTTGCATTCATATTATACAATATATTCTTTAAAATATCATTAAATTTATACAATTGTAAATTTTTTGTATATTCTCCAACAATACACATTGCAATTTCTACATCATTTGAATGACTATTTAGAACTTTATTTAAAGTTTGATAAATATCTCTTATATTTTTATATACTTTATTGTTTAATATGTCAATAATTATATAATATTCTTTATTATTTTTTTGGGTTGCTGTAAAAGTTATACTGTAATTATTATCCTTTACTTTTGTATATATTTGGGCTTCTTTTTCATTACCTTTTATATTCCAGCTTATTTGATTTTCACTTATATTAAAGCAATTCATAATATCTATACATATCTGTTTAATTTCTTCTTCAGATTTTATATCCGGTACTACTGTATTTATTTTTATATTGTAAAACTTAAATTTTGCATCAGTTTGCTCAAATGCTTCTATAAAATCATTAGTCCAGTTATTATATATTACATTTGCATATGATATAAACATTCCTAAAACAAATAATAGTAAAAAAGTTGTAATAAACTTTGCTATCTTCATAGTAAATCCCCCCAAAGAGTAATAATCTTATTTAGATTATTGACATTACCATGAAGGTTATACGATTAATTTAAATTTATTAAGGCAAAAAAAGGTTATATACTAATCGTATATAACCTTTTCTATTATCTATAGTGTCTTATTTTATTCAACTGTAACTGACTTAGCTAAGTTTCTTGGTTTGTCTATGTCGCACCCTCTCATCTTAGCTACATGATAAGATAATAATTGCATTGGTACAACACTTGTTATACTTGCAAACATATCTTCAACTTCTGGTATATATATTACTCTATCAGCTGATTTTTCAACTTCTTTGTTATACTCTTCAACTATTGCTATAACTTTAGCACCTCTAGCCTTAACTTCTTGCATATTTGAAACCATTTTTTCAAATAATTGCTCTTGAGTTGCTATTGCTATAACTGGAGTTCCTTCTTCAATTAAAGCAATTGTTCCATGTTTTAATTCTCCTGCTGCAAATGCTTCAGCATGCATATAAGATATTTCTTTTATTTTTAAAGAACCTTCCATAGCTAATGCATAATCTAAACCTCTACCTAAGTAGAATATATCATTTTTATCTTTGATTTCAGCAGCTATTTCTTCTACAAATTTATCACATTCTAATACTTTTTCAACTTTAGATGGCATTTCTTTTAAGATGTCTATCATTTTGAAATATTCTTCTTCAGTTATACTTCCTTTAGTCATCGCTAAGTTTAAAGCTATCATATAAAATGCCATTAATTGAGTTGTATAAGCTTTAGTTGATGCAACTGCTATTTCTGGACCTGCCCAAGTGTAGAATATATCATCAGATTCTCTTGCTATTGATGAACCAACAACATTAGTTATTGATAATACTCTAGCTCCTTTTG
>ERZ827363.3465-NODE-3465-length-11981-cov-3.559785_pt1 | contig 11981 bp, 10 predicted proteins | sample MGYA00519776_ERZ827363 | MGnify/ENA primary metagenome ERZ827363 (study PRJEB31778, sample SAMEA3449288) | human gut metagenome | biome: human gut; feature: human-associated habitat; material: faeces | place: United Kingdom | collected 2010/2012 ...
CAGCCTGGAAGGTGAGACAACGGCGATGTACATCAGCAAGCTGATCAAGCCGACCGGTATCAAAGTCAGCCGGATTGCCAGCGGGGTACCGGTGGGCGGAGATCTGGAATATATTGATGAAGTTACTCTGCTGCGTGCCCTGGAAGGCCGCGTGGAGCTGTAATGAGGACAAAATGCATGTAAGATCAGTCATGCAGTTTCAAAGTATCTGCGAAGAAAGGTTATAGCCGGGAGCAATTTCGTCAATGGCATGAGCGATCCCGCGGGAAATCTGCGAGGCGAGCGGCATCACGGCAGACAGCCGTGTTGACTGCAGTACCAGATGTGAAAACGGAGAAAAGGATGCTACGATTCCGGTTACAAAAAAGTCACCGACTGCAATCAGATTTTTGTCGACGCCGGCACCGGGACAGAGACTTCCTTTGCCGGCCGTAATGCAGCCAAGATGTTCTTTTGTTCCAAAGGAAGCATCGACAGCGATCAGCGGATGATCCGGAAAATGTAGATGGATCGCATCGATGGTTTCCTCAAGATTGAGGGCATGAACAGGCATCTTCAGTGTACCAAACACGGGGATGCTTTTTTTGTACCGTTCTTCCAGGGCACTGCCGACCATCGGACCTAAGCTGTCACCGGTCACACGGTCACTTCCGATGCATAGAAGGACAGGTGCGATATCTGAAAAACCGCTTTTTATCAGAATTTTAGAAAGATAATTTCCGAGAAGCTCTGCGGTATCGGAAGAGCCTGCATTAAAATAGCAGATCGTATCGGAAGAAAACATGATTGTCATCCCTCTCTTAAAAATTTGCCGTGTTAAAGGCTTTTACAGTGTATCCGAAAAAAGGAAGGTTTATTCGCATCAATCCGATGAAAAACATGTCGGAAAGTTCTTGAAAAGTATCCCACGGATTGCTAAAATTTGCAGATTCTTTGTGCTACGATAGGGGCATCAGCTGGAAGTAGTATAAAGGAGGATTGGGAGTATGATCGAAATGGTTTACAGGGGAACCTCAAAGGACGGAAAGGGAAAGGAACGGACAGGCCTGCCGAAAAATATCCGGCAGATCGGAGATGCAGGATCAGATAAAAGGGTTTATATAGAAGATTATGTGATCACATTTCTGGAAAAGACAGGCTGTGCGGTGCTGCTCGGTGAAGTCTGGCAGAACGAAAACATGAAGTGTCTGTTTGCGGACGGAGCCGTAGAGATCGCGGAGGGTGAACCAAACGATGATATGTGGGAGAAAATCTACCGGGAAATGAAACAGTATTTTCCGGGAAGAGAAGTGATCGGCTGGGCGAAAAAGATGGAGGAGCCGGAAGAAGAACCGGATGAGAAGCTCTTTGATCTGCACCGGGAACAGTTTCCGGGTGAGGACAGGCTGTTGTTTCTGTATGACAGCGAAGAAAATGCCAGCGTTTTCCTGACGGAGAACACCGGGATCCGAAAGCAGAGCGGCTATTACATCTACTACGAAAAAAACGAGCAGATGCAGAGCTATATGGTAAAAGAAAATGAAGGGCAGTCCGTGGAGGCGGAATCAAAGAATCAGGATGGAGCCATCCAGAACTTCCGCAGACGGATCGCAAAAAAACAACAGGACGCACAGAACGTGGAGCAGGAGCAGAAAAGCAAAACTCCGACGATGGTGCGTTTTTTATATGGTGCAAGTATGTTTCTGGTGCTGACGATCCTGGTGATCGGGGCGACGATGGTCAACAACTATAATCGCATGAAAGATATGGAAGTGACGCTTCAGGAGATGGCACTTGGAAGTGATGGGCAGAGCAGTGGCCTGTCAAAAGGAACCGAAAAACAGAAAGAAACGGATGCTCTGGCAGCTTCGGCACAGGCAGAAGGAGAAATTGCAAAGGAGAGTGCCGCAAAGGAGAGTGCCGCAAAGGATGAGACCGAAAAGACCTGGATCTTAAAAGAGAGCAGTACAGAGAGCAATACGACGACAACAGGCGATTCCACAGACAATATGGGAACAACAGGCAGCACAGGAACAGCGGGAAGCAGCACAGCAACCGATGGAACAGGAGGTGCCGGAACTTCCGGCAGGCAGGATAGCACCACATCCGGCAGTTCCTCTGCAAATAACCGTGCGGCATCCTCTTCGGATGTGACGAAGTATCAGGCAGAATACACGGTGCGGGACGGCGATACGCTGGCGATCGTCTGCCGGATGTACTACGGAAATTTGGACAAGCTTCAGGAAATCTGTAATCTGAACGGCATTACCGATCCAAACACGATCCTTCCGGGACAGAAGATTGTGCTGCCGTAAAAAGAATAAGGAACGTAAAAGGCATGGTTGACTATCCCATGCCTTTTAAACTATAATAACAACATTGCAGGGTACTTAAGAAGAACTTTTGCAGAGCATCAGGAAAATTTCAGAATTGGCACAGTAAGGACGAAATGAGGATGAAAATAAAATTAAAAGAATTATTCAGAAAAAAAGAGGATGATCTGGATTTGGATCTGGACGAAGAGCTCAACGATCCGGATATCCGCATCGAGACATATGAGATGACGGAAGATCCACAGGCAAAAGAAGAACTGTGGGATAAGATTAAAAAACATCAGAAGTTTGTACATAACCGCAATGCGATCACCATGGGACTTCTGTTTATCCTGCTGTTCGGGCTTGGGACATTTTTATTCTTCCACACCGGAAGCACCTATCTTACCTCAGACCGCATTGAGAGAAATGACGTGAGCAGTACGCAGTATCTGGAGTTTGGAGATTATTTCCTGAAATACAGCTCCGACGGGGTAGCCTGTGTGGACAGCAAATCGAATACAAAATGGAGTACGACCTACAGTATGCAGGCACCGTTCGTGGATGTCTGCGGTACGACTGCTGTGATCGCAGATCAGCAGGGGATGCAGGTCTATGTATTTGATGAAGAGGGACTGAAAGGACAGTTCCAGACAAAACTGCCGATCCAGAAGGCAAGAGTGGCAACGCAGGGTGTTGTGGCGGTGATCCTGGCAGATGATGATGTGACCTGGGTCAATTTTTACGATGCATCCGGGACACTGATCGCCGAGAATCGCACGACGATCGACGATTTTGGTTATCCGCTGGATATGGCACTTTCTCCGGACGGGATCAAGATGGCAGTGTCCTATATGCGGGTCAATGGAAACAAGATCAGTACACATATTGCGTTTTATAACTTCGGAAGTGCAGGTCAGATGGAGCTGAACAATCAGGTCGGTGAGCTAAATGTGGACGACGTGCTGGCTCCGCAGATTTTTTTCTGTGACAACAGCACGGCAGTTGCCGTCCGCACCGACGGGTTTACGGTATTTTCCGGCAGCCAGTCTCCGAAAGAAAAGAAAACGGTGAAGTTTGATCAGGAGATCATCAGTACTTTCCATGACGGCAACCGCATCGGCTTTGTCTTTGACGGAGGCGACTCTGGACATAAATATCTGATGAAGGTCTACAATACCGGCGGTAAGAATACCATGCAGAAATATTTTGATCTGCAGTACAACAGTATTACCCTGCAGAAAGACAAAATCGTGCTGTTCAATGAAAAAGAATTTGCCATTTATAAGTTAAACGGTCAGAAAACATTCCAGGGAAAATACCGCAAGCCAATCCAGAATGTGCTGAGTATCCGTGGATTCCGCAAATATATGGTGATCACCGAGGACAGTGCAGATCTGATCCGGCTTGGATAGCAGAAAGGAAATTATGAATTTACTTACGATCATTATCTTACTGGTACTGCTGGTATTTGCGATCAATGGCTATATGAGAGGTTTTGCGAGGACGCTGACCTCTCTGCTTTTTTTCGTGTTTTCTGGTGTACTGGTCTATTATTCGACACCCTATGTCAATGATTTTCTGAAAACGCAGACACCCGTCTACTCATTTGTGGAGAGCAAATGCGAGACGCTGGTGGAAGATGCGATCATGGACAAATTGGATAAAGAAACACAGAAATTTGCACAGCAGAGCGATGTGCCGCGAAAAGATCAGAACAAGATCATCAAATCACTGCCGATCCCGAAAGAATTGCAGACGCAGCTTCTTGATAATAACAACAGTTACACGTATGCAAATATGGCGGTTCAGACCTTTTCGGAATATATTTCCACCTATCTGGCGGATATGATCCTGAACATGCTGACCTACTTTATTTCTTTTAACCTGGTAAGTATCGCCCTGCACGCCGTTGCACGGGCACTGCGGATCATGACAAGGCTGCCGATCCTGCGTGGCGTCAACCGGATGTGCGGAGGAGCACTCGGATTTGTAAAAGGGATCTGCATCGTCTGGCTGTTCTTTCTGGTAGTGGCGATCTGCTCCAACACAGAGATCGGAAGCCAGCTGCTTTCGATGATAAAAGAAAGTCCGATTCTCACCTTTCTTTATGAGAGCAATGTTTTTTTGCGGTATATCCTAAAACTTTAAAATTCAAGAATGCCTCTGCAATCCGCCGGAGGCTATCTTAGTGGGAGTGCAATCCTTTGCTTCTCATCACTTGACGAAGATAAAAAAAGGTTGACAAAATACTGTAACTGTTATATGATGCAAACGTAACAAAAATTAATACATTTGTAACAAATATAACAAAAATGCCAAAAAAGCGTGAAGTTATAGGAGTTCAGGAGGTTTTTTTACATGAAAGCAAGAATGAAAACGGTATTTTGCGGCAGTGCGACGGTATTTGCATTTACAGTATTATCTTCCACAGTTGTTTTTGCAGCACCGTCTACAGACAGTAATAATATAGAAGACAGCGTGTGGTCTTATCGTGCAGTGGCAGATGTAGATACACAGGTCAACATCCGTGCAAATGCATCCACCAAAAGTGAGATCGTCGGCTATCTTCCAAAGGGAGCATCTGCAGACCTGATCGAAAAGGGCGAGAAATGGTCACACATCATTTCAAACGGCGTGGAAGGATATATCAAGAATGATTATCTGGCATACGGAGAAGATGCAGAATATCTGGCAAATGTCTATGGTACACAGGGCGTCAAGGTCAACTGGGATGGTGTAAACCTGTTCTCTTCACCGGATGCAGCAGCAGACATTCTGGACAGTGCAGACAACGGAAGCGAGTATAGCCTGATTTCCGAGGATGGTGACTGGTATCAGGTACAGATGGATGACGTTACGGTTGCATACGTTCCGGCAGAGGATGCCGAAGAGACGATCATCACAGACCGTGCCGTTGCAATCTCAACTGCGAATGTCAACGTCAGTGATGCAGATGCCAATACAGACACAACGGACAGCGTGGCACAGGGCTATTACGATCCGAACGGCTGGGGCTGGAATGCAGCAGGCTATGGCACGGCAGATACAGACAGCACTTACAACGATGACAGCTATAGTACAGATGATACTTATACCGACAACAGCTACAGTGCAGATGGTGCTTATGATAATACTTCTGCGGACAGCATTTATGCAGACAACAGCTACAATGCAGATAGTACTTATACCGGTGATGCTTATAATACAGGCGATTCTTATACAGACGGTACTTATGCCGGTGAAACTTATGAGTCCGACAGTACATACGGCACAGACGGTTCTTATACCGACAACAGCTACAGCGAAGATACGACAGCAGATGCTTCCTATGATACCGCAGACGACACTTACGATTCTGCAGCGTCAACCGGAAGCGAAGAGACTGTTACCACAGCAGATTCCAGTGATCTGAACCTTCTGGCAGCGATCATCTACTGTGAGGCAGGCAACCAGAGCCGCGAAGGTAAAGTGGCAGTCGGTGCCGTTGTTCTCAACCGTGTGGCAAGTGCCTCCTTCCCGAACAGCATTTCCGAGGTTGTTTACCAGGCAGGACAGTTCACACCGGCGTACAGCGGAGCACTGGCAAGTGCACTGGCAAGCGGTGTACCGAGTGACTGCGTAGAAGCAGCTCAGGCAGCACTGAACGGAGAGAATCCGGTAGGAGGAGCACTGTACTTTAATACAGGATCCGGAACCGGAGTGAAGATCGGAGCACATCAGTTTTATTAGGAGATTTTCTGAATGTGCAAATGAACGAATTCCCCGAAGGGCACGTAAAAGTGCCTTCTTGGGAATTGTTCATTTTGCACATTGCTAAAAGCTCCTAGCTGGCCAGGGGTCGCTTAAGCAGAAGGTTATTTCAGAAATATAAATATGAAACATATAAAGGCGGATGTATCGTGACGAAATTTGCAAGTGTCACAGTACCTCTGTCTTTTTGTTTCTGTCAGTTTATAATAGTTTCATTTTATTCTTTGAACTGAAAGAGTTCCGAGAGGACCAGATGGGCAAAATGAACAATTCCAGGGAAAGCACTTTTGCGTGCTTTCGCGGAATTCGTTCATTTGCACATCGTTAGCCTCAGGAACAGTTTAGAATTAATTTACTTGACAGAAGAAAAAATGTACGGTAGCATAAGCAACAAAGCGGTTTTTTGAGTGAAATAGGAGTAGGTAAAATGGCTATTGATATGAAAAAAACAATTGCAGAAGCTGCCAGCAACCTTCTGTTTGAGAAAAAAGTAAAGAAACTGACGGTAAAGGATATTGTGGAGGAATGTCACATCACAAGACAGGCATTTTACTATCATTTTGAGGATATTCCGGATCTGATCCAGTGGGTTCTGTACCAGGAGATGGAGATTGTCCTGGAAGAGTGCATTGCAAAGAAGGATCTTGAGAAGGGGCTTCGCCATTTCTTTGAGATTGCGATCCAGCTTCAGCCTTATGCGATCCGCGGTATGCAGTCCAACTATGGTGACGAGATCGGACGTATGCTGGAGCAGGTTTTTTATGATCTGTTTGAGAAAGTGACGGAGATGCAGCACTGGTACGAGGGTTATTCAGACAAAGACCGGGAGTTTATCCTGCATTACCACTGTCAGGCGGTTATGGGACTGCTCCGCGAGTGGACGAAGCAGGACACCGAAAACATCAGTTATATAGTACATCAGATTTATCTTCTGTTAATGGGCAAAGCAGTCCTTGTTTCAGATGAGAATAACGATTTATAAAATATCCGCAGTGTAAAGTTCTTTTACACTGCGGATATTTTGTCTATATCAGCGAAGCAGATTTTTGCTAAAATGGTGTGAGAAAGAAAGGAAAGGGGTGTGCGTATGACACATGATATACTTTCTGTAAAGCTATATGAGCTGGATAAGGCGATCGGACAGATGCACAGCCGCATTGAGCAGGGCGAGATGGACTGTCCGGAACAGGTAGAAAAAGATATCCAGGAACTCCGCAGAGAATGCAGAGAAAACCGTGAAATGCTCCACAATAAAATGAAGTACAGCAAGGCGAAACTGGTAGGACGGATAGCAGAAGCTTACGACAAAGTCGACCAGGTGATCCAGATTGCACAGGAGCAGCTTGGGATTAGTTTTACGGAGGAAACGACAAAAGAACTCTCAGCTGAGAATAAGATACTGCTGGCAGAGTACTTTCTGGACTTTGCGATGCAGGCATCAAATTATGCACTGCTGATGTCACTGGAGGCAATCCATGCACAGAATGATCAGCCGACACAGAATCCGTAAACGGGATGTCAGGGGAATAAAATCTTTGCTCCCCGGTATCATAAATATTAAGGAAAGATAGGAGATGACAACAATGGTCAAGACTGGAAAATGGATAGCAAAACACCGTATCCTGATTGTACTGATCGGAATTTTGCTTCTCATTCCATCTGTTATTGGAACCATAAAAACAAGAATCAACTATGATATCTTAAGTTACCTTCCGGAATCTCTGGAAACGGTAAAAGGTCAGGATGTTATGGTGGATGAATTCGGCACAGGTGCATTCTCGATGGTCGTCGTCGAGGATATGCCGCTGAAAGATGTGCAGAAACTGAAAAACAAGTTCGAAGAGATCGAACATGTCAAAAAGGTACTCTGGTATGATGACATCGCTGATATCAGCGTTCCGACAAGCATGATGCCAAAAGATTTAAAGAATATCTTCTTTGCGGACGATTCTACAATGATGCTGGTACTTTTTGATAACACCACATCTTCAGACGAGGCGATGGAAGCTGTCACAAACATGCGTGCCATTGCAGATAAGCAGTGCTTTATCAGCGGTATGTCCGGTGTCGTAACCGATATCAAGAATCTGTGTCTGCAGGAACTGCCGATCTACGTGGCGATCGCAGCACTGTTTTCTTTCATCGTGCTGGAGATTACCGGAACATCCTTTGTGGTGCCGATCCTGTTCCTGCTCTGTATCGGAATCTCGATCCTGTATAACATGGGAACGAATATTTTCCTGGGTGAGATTTCGTATCTGACACAGGCACTGGTAGCGATCCTTCAGCTTGGTGTTACGATGGATTACTCGATCTTCCTGCTGGACAGTTTCGAGGAGAATAAAAAACGATTCCCTGGCGACAAGAACAGAGCGATGGGTCATGCAATATCCAATACCTTCAAATCCATCGTATCCAGTTCCATCACAACGGTAGCCGGTTTCGCAGCCCTGTGTCTGATGACATTCGCACTTGGTAAAAACCTTGGTATCGTAATGGCAAAAGGTGTTATCATCGGTGTTATTTGCTGTGTAACCCTGCTTCCGGCGATCATCCTGATCTTTGATCCGCTGATCGAAAAGACAAAACATAAACCGCTGATCAAGAATACGAACAGACTGTCCGGTTTTATCATCAGGCATTATAAAATCTGGCTGGCCGTTTTCTGCATCGGACTGCTTCCGGCAGTATACGGAAATAACCACACCAAGATTTACTACAATATTGATAAATCGCTTCCGTCAACACTGGATTCAAATGTGGCAAACAAAAAACTGGAAGATACCTTCGACATGAGCACCATGCACATCATCATGATGGATAAAAACATTTCCAATGCAAACAAGACTACGCTGATGAAAGACATCGAAAAGGTGGACGGTGTGAAATGGGCATTTGGACTGAACAGCGTATTCGGTGCAAACGTGCCGGCTTCCATGATCCCGAAAGATGTCAAAGATATGCTGCAAAGTGATGAACAGGAACTGGTATTTGTCTGCTCAAAGTACAGCTCCGCAACAGACGAATCCAACAGTCAGATCGCAGCGATCAACGATCTTGTAAAGAAATACGATTCAAACGGTATGGTGATCGGTGAAGCTCCGCTGATGAAAGATCTGCAGGATGTAACGGACATCGACCTGGTAAATGTAAACGTTGCTTCCGTAGCAGCCATCTTCATCATCATTATGCTGGTATTCAAATCCATTTCCGTTCCGATCATTCTGGTTGCGGTTATTGAATTTGCCATCAACGTCAACATGGCAATCCCGTTTTTCCAGGGAATCGAACTTCCATTCGTTGCAAGTATCGTAGTCGGAACCATTCAGCTTGGTGCAACCGTAGACTATGCGATCCTTATGACGAGCCGTTATCAGAAGGAAAGAAGAAAAGGATTTGGCAAGAAAGAAGCCGTCATGAATGCACACAAAGCATGTGCACTGTCTATCATGACAAGTGGTTTCAGTTTCTTCGCAGCAACGTTCGGTGTGGCATGGTATTCCAAAGTTGATATGATCGGTGCAATCTGTACACTGTTATCAAGAGGTGCCCTGATCAGTATGGCATGCGTAATCTTCATCCTGCCGGCGATGTTCATTATCTTTGATAAGTTAATCTGCAAGACATCCATTGATTTCCTGGGTGAGAAAGCGAAGGCAAAGGCGGCAGCCAGAGCATAAAGCAGAACATACAATCCTCCGGAGAGCAATTTCCGGGGGATTTTTTTGCCTTCCGATGCCGCTTTGTCCAGATTCCTGACCAGGAAGTTTATGAAAAAATGACGAAAACAGTGCTGTATGTAATGAAAATGTCATAATTATATCACAATTATAGAATAAGCTGATGCAAAATGACCCGGATATGTTATAATAATGTCCGTGGCTTAAATTAAAAATGCACCAGGCAGTAGACCGGGTGGCCAAAAGAAAGGAAAAAACGATGAAAAAAAGGGTGAGGAAAATAACAGCAATGATTCTGGCGGCATCCATGGTTTTGGGGGTAAGCGGATGCGGAAAAAGTCAGAAAAGTACGCAGGATAGTGGGAACACAGCAAAAGTAAAGATTGCTTATCAGTACGGACTGGCTTATGCACCGCTGACCATCATGCAGGAACAGGGACTGATCGAGAAAAACTACGATGGAGATATCGAGGTTGAGTGGGTCAGCTTAAATTCCGGATCGGCGATCAATGAAGGGATGGCATCCGGGGATATTGATGTGGCATGTATGGGAATTGCACCGTTTATTTCCGGCGTCACAGCAGGCATTCCTTATAAAATGTACGGAACGATCGCAGCACAGCCACATGAACTGCTTACAAACGATGATTCGATCCATTCGTTAAAAGATATCACAGATGATAAAAAGATTTCCGTTGTAAATATCGGAAGTATTCAGCATATTCTGCTGGCAATGCTCGCAAAGGAAGAACTTGGAGATGCCCATGCACTGGACAACAATCTGGTGGCAATGTCCCATCCGGATGGCATGACTGCCCTGATGTCCGGAAGTGTAGCCTGCCAGCTCACAACCGCACCTTATATTTTCAAGGCAAAAGAACAGGATAATATCAAAGAAGCTGAGAGCCTGGATTCCGTATGGCCGGAAGGAAATGCCTTTATCGTTGGTCTGGTATCTGATGACCTGTATGAAAATCAGCCAGAAATCTATCAGGCAGTTGTAGACGCAACGCAGGAAGCGATGGATTACATCAACAACAACCAGGAAGAAGCAGCAGGTATTCTCTGCAAAAAAGAGGACGTGTCGGCAGAAACGATGCTGGGCTGGATGCAGGATCCGGGATGTGTCTATGATATGAAACTTCCGGGCGTCATGGATATGGCAAACTTTATGGCGGAGAATGATTTTGCAGACAAGGCACCGGAATCTTTTGAAGCAATCACAACAGAGTCGGCAAGATAAGATCTGTCGGAAAAGAAAGAATAAGGATGAGAACGATGAAAAATTTAAGAAATCAGATTGTTTTTATTGTTGCTGTTCTGGTGGTATGGCAGGTCGTCTATCAGATGGGTTCCTTTCCGGAACTGATGTTTCCGTCACTTGGAAAGATATTTCAGTCGCTGATCAAAGGATTTTCACGGGACGGTCTGGGAGCGATGACGCTTTATTCCTTAAGCCTGATCGCAAAAGGGCTGCTGATCGGAATCGTGCTGGCATTTATCCTCTCCGGACTGTCCATCGTCAGCAAGACGTTTTATTCCATTTACCATATGGTCGTTTCCCTGTGTGACCTGATACCTGGTGTGGCACTGCTGCCACTGGCAATCCTGTGGATGGGGATCGGGGAAGGGACGATCATCCTGATCGTGGTACATTCGATCATCTGGCCGATGTCCAGAAGCATTATGGACGGATTTCGGGCGGTGCCGCAGATCTACATAGAATCCGGGAAAAATATGGGACTTGGAAAACTCGGACTTGTGACCGGCATTTACATTCCGGCATCGTTCTCCTATATTCTTTCCGGTATCCGCACCGGATGGGCGAGAGCGTGGAGAGGTCTGATCAGTGCGGAAATGATCTTTGGAACGACCAGTTCCGGAGCCGGTATCGGATGGTTTATTTTCATGAAGCGTACCAATGTGGATATCGCCGGTGTTTTTGCGGCACTTCTGGTGATCATTGCGATCGGAATTGTAGTAGAATACGGAGTTTTCCACACCATAGAAAAAATGACACTTAAGAAATGGGGGATGAGCAGATGACACAGGAGAAGAAGGGGAAAACTCCCGTTTTGGATGTGCAGAACCTGACAAAAATCTATGACAATGGTGGAAAAGGGGACGGAAATGAAGTCCTCAAAAACGTAAACTTTACGATGAATGAGGGCGAATTTGTCTGCATCCTGGGACCGTCCGGATGTGGAAAGACTACGTTTCTTCGCTGCATCGGCGGTTTTGAAACCTTTGACGGAAC
>ERZ827363.3471-NODE-3471-length-11965-cov-3.649118_pt1 | contig 11965 bp, 10 predicted proteins | sample MGYA00519776_ERZ827363 | MGnify/ENA primary metagenome ERZ827363 (study PRJEB31778, sample SAMEA3449288) | human gut metagenome | biome: human gut; feature: human-associated habitat; material: faeces | place: United Kingdom | collected 2010/2012 ...
TGCCGCTGAAGGCAATCGCACCGAGGCCGAGGGCGCTTACAAGGTCGCAGTGAAGATCGTGGACAAGTCTGCCGCGAAGGGTCTGCTGCACAAGAACAACGCTGCTCACAAGAAGAGCGCTATGACCACCAAGCTCAACAGCATTGGCTGATCGAACCAAACAGCGAGAGACGTCCGCGAGGACGTCTCTTTTTTTCGATAAAAACCGCTTTTTGGCTGCTTATTTACAATTTGTTCACACGGTTTTCAAGCTTTAGCCATAAATCGCTGGTATCTTAATACTTGCAAAGGGGTTACGTGATCCCCGATGTGATTTTCTCCCTCCTAAAAATACACACAACACACAGCCAAAAGCCCCCGTCTTTCGACGGGGGCTTTTGGTGTCTTGCGCGGGCAAAGCAGAATTTAACGCTCCCACCCTGCAACTTTAACTCCAAAAACCTTGAACTCGCCAGACACAAATGAATCGGGATATGTGAGATAATAGGTTTGTGAGAAACCCAAACTGCTATAAGCATCAATTTCATCAGCAATATGTGCGCCGCCAAGCACTATAAACGGAGCTTTTCCGGGGTCTGTGCTTCCAATTAAAAGCAAGCCCTCAAGGGCAACAAAAAATACCCAGCAAATAAAAAATGCTAAAGCTGCTTTCAAAGCTTTCTTTTTCATATCTCCCCTCCAGATTAAATCCCGATCCGTCTTATTCCGATATAGATGGTTTTGCACAAAAGGGTTCTGTGGGTATTTTATCATGTTTGGCCCGCGGGCGCAAGGACTTCCTAACGGTTTGCCGTTGGCGGCGGGCGCAAAATCCGATGCAGAGCGCGGGGCGGCGGGTTGCGTTTGCGCGTGCGGCATGGTAAAATCAGGAAAGGCCGCTGGGTGCGGCAACAGGAGCACATAACAGCAATGCACGAATGAGGAAAACAGCATGAAACAAAAAATTTTTGCGCTGCTTGCGGCGCTGTGCCTGCTCGCGGGCTGCGCGGGCAAAACGGAGCCGGACGCGCCGGTCATTGACCCCGCGCCGCCGACGGTCGACCCAACGCCGGTCACACCGACGGAGCCGAGCGAGGCCGAGCAGGCCGAGGCGCGGCTGCGCGAGCGCATCGCGGGGATGTCGATCGAGGAAAAGGTCGGGCAGATGTTCTTTGTCCGCTGTCCCGAAATGGGCGCGGCGGAGGATGTAGCTGCCTACCACCTCGGGGGGCTGCTGCTCTTCGGGCGGGACTACAAGGACGCAGACGGCGGCTGGCTGAGCGCGGAGGAACTGACGGCGAAGCTCGAGAGCTATCAGGCCGCGGCGGAGCTTCCGCTCTTCATCGGCAGCGACGAGGAGGGCGGCACGGTAACGCGAGCGAGCCGCGACCCGAAGCTCTTCGCGCAGCCGCTGCCCTCGCCGCAGGAGCTGTATGCCGCGCGCGGCATGGACGGTCTTGCCGCGGAGACGCTGGACTATAATAAGCAGCTTCTGGCGCTCGGCATCAACGTGAACCTTGCGCCGGTGTGCGACGTATCCACCGACGCGGGCGACTTCATCTACGCGCGCTCGTTCGGCAGAGACGCCGCGGCGACGAGCGAATTTGTGACGGCGGCGGTCGGCGCGATCCGGGACGCGGGGGTGGCGGCGGTCCTCAAGCACTTCCCCGGCTATGGGAACAACGCCGACACGCACACGGGCGTCGCCATCGACAAACGGCCGTATGAGACGTTTGAGCAGAGCGACTTCCTGCCGTTCCGGGCGGGCATGGGAGCGGGCGCGCCGTTCGTGCTCGTGAGCCACAATGTGGTGGAGTGCATGGACGCGGCGCTGCCCGCGTCGCTCTCCCCCGCCGTGCATGAGGTACTGCGGGAGACGCTGGGCTTCGACGGCATCGTGATCACGGACGATCTGGCGATGGACGCGGTGAAGCAGTACGCGAACGGCGAGGCCGCGGTGCTGGCGGTGCTCGCGGGGAACGATATGCTCATCACGAGCGACTACCAAAACGACATTCCCGCCGTCCTCGCGGCGGTGGCGGACGGGCGCATCGCGGAGCGCGAGATCGACGCGCACGTGCTTCGCATCCTGCGCTATAAGCAGGCGCAGGGGTGGATCGAATAGGATTTTTTGGAATTTCGGAACAAAACGGCGCGGTTTTGCGTCAAAAGATGCAAAGGTCCTGCTTTTGGAAGAGGCAGGACGGAAACAGAAAGGAGCGAAAGAAATGAAAAAGTCTCTGCGAAACAGTATTCTCTTGCTGCTGACGGCGATGCTGCTGACGGTATCGGCCCTTGCCGACTCGGGGCCGAAGGCCCAGCTGACGGTGAAGGTGGTAAACGCGCCGAGCGAGCCGTACTACCTCGATCTTTTGGAAAAGGGGGATTATCAGGGGCACACCTATGGCTCCGGAGACGGGGATGACACATACAGCGGCATCGACTGGAGCTACTCCGAGGAGGAAATCGCCGCGCTGGATGACGAGCTGCTGGACGCGCTGCGGGCAGCGGTGCCGGAGGGCTGGCACGCCTGCACCGCGCAGGGCACCAACGGCGCGCCCATGTGGGGCGACCTGATCGGCAGCGACGCAGGCGGGGTGCGGCTCCACTCCTTCCGCTACCATGGCGTACCGGATACGTATCGGATCATTCTCGTGACAAAAAGCGGCGAAAGCTGGGTGTCCGATACGCTGCACCGCGCGACGCTGCAATCGAGCGCGACGGTGGATTGGGCGAAAAGGACCGCGAGCGCGCCGAGCGCGGCGGTTGCCTATCTCCTGCAATTTTTCTGTATGCTGCTGCCGACGCTGCTCATCGAGGGCGTGCTGCTGCTCGCCTTCGGCTATCGGAGCCGTCGGAGCTTGCTGGTGTTTCTGCTCGTGAACCTTGTGACGCAAGGCGGCTTCGCGCTCTACCTTGCCGTGACGGTGCTCAACCACGGCGTGAGCGGCTGGTCGCTGCTGTTCTACATTCCCATCGAGCTGATCATCATGGTGGTCGAGCTGCTTGCCTACCGCCGTCTGCTGACGGAGAAGAGCCGAGGGCGCGCGGTTGGCTACGCCGTCGCCGCAAATGTCTGCTCGGCTGTGGTGGGGCTCTGGCTCATCGACCCGCTGTGGCGGTTCATCGTCAGCATTTCTTAGGAACTATTTTGCGCCCCGCACGGGCGCGGAAACGAAAGGAATTTTTTTCATGGAGACCGAAAAGCTATACTATGCCGACCCCTTTCTGACGGAGTTTGACGCGAGGGTGCTCGCGTGCGAGGCGGAAAAGGGCGGCTATGCCGTGGTGCTCGACCGCACGGCGTTCTATCCCGAGGGCGGCGGGCAGCCGTATGACACCGGTGTGCTTGGCGGCGCCGAGGTGCTGGACGTACACGAAAGGGCGGGCGTCATCACGCACAAATGCGCCTCTCCCCTGCCCGTCGGCGAGACGCTGCATGGGAGGCTTGACTGGGCGCGGCGGTTCGACCACATGCAGCAGCACTCCGGCGAGCACATCTGCTCTGGGCTGATCTGCGCGCGCTACGGCTGCGACAATGTGGGCTTCCACATGGGCGCGGAGAGCGTGACCATCGACTTCAACGCCGACATTCCGTGGGAGGAGCTGCTGGAGATCGAGGCAGCGGCGAACCGGTATATCTATGAGGATCACGCCATCGACATCCAGCTCCACCGCGGCGCGGAGCTGGACGCGATCGACTACCGCAGCAAAAAGCCTCTCGAGGGCGACGTGCGCATTGTGACCTTCCCCGGCGCGGACTGCTGCGCGTGCTGCGGCACGCACGTCATGCGGAGCGGACAGGTCGGCATCGTGAAGTTTCTCTCCGTGCAGAAGTTCCGCGAGGGCGTGCGCATCGAGCTGCTGTGCGGCGGGCGGGCGTATCGCTATCTCGCTGCCTGCTGGGCGCAGGATGTGGCGGTGGCGCAGGCGCTCTCGGTCAAGCCGACGGTCTCCGCCGCGGCGGTCGAGCGGCTGCTCGGCGAGCTTTCCGCGCTCAAGCTGCGCTGCGCAAAATTGGAGGAGAGCGTGTTCGCGGGCGTCGCGGCGCGGTACGCGGGGCGCGGCGATGTGCTGCTCTTCGAGGACGAGATGGGCGGCGAGAGCGTGCGCAAGCTCTGCGACGCGGTGGCGGAGACCTGCGGCGGGCGCTGCGCGGTGTTCGCGGGCGCGGGCAGCGCGTGGAAATACGCCATCGGACAGCGCGGCGGCGATCTGCGCGTGCTGACAAAGGGGCTGAACGCGGCGCTCTCGGGGCGCGGCGGCGGCAAGCCGGAGTTCGTGCAGGGCAGCGTCGGCGCGGAGCGCGGCGCCATTGAGAGCTTCTTTGCGGAAAAGTGACTTGACAAGCGCGCGGCGGCGTGCTATGCTACGCACAACAAAAGGCTGTGAGAAAGAAGCCTTTTCCCTTCGGCGCAGCAGAGAGAGGACGGTCGGTGCGAGTCCTCGCGGCAGGGAAAGGGCGGCGCTTTTGAGCCGCGCGGCGGAAATGCCGCGCCGGTCCCCGCCGTTATCGGGAATGAAGTGCCCCGCCTCCAACGGGGAATTCAGGTGGAACCACGGACAATGCTTTGTTCGCCCTGAGCCGAATACCGGCTCAGGGCGTTTTTGCTGCGCAAAAACGCAAGGTTTTGAGCCGCGTCCCTCGCCGCCATCGCGGCAATCGGGGCGCATGGCGTCAAAATTGCGTACACGCAATTTTGAAAACGTTCCGGGCCACCAAACGAAAAGGAGAAGAAACCATGAAAAACACCGAAAAGACGATGGACAAGATCGTTGCCCTGTGCAAGAACCGCGGCTTTGTGTTCCCCGGCAGCGAGATCTACGGCGGCCTTGCCAACACCTGGGACTACGGCCCGCTCGGCGCGGAGCTGAAGAAAAACATCAAGAACGCTTGGTGGAAGAAGTTCGTGCAGGAGAATCCCTACAACGTCGGCCTCGACGCGGCGATCCTGATGAATCCCCAGACCTGGGTGGCGAGCGGCCATCTGAGCGGCTTCTCCGATCCTCTGATGGACTGCCGCGAGTGCCACGAGCGCTTCCGCGCGGATAAGCTCATTGAGGACTGGTGCGCGGAGAACGGCTTCGAGCTGAGTAAGCCCATCGACGCCTTCTCCCAGAGCGAGATGAAGGACTTCGTTGAGGAGCACAACATCCCCTGCCCCACCTGCGGCAAGCACAACTTTACCGATATCCGTCAGTTCAACCTGATGTTCAAGACGTTCCAGGGCGTGACCGAGGACGCGAAGAACACCGTGTATCTGCGTCCCGAGACGGCGCAGGGCATTTTCGTCAACTTCAATAACGTCCAACGCACGACGCGCAAAAAGCTGCCGTTCGGCATCGGTCAGATCGGCAAGAGCTTCCGCAACGAGATCACCCCGGGCAACTTCATCTTCCGCGTGCGCGAGTTTGAGCAGATGGAGCTGGAGTTCTTCTGCAAGCCCGGCACCGACCTCGAATGGTTCCAGTATTGGCGCACGTTCTGCCACAACTGGCTGCTATCCATCGGTCTGAAGGACGAGAATCTGCGTCTGCGCGACCACGATCCCGAGGAGCTGTGCTTCTACTCCAAGGCAACGACGGACTTCGAGTTCCTGTTCCCCTTCGGCTGGGGCGAGCTTTGGGGCGTCGCCGACCGCACGGACTACGACCTGACGCAGCATTCCAACACGAGCGGCGAGAAGCTGGTCTACCGCGAGGGCGAGGGCAAGGACATGGTGGAGTATATCCCCTATGTCATCGAGCCGAGCCTCGGCGTGGAGCGCAGCGTGCTGGCCGTGCTGTGCGACGCTTACGACGAGGAGGTCGTCGGGCAGGACAAGAAGGGCAACGACGATGTGCGCGTGGTGCTGCACTTCCATCCCGCGCTCGCGCCGTTCAAGGCCGCGATCCTGCCGCTGAGCAAGAAAGAGGTCCTCACCGGCCCCGCGCAGGAGCTGTATGCCGAGCTGAGCAAGGAGTTCATGGTCGATTACGACGAGACCGGCTCCATCGGCAAGCGCTATCGCCGCGAGGACGAGATCGGCACGCCGTTCTGCATCACCTTTGACTTTGAGACCGTCGGCGACGAGAACACGCCCGCCGACCACTGCGTGACCGTGCGCGAGCGCGACACGATGCAGCAGGTGCGTATGCCCATCAGCGAGGTCAAGGCGTATCTGCGCGAGAAGTGCGCATTCTGAGATCATCCTGCCGCACTTTGCGGCACACATAACAAAGGGGGTATTCTCTGCCGTAGAGAATACCCCCTTTTTGCCGCGCGGCTTTATTTGTATTTCCGGCTCTCGGCCACGGCGAGCTCGTCGCAGCGGTTGTTGTATTCGTTCTCCGCGTGCCCCTTGACCCAGTGGTAGCGGACGTCGTGCGCGGCAATGAGCGGCAGCAGCCGCTCCCAAAGGTCCACGTTCAGCGCGGGCTTCTTGTCGCTCTTGACCCAGCCCTTTTTCTGCCAGCCGTACACCCAGCCCTTGCTCAGCGCGTCGATGACGTACTTGGAATCCGAGTACAGCTCGACCTCGCACGGCTCCTTCAAAAGACGCAGAGCCTCGATGACGGCGGTAAGCTCCATGCGGTTGTTGGTGGTCTGCGCCTCGCCGCCGGAGAGCTCGCGTTCGTGCGCCCCGTATTTGAGCACCGCGCCCCAGCCTCCGGGACCGGGGTTGCCGCTGCACGCGCCGTCTGTGTAGATGGTAACGGTTTTCACTGTGGGCCTCCGTTCAGCGGTGTGAATGCTGCGCCTTGACGCGCGCGACACGCTGGAGGTATTCGTCGCGGTCGAGGATGCCGGCGTCGTAGAGGACTTTCAGGCTCTCGAGACGGCCCTCGCAGCTGTCGACGCCGGCAGCGTGGACGCGCAGGGAGTCTGCCTGCTGGCGGCGGGCCTCCGCCCAGCGCTTCTCGCTGTGATGGCGCTCTGCGGCGTTGCGGCGCGCCTGCTCCGCTTCGATATCGCGCCCACTCGGGCGGCGCGGACTCTTTTTGAGGGCATTGACGGCGCTGTTGAGCTTGTCGGACACCTCACCGCCGGCGGCAGACTGGCGGAGCCTTTCCGCCCATTCCTCCGCGGTGGGGCCGACGTTCTGTGTGCGCTTCTTCTTGCCCTCCCCCTCACTTTTTGCAGCGAGCTTGCCAAAGACGATGACAGCGGCAACGATCATTATTAAAAAATCCATTCTGCTCTCCTCCTTACAGGTCGCTTAGAATGTCACGGCGCTTGGCCTCGTACTCCTCCTCGGTGATGAGGCCGCGGTCGTAGAGGCTGCGCAGCTCGGTCAGGCGCGCTTCCGCGTCGGAGCGCGGGGCGGCGCGGCGGTCGTCCGGCTCGTCGTCCGTGATCTCGTAGCCGCCCATTCTGACCTTGCCTGCGGCGACAAGAAAATTATAAATGCCCATACCGAAGGCCAGCAGGCACCAGATGGCCTTGAAGCCTGCAAAGACCGGGTCGAAGCCCGACGGAAGGGCAAACAGGCCGAAGCAGCCCATCGCAAAGCAGACGATGCCGCCGAAGATGCTCTCGCCCCTGGTCGGGCGGCGGGTGATGCGCCGTCTTCTCATCTCATGCCTCCTCAGTCGGTTCCTCAGACGCAGCGTGCATACTGCCCTGAATGTCGGGGTCTTCATCGAGCGCCAGCTTGTGCTTGCCCTGCCACTTCGCGCGGCGCTCGTCCTCCGCGGGGCCTACGCCGCTGCCGATGAGCTTACCGAAGGCGGCGAAGGCGAGAAGCAGGATGGCGATCAGAAGGTACTTCATGGTGTTTTCTCCTTTCTGCGTCTGACGGGGTTTTGTTCTTTTCTATCCACAGTATCGCATAAAACTGGAAAAAAGTCTACAACAATAAAGTTGCGCCGGAGCATTCCGACGCAACTTTGCTTTTACATGTGGCTTATTCGTCCGCGTTTTCCACAGGGGTGGGGACCTCTGCCGTCTCCGGCGCGGGGGCTTCCTCATGCTCGGCGAGCGCCATGGAGATGACCTGATCGCCCTCCTCCTTAAAGCGCATGACGATGACGCCCTGCGTGGCGCGGCCCGTGGTGCGGATGTCCGCGACGGGGGTTCGGATCAGAATGCCGGCGCGGGTGACGAGGAGCAGGTCCTCGCTGCCGTCCACGACCTTGACACCCACGACGCCGCCGGTCTTTTCGGTGACAGAATAGTTCTTGATGCCGAGGCCGCCGCGGTTGGTGATGCGGTATTCCTCGACCGGCGTCTTCTTGCCGAAGCCGTTCTCGGTGATGGAAAGGACCTGCTTGCCCGCCTGTGCGCGGGCGGCGCCGACGACGTAGTCGCCCTCACGCAGACGGATGCCGCGCACGCCGACGGCGGTGCGGCCCATGGCGCGGACGTCGGTCTCGTCAAAGACGCAGGCCATGCCGTCGTGCGTGGCGATGAGGATGCGCTGGCTGCCGTCCGTCTCGCGGACCGCCACCAGCTCGTCGCCCTCGTCAAGGCTCAAGGCGCGGATGCCGTTGCTGCGCAGGTTCTTGAGCGTTTCAACGGGCAGGCGCTTGACCGTGCCGTTGCGCGTGACCATGGTGAGGTAGAGCTTTTCGTCGCCCTTTTCGCGGAAGTGGAGCATGGCCTGCACGCGCTCTCCGGTCTCGACCTGGATGATGTTGACGATGTTCGTGCCCTTGGCGGCCTTACCGCTCTCGGGGATCTGATAGCCCTTCTTGCGGTAAACCTTGCCGGTGTCGGTGAAGAAGAGGATATAGTCGTGCGTGGAGGCGGTGAACACGTCCACGACGGTGTCCTCCTCGCGGGTGGTGATGCCCTTCTTGCCCATGCCGCCCTTGCCCTGCGCGGCATACTCGCTCACGCCGGTGCGCTTGATGTAGCCGTTCTGCGTGAGGGTGAAGACGCACTGCTCTTCCTCGATGAGATCCTCAATGTCGATCTCGTCCTCGACGTCCTGAATTTCGGTCTTGCGCTCGTCGCCGTACTTGTCGCGAATTTCGATCAGCTCGTCCTTGAGAACGCCCTTGAGCATCGCTTCGTTGGAAAGAAGCTCAACGAAGTAGGCGATCTTCTTTTCCAGCTCGTCATACTCGTTCTGGAGCTTTTCGCGGTCGAGGCCTTGCAGGGCCTTGAGGCGCATTTCAAGGATGGCCTGCGCCTGAATGTCGGACAGGTCGAAGCGCGCCATGAGCTTTTCCTTGGCGTCGTCGTAGCTGGTGCGGATGATGTGGATGACCTCGTCGATATTGTCCTGCGCGATGAGGAGGCCCTGAAGCAGATGCTCGCGCTCGCGTGCCTTCTTGAGGTCGTACTGCGTGCGGCGGGTGATGACCTGCTCCTGATAGGCGAGGTATTCATCGAGAATGTGGCGCAGGGAGAGGATCTTCGGCTGCTTCTGATTATTGACCAGCGCGAGCATATTGATGGCGAAGCTGGTCTGGAGCTGCGTCTGCGTGAACAGGCGGTTCAAAACGACCTGCGGGTTCGCGTCGCGCTTGAGCTCGATGACGATGCGCATACCGGTGCGGTCGGTCTCGTCGCGGATGTCGGAGATGCCCTCCAGCTTCTTATCGTTGACCTGATCGGCCATGCTCTTGATGAGCATACGCTTGTTGACCTGATAGGGAAGCTCCGTGACGATGATGCGCACACGGTCCTTGCCGAAGTCCTCAAACTCCGTGCGGGCGCGGAGCACGATCTTGCCGCGTCCGGTGGCGTAGGCAGCGCGGATGCCCGCGCGGCCCATGATGATGCCCTTCGTCGGGAAGTCGGGACCGGTGACGTGCTGCATGAGATCCGAGAGCGTAGCCTCGGGATCGTCGAGCACGCAGATGCAGGCGTTGATGACCTCGGTGAGGTTGTGGGGCGGGATATTGGTCGCCATGCCGACGGCGATGCCCGATGAGCCGTTGACGAGCAGGTTCGGGAAGCGGCTGGGGAGCACGCGCGGCTCCTTGCGGGACTCGTCGAAGTTGGGGTCCCAATCGACGGTGTCCTTATCAATGTCGCGCAGCATCTCGTTGGCGAGCTTGGACATACGCGCCTCGGTGTAACGGTAGGCCGCCGGGGGGTCGCCATCGACCGAGCCGAAGTTGCCGTGGCCGTCGACGAGCATATAGCGCATGGAGAAGTCCTGCGCCAGACGCACCATCGCGTCGTACACGGACGCATCACCGTGGGGATGATACCGGCCGAGCACGTCGCCGACGCAGGTAGCGGATTTTTTGAACGGCTTATCCGAGGTCAGATTGTCCTCATACATGGCGTAGAGGATGCGGCGGTGCACGGGCTTGAGACCGTCGCGCACATCCGGCAGCGCACGCCCGACGATGACGGACATGGCGTACTCGATGTAAGAGGTCTGCATCTCATGGACGAGCTCGCTCTGAATGATCTTCTGGTCGGGATAGAGAATGTCCTCCCGTTTATAATCCTTGGCCATGATTGCACACCTCCTTAAATATCAATATTGACCGCGTACTTGGCATTTTGCTCGATGAACGCCTTGCGCGGCTCGACCTTTTCGCCCATGAGCACGGTGAACACCTCGTCGGCGTGCACGGCGTCCTCGAGCGTGATCTGCTTGAGCGTGCGGGTCTCGGGGTTCATGGTCGTCTCCCAGAGCTCGTGCGGGTCCATCTCGCCGAGGCCCTTGAAGCGGTTGATGTCGATCTTCGCGTTCGGGTTGTCGCCGCGCATCTCGGCGGAAATTTTATCGCGCTCCTCGTCGGAGAAGGCCACGCGCGCGGTCTTGCCGCGGTTGAGCTTATACAGCGGCGGGATGGCGGAGTAGACATAGCCGCCGTCGATGAGCGGACGCATGAAGCGGAAGAAGAACGTCAGCAGCAGCGTGCGGATGTGGCTGCCGTCGACATCGGCATCGGCCATGATGATGACCTTGTGATAGCGGAGCTTATTGATGTCAAACTCATCGCCCAGTCCGGCGCCGAGCGCCGTGATGACGGGCGTGAGCTTGTCGTTGCCGTAGACCTTGTCGGCGCGGGCCTTTTCGACGTTGAGCATCTTGCCCCAGAGCGGCAGAATGGCCTGGAAGCGCGAGTCGCGCCCCTGCGTGGCCGAGCCGCCTGCGCTGTCGCCCTCGACGATGTAGAGTTCGGTGAGCGACGGGTCGCGGTCGTTGCAGTCGCGCAGCTTGTCGGGCATGTTGAAGCCCTCGAGCCCGTTTTTGCGGCGGATGTTTTCGCGCGCGCGGCGCGCGGCTTCGCGGGCGCGCGAGGCCGTGAGCGCTTTTTCGATGATCATGCGGCCGACGGCGGGGTTCTCCTCCAGAAACTGCGACAGGCGGTCGAACACAACGGAGTCGACGAGCGTGCGCATCTCGGAGTTGCCGAGCTTGGCCTTCGTCTGCCCCTCGAACTGGGGGTTCGTGAGCTTGACGGAGATGACAGCCGTGAGGCCCTCGCGGCTGTCCTCGCCGGAGATGCTGTCGCCCTCCTTGAGGATGCCGGACTTTTTGCCGTAGGCATTGAGCGCGCGGGTGAGCGCAGCCTTGAAGCCGGTCTCGTGCATGCCGCCCTCCGGCGTGTGGATGTTGTTGGCGAACGACACGATGACCTCGTTATAGCCGTCGTTATACTGCAGCGCGATCTCGCACATGGAGTCGCTGCGCTCGCCGGACATATAGATGGCCTCGGGGTGCAGGGCCGTCTTGTTTTTGTTGATGAAGTCCACGAACTCGCGGATGCCGCCCTCGTAGCACATCGACTCGCTCACGGGCTCTTCGCCGCGCCGGTCGGTGATGGTGATGCGCAGTCCGGCGTTCAGAAACGCCTGCTCGCGCATGCGCACGTGCAGCGTCTCATAGTCGTAGACCGTGTCCTCGAACATGATGGGATCGGGCTTGAAGCGCACGGTCGTGCCGGTGTGATCCGTCTCGCCGACAACGGTCATGGGCTGCGTGATATCGCCGCGGGAGAACTTCATCTGATAGATCTTCCCATTTTTGTGCACGTTCACTTCCAGCCACTCGGACAGTGCATTGACGACCGAGGCGCCGACGCCGTGCAG
>ERZ827363.3478-NODE-3478-length-11949-cov-23.496721_pt1 | contig 11949 bp, 12 predicted proteins | sample MGYA00519776_ERZ827363 | MGnify/ENA primary metagenome ERZ827363 (study PRJEB31778, sample SAMEA3449288) | human gut metagenome | biome: human gut; feature: human-associated habitat; material: faeces | place: United Kingdom | collected 2010/2012 ...
GACGAGAGCAAGTTGGGCAAGCAATAAAGTTAATCCCGCGAGAACGAATACGTAACGATTTCAAAATATCAAAACCAACTTTGATTTCTTCTACAGGATCGGCGGCTAAAGAGACACGCAAGGTATCACCAATACCTTCCGCTAACAACATACCTAAACCAATTGCAGATTTCACTGCTCCTGCACGTGCACCGCCCGCTTCCGTAATGCCTAAATGCAATGGTTGTTTAATGGCTTTTGCCAATAAACGGTAAGATTCCACTGCAAGGAAGACATCGGATGCTTTTACGCTTACTTTAAATTGATCAAAGTTTAAACGATCCAAGATCTCAACATGGCGTAAGGCTGATTCTAATAAGGCTTCTGGTGTTGGCTCGCCAAATTTCTCTTGAATATCTTTTTCTAATGAACCTGCATTGACACCAATACGAATCGGGATATTTTTATCGCGTGCGCAATCAACTACTGCTCGAATACGATCTTCACGACCGATATTGCCTGGATTAATACGTAGGCAATCCACCCCATATTCAGCCACTTTTAACGCAATGCGATAGTCAAAATGAATATCCGCCACTAATGGCACATTCACTTGCTGTTTAATGATTTTAAACGCTTCGGCGGCATCCATGGTGGGAACAGAAACACGCACAATATCTGCACCGACACGTTCCAACGATTTAATCTGTGCAACGGTCGCTTCAACATCAGTTGTGCGAGTATTTGTCATGGATTGTACGGCAATCGGCGCATCACCACCGATTGGTACATTGCCCACATAAATTTTTGTCGATTCACGACGTTTGATAGTAGGTTTTACTGCTGACATTCTTTCGTAAATTATTCGTTAAGGTTTTGGTAATTTAAATTTAGCCACACGGCCATCAACGGTAAGCGGATACGCTTCGCCTTTATAAGTAATACGAACGTTACCCGGCGCACCAATAATCAATGCATAGTCATTACCATTAAAGGTTAAGACTTCGCCTTGTTTATATTCTTTTTGCGCTAAAACTTTACGATTTTGGTCTTTCACACTAATCCAGCTTGAATTTTTGGTAATCTCAATAACAAGATCGCCTTTTGCTGTGGTTGGCGCTTCAGAAATGGCTGGATTTTCAACCGCACTTTGAGCATCTGGTACGGTTGGCTCTGTTGTAGGTTCTGTGTTAGGTAAGGTTTGTTCCACAACAGGGGCTTGAACTTGTTCAACGGTAGGGGCCGAAGTTGCGCCAGTTGAAACTTCTGCGTTTACTGGTTGAACTTGATTTTCTTGAGTCTTTGAAACCACAGATTCAACAGCAGCATTATTTTTTGCTTCCGTTACAGGTGCTGTTTCATTATTTGACGTTAAAGGCTGGTTATTCACCGCGACTGGGATGTCATTCGAATGAGTAACCGGTACCTCTGCTGTTTTTTCTTTTTCAACGTAGGTTTGCACTAAATTATCACGTTCTTCGTTTGATTTTTGATAATTCTGCCACCACCATAAGCCTGTCATCCCAACAGCTGCGAGTAAAATAATGGTTGTAAGTGTGCCGACCCAGCGACTATGAGAAGAGTATTGGTTTACTGAACGCGTCGCGCGTGCATTTTTACTTAAATCGTTTTTGTATGCTTCACCAAAGGTTAAATGCGCCCATTCGCTCTCAGGAATACGTAAAAATTTTGTATAACTACGCACATATCCTTTCATAAAAGTTGATGGCACATTTTTTTGGACAAATTCATTATTTTCTAATTTTTCCAAAATGCTTGGGCGCAAAGAAATTGCCTTTGCCGCATCTTCCAGAGAAAGATTTAACGCTTCGCGAGCTTGACGAAGTTTATCCCCAAAGGAGATATCTGTTTTTTCGGTTTGTTCAAGGATTGTATTCATAGGTATAAAATAAAGAAAATAGCAACAAAAACTAAATGCTAAATTCTAAAGTCGAAAGGGGCTTTTGGCAATGATTATTTGAGTGAACGGAGCTTTTCCGCTCTAGAAGGATCAACTTGGCGCAATTTCTCCAACGCTTGTTGATAAACATCAGTTTGTTTTCCGGCAAAAGCACAAAGTGCTATGTTTTCGTAAGTATCGGCTTGATGATAATAATTCGGTGATGCAAGTGCTGCATTAAATTGTGAATAAGCTTGTTCAAACTCACCTTGCCCACATAGAAACGCACCAAAGTTGTTATACACATCTCCTTGCTTATCGTCTAACTTAATCGCCTGTAAATAAGCTTGCTTCGCTTTTTCCGTATCACCTTGTAATTGATAAAAATGCGCAAGTGCTGAGTGCACAAGGTAATAGTGGTCATCATGCTCAAGGGCTTTATCTAAATTCAGTTTTGCTTGAACAAAATCCTCTTGTTGAAGATAACCTAATGCCAATTCAACGCGCGCTTTTGCGGCTTGTTGTTTATTAAAATTAACAGAAGACTGAGAAACACAAGCTGAAAAAACAAAAGGAAAAATGACCGCACTTAGAATGTTAATTGGGATTAATTTCATTTTATCACTCCTCTATCTTGTCAGTCTTCTACGAGCCATTTTCCTTTACAAGTATTGCTATATTTAGCTTAGTTAACAGCTTTTACGTCAATACCTTCACCAAACTTACGTTTCATTGCCGTACGTTTGGTTCGGTCGATCACATCTCCTGCCAACTGACCACAAGCTGCATCAATATCATCACCACGGGTTTTGCGCACAATCACCGTAAAGCCGTATTCCATCAATGTTTTTTGGAAACGATCGACACGGCTATTTGAGCTTTTACCATAAGGCGCTTCTGGGAATGGGTTCCATGGGATCAAATTAATTTTACATGGGGTATTTTTTAATACTTTGGCTAATTGATGCGCATGCTCTGTGCCATCATTCACATGATCTAATAATACATATTCAATAGTCACTTTACCATGGTTAGCATTTGATACTTCTAAGTATCTATGCACCGAATCCATCAACATTTTGATGTTATATTTTTTATTGATCGGCATAATTTCATCGCGCAACTCATCGTTCGGTGCGTGAAGTGAAATCGCTAATGCCACATCAATCTTATCGCGCAGCATATCAAGTGCTGGCACGACACCAGAAGTGGATAACGTCACGCGTCTTTTAGATAACCCATACGCGAAATCATCCAGCATAATTTCCATCGCGGGTACAACATTGGCCACATTTAGTAATGGCTCACCCATGCCCATCATCACCACATTGGTAATCGGACGAACACCCGTCACACCAAAATTACCGATAATTTTTGATGCACGCCAAACCTGCCCAATAATTTCAGACACCGTTAAATTACGGTTAAAGCCTTGCTGTGCTGTCGAACAAAAAGTACAAGCTAACGCACAGCCTACTTGAGAAGAGACACAAAGCGTTGCGCGATCTGCTTCAGGAATATAGACCGTTTCAACTTGCTGTTCACCTACCTGCATCGCCCATTTAATGGTACCATCCGCAGAGCGTTGCTCAACCGCCACTTCTGGCGCTTTAATTTCCGCGACCGCTTTTAATTTTTCTCGTAATTTTTTATTAATATTAGTCATATTGTCGAAGTTATCTTCGCCAAAATGATAAATCCATTTCACTAATTGATCCGCACGAAATGGTTTCTCGCCTAATTCAGCAAAAAACTCACGCATCTGCTGACGCGTTAAATCCATTAAGTTAATCTTTTTTGTATTCGTTTCGGATGAAAGGGGTTGTTCTAACATAAAGCCTCGTTATTACACATTACGGCGATGATGTTACTCAGAATTGAGCAACAAAAAATTCGCATATTAAAAATGAGCCGAGATTTTACAGATTTACCGACAGATAAGCTAGCAGATTTAAAAAACAACAAAAATTTTGACCGCACTTATTTGCGATCCGCATCGCAAAAATCAAAAAAATGAAAGAGAAAAGTGCGGTTAAAAAAACTTCGAATTTTTATCTTTCATACATCCCAAACCCCTACAAAAACTGATAGAATGTGCACTTCGTTTTATTCTCTGAGTTAGTTATATTGAAGATATGTTAAAAAAAGTTCTTTCTGTATTGTGTTTAGTACCCGTAGTCGCAACGGCGCAATCTTATATCGTATATGATTTCACCCATGATAGAGTGCTCGAAAGTAGCTCACCTAATCATGTGCAACCTATCGCATCTGTCACCAAGTTAATGACGGCGAATGTGTTTCTTGAAAATAATCGAAACACAAACTGTACAGCCTCAATTACAGACGATGATTTCGATTACATCAAAGGTACTCATACAAAATTACCTAAATATACGCCAATTTCTTGTAATGAATTGTTAAAAGCAATGCTCGTTCATTCTGATAACTATGCTGCCCATGCACTTTCTCGCTCTGCGGGCATGAGTCGTTTGCAATTTATCCAAAAAATGAATGAGAAAGCACGAGAATTAGGTATGAGCTCTACTCGCTTTTCAGACAGTTCAGGTTTATCTGATAGCAACATTTCAAGTGCAATGGATTTGGTTAAGCTAGCCAAATACTCGCTCAATAAAGCACAAATCAAAAATCTTTCTAATATGCCAAGTGCCTTCATTCAAGCTGGCGGACGCAGTGTTTTCGTCAAAAACACCAATAAATTAGTGCGTGAAGAAGTCTTCGATGCAGCAATAAATAAAACCGGCTATATTCGCGAATCTGGCTATAATTTAGTTTTCGTGAATAAAAATCCATGTAATCACTCTACCATCGGTGTGATCAGTTTAAATAACCATTCATCCGCATTTCGTAGCAACTTTACGAAAGGAAAACTGGAACAATATGGCTGTACTGCTGGACGTAGCATGCAAAACTTTACCGTTGATGAAGACCAATATGAAGAAGGTTATGATGAGAGTGGTATGGATCGTCTAATCCAGCGAGTTGGTGGTTAATCCTTTCACAAATAGCGGTCAATTTTGCACAAAATTTTCCACTTTTTAATTTTAACCACCTATTGATTTGATAATTATTTTCATTTGAAGGTCTTATAAAAAGTGGTATTATTATGCAGAATGCTAATCAATCATTATTTCTTAAGGAGATCTCATGAAGCATTTATTTAAAAGCCTATCTGTTATCGCTCTAGGTTTAGCTGCTTTACAAGCCGAAGCGAAATTTAAAGTGGTGACCACATTTACGGTTATTCAGGATATTGCACAAAATGTTGCAGGTAATGCCGCGACGGTGGAATCTATCACCAAACCTGGTGCAGAAATTCACGAGTATGAACCGACCCCTAAAGATATTGTAAAAGCTCAATCTGCTGATTTAATTTTATGGAACGGATTAAATTTAGAGCGTTGGTTTGAACGTTTCTTCCAAAATATCAAAGACAAACCAGCCATTGTGGTAACCGAAGGTATCACACCACTTTCTATTTATGAAGGCCCTTATAAAGATGCCCCTAACCCACACGCTTGGATGTCGCCATCTAATGCGTTGATTTATGTCGAAAATATCAAAAATGCATTAGTTAAATACGATCCGCAAAATGCTGATACTTATCAAAAAAATGCAGCGGCGTATGCAGAAAAAATCAAACAGCTCGATAAACCTTTACGTGAAAAACTCTCACTGATTCCTGCCGACCAACGTTGGTTAGTGACCAGTGAAGGTGCCTTTAGTTATTTAGCGAAAGATTACGATCTCAAAGAAGGCTATTTATGGCCAATTAACGCTGAACAACAAGGCACGCCTCAACAAGTGCGTAAACTTATCGATTTAGTGAAAAAAAATCACATTCCAGTGGTATTTAGTGAAAGTACTGTATCAGCTAAACCTGCTCAGCAGGTAGCAAAAGAAAGCGGTGCTAAGTACGGTGGCGTACTTTATGTCGATTCTCTTTCTGCCGCTGACGGTCCTGTACCAACTTATATTGACTTACTGAATGTCACTGTATCCACCATAGTCAAAGGATTTGAAAAATAATGACTGAACTTTCCGCTTCTATTTCCGTTAATGATGTAACCGTTCGTTACAACAACGGGCACACTGCAATTTATGATGTGACCTTTGCATTACAAGGGGGAACCATCTGTGCTCTTGTCGGCGTAAATGGGAGCGGAAAATCAACGCTATTCAAAAGCATCATGGGCTTAATTAAACCACAGCAAGGCAATATTGCGCTTTGTGGTTTGCCAATTAATCGAGCATTGAAACAAAATTTGGTCGCCTATGTGCCGCAAGCGGAAGAAGTCGATTGGCAATTTCCAGTCTCCGTTTATGATGTTGTCATGATGGGGCGTTATGGCTATATGAACTTTTTGCGTATTCCAAAAGCGGAAGATAAACAAAAAGTGCTCGAAGCGATGCAACGAGTAAACATCGAGCATTTAGCTGAACGACAAATCGGCGAGCTTTCTGGTGGACAGAAAAAACGCGTATTTTTGGCTCGAGCATTAGCACAACAAAGTAAGATTATCTTACTCGATGAGCCTTTTACAGGTGTGGATGTTAAAACTGAAAATGCCATTGTGGAACTCCTTCGCCAATTACGTGCTGAAGGCCATTTAATTTTAGTTTCTACCCACAACTTGGGTTCTGTACCAGACTTCTGTGACCAAGTGGTGATGATTAACCGTACTGTGATTGCTGCCGGTAAAACGGAAGACACATTCAATCAGCATAATTTGGAAAAAGTCTTTGGTGGTGTATTACGACACATCAAATTATTAGGTGAAGATCTGCATAATGATGAAGATAAACGTGCTGTCACCGTGCTTACGGATGATGAACGCCCAGTTGTCTTCTATGGTGAAACCAAAAATGATCCGCCAGCAACGGCTGTAAAATCCTGTCGTCTGCCTCCGTCTGACAAGGAATAAGTCATGCTTGAATATTTGCTAGAACCTTTCTCCTATGAATATATGCAAAAAGCCATGTGGATAAGTACCGCAGTTGGTGGCATTTGTGCCTTTCTTTCTGCCTATTTAATGTTGAAAGGCTGGTCATTAATTGGCGACGCGCTCTCTCATTCCGTGGTTCCAGGTGTGGCGATAGCTTATGCCTTTTCACTCCCCTATGCTTTAGGTGCTTTTTTTGCAGGAATTTTAGCCGCACTTTCCATTTTATGGATCAAATCCATTTCTAAACTCAAAGAAGATGCCGTTATCGGCTTTATTTTCAGTACCTTTTTTGCCTTAGGTTTACTGATTATTTCCTTGAATCCAACCTCAATAAACGTGCAAAATATTATTCTCGGTAATATCCTCGGGATTGCCGATGAAGATATTTATCAAGTCGCAATTATTATGCTGATCTGCTTAGTTTTATTACTGATTTTTTGGAAGGATCTGTTACTGATTTTCTTTGATGAAACGCAAGCAATAACAGTTGGGCTTTCGCCACTGTTTTACAAAGTTCTCTTTTTTACTCTCTTGAGTGCTTGTGTCGTTGCGGCATTACAAACTGTCGGGGCGATTTTAGTGATTGCGATGGTAATCACACCTGGCGCAACCGCCTATTTACTTACTGACAAGTTCAAAACTCTTATCAAAATTGCCGTAGCATTAGGCGCAATCACTGGTTTCGTCGGTGTCTATTTAAGCTATTATCTGGATGGCACAACAGGTGGTGTCATCGTGACATTGCAAACCTTGTTATTTTTATTGGCTTTTCTATTCTCACCTAAATACGGATTAATCAGTCAAAAACGACGTAAGGTGGTGGATTATGACTGAGATGTTCGCCATTTTCGTTGAGCCATTTCAATTTGCCTTTATGCAAAATGCGCTACTCACGGCATTAGTGGTTGCCGTGATCTGTGCGCTACTCTCTTGCTATTTAGTATTGAAAGGATGGTCATTGATGGGCGATGCCATTTCCCATGCTGTCCTACCTGGCATTGTCTTAGCTTTTCTAGCGGGTATTCCATTAGTGATAGGTGCATTTGTCTCAGGTATTGCCTGCGCCTTAGGGGTAGGTTATTTAAAAGAAAATAGCCGTATCAAAGAAGATACCGCGATGGGGATTGTATTTTCGGGAATGTTTGCCATTGGTTTGGTATTGTTCACTAAAATCCAAACATCACAACATCTCACACACATCTTATTCGGTAACGTATTGGGGGTAAGCAGACAAGAACTGATTCAAACGGCTATCATCGCCTTGATCATTTTTATTTTACTTGGATTAAAGCGTCGTGATTTTCTGCTTTATTGCTTTGATCCGAGCCATGCTCGCGTTGCGGGTCTCTCGCCTAAATTATTGCATTATGGCTTACTCACATTACTCGCGCTCACCATTGTGAGTACGATGCAAGTCGTTGGGGTTATTTTGGTTGTAGCGATGCTAATTGCACCAGGCATCACTGCGCTAACACTGACGAATCGCTTCGATAAAATGCTGGTTATCGCAATCATCAGTGCTGTAACTGCAAGTCTACTAGGCGTGCTACTTAGCTATCATTTTGATGCGTCCACTGGTGCATGCATTATTTTGTTACAGGCCGTATTTTTCTTGATTGCACTGGTTTATAGCAAAATAAAGATACAGTGAATGAGAGATAACAATAATAAATCACGAAACTGTCGAGCGATAGCACTAAAAGAAATCGCCAAACTAATTCTGCCTTCTATTACTAAGCTTAGTAAAGAATAGCATACAGCCTATGCTCTTTTTAATATCAATTAATAAATGAACTATAAGTAGAATATATCATAGAAATGATAAAGGATTAAGAAAAATGCAAATTAAGACTTTTTTAGATTTATGCTCTGGCATCGGTGGTGGACGTCTTGGTTTAGAGCTTGCGGGCCTTAAAAGCATTGGTTATTCAGACACAAGCAAACTAGCAGTTCGTACATACACATTAATGCATAATACTAAAGATGAGCCTTACTACTATAATTTAAAGAGAATTAAAACTGAAAATCTTCCTCCCTACGACATGTTAATCGCTGGATTCCCATGTCAAACATTCTCTGTTATAGGAAGAAAAGAAGGATTATCAGATGATAGAGGACAGATTATATTTCACTTGGCGAGAATACTAGAAGAAAGTCAGCCAAAATGTTTTCTATTAGAAAACGTTAAGGGATTGATAACTCACAATAAAGGCGACACAATGAAAATTATCATCAATGAGCTAAATAGAGCTGGTTACGATACAATTTATAAGGTCCTCACAAGCCTTGAATATGGTGTTCCTCAAATGCGTCAAAGAGTATATTTTATTGGCATAAGAAAAAACTTAAAACAAGATATTTCAAAATTCAAGTGGCCTGAACCCGTAGATAAACCGCCTCTATCTAATTTCTTAATTGATAATAGTGTGGCAACTACTGAAAGATTAAAGATTCTCTCCTACTACTTAAATAATCCAATCAATAATAGGAAATATACCATCAATGATATTCAAGAGATGGAAGGTAAAATAATTGACACTCGTATGAACGATCTACGAATTTATGATGGTAGGTGCCCCACATTAAGAGCTCAGCGAGACGGTATCCTGTATGTCAAAGATCACGTTATATATCAACTGACTGGCTATGAAGCATTACTTTTGCAAGGATTTCCTAAAGAATACGCAGATAGAGTTAAAAATGAAGTTTCTGATAGACATCTTCTTATGCAAGCAGGCAATGCTATGACTGTTAACGTAATCCATATGTTAGGAAACTCAATCATTAACTTTTTAAAAGATACAAAGGAGATCTAAAGAATGAAAAAATGGGAGATTTTTGAAATTAAATGTACAAATTTTCTTAATGAAAAATACGGTACATATGCTGAATTTATTCATCAAGGAAAAAGCAATTCAAAGGCCTCGGATATTTTGGTTAAAACTAAATCAGGCAAGTCATTTTACATGGGTGTAAAACTCTGTCCTGCACAATGTGGACAATTTGTTTTATTACCAAATCTAAATACAAGAAGATTTGAATATAGCTCTAGCAATGATAACCCCATCAACCGACACTCAGAAATGATCATCAATTACATGAATGATAATTTTGATGTGTTTAGTGCACCAAGCACATCAGGGAAAAGCATTGATATACCCAATGGAGCCAATATTTTCTCCAACTGGGTTATCGAAATATATCAACATAAGGGAGCCAAACTTTTTATTACAAACAACTATACTATTTTACCTATCGAATATTTCAGAGATTACTTCCAAATATCTGCTAAATATCGAATTAAAAGAAGTGGCTCAAGTAGTGTTGGAAAGCATAATATTGAATTAATAAAGGACTATATATCAACCCATGATTATGCCATAACCAATTATCGTATTGACAATAATAAATTGTTTGTTACTTCAGTGCAGCAATTACATAATCAAAGATTTACACTTAATGGAATAACATATATGTTTTCTCTTAGAACAAATGAATATGAACTCCGTAAACTATCAAAGACCAACAATCCTAATGTCATTTTTTCAATTGTAAATAAGACACCACAAACACCAAGCATGCCTGAGCTAAAGTTTATTGATTATTTAAAATAGCATCATCTAAAAACTTAATATACTGTTTAAGGGCATAACGATATGTACTTATATAATATTTTCCAATAGGAAGATTCACATTGGGATACATTTTCATCTCATCATTGATCCCCATATTTAAAAAAAGTTTTAATAAATATTCACATTTATCGCTGCGATATTGCTCATCAATATCGCAGCTTTTTATCTCATGCTCGATCCTTTTCAAACGTGAAATTATATCTCCAACAACCTTTTTTTTCACACCTTTGTTAATAAGATAATTTCTAAAATCAACTTCATTCATCATTTTTCCCCTACATCACTTTTCCTATTTCCACAGCAATAAGCTGTAAAACATCAATTACTACAGAATTACCAAATTGCTTATATGCTTGATTTGAACTATTACTAATTTTATAAGAGTCAGGATATCCCATGATTCTAGCACATTCACGAGGATGTAATTTTCTCGTTTTGCCATTAACTAAGTACCCTCCTGTCTTTGCAAAAACACCTCCACCATATGCTGAAAGTGTTACTGCAATTCCTTTAGTGCTGTATATCCTTTCTCCCTGTCCTCCCTTATTTACAATACCTAATCTAATTGACTTATTACTATACTGATCATCCTCTACACCATTGTAGTAAGTATCAGGTCTATCAACATATAAATCCTTTACCATTTCCTCATCGTCAAGAAGAAAGTCTTCTACATAGCGTGTCAATTCAAAAGGTTTAGGATAATTAAAGTCATTGATCTCCAAATCATTTCGAAAACATACCATATAAATTCTTTCTCTCTTTTGGGGAATACCGTAATCTACAGCATTTAGCACTTTTTGATAAAATGTATAACCTAATTCTTCCATTGTTCCCCTAACAACTTCAAGAGTTTTTCCACCGTCATGAGTTGCAAAATTTTTTACATTTTCCATAAACACAATTTTTGGTCTCTTCGCTTTAACAATTCTAGCAACATCAAAAAATAAGGTCCCTCTACTATCATCAAAGCCACGCTGTTTACCACTTATAGAAAATGCCTGGCAAGGAAATCCAGCACAGAGGATATCAAAATCAGGAATATTGTTTTCATCAATTTGCGTAATATCCCCTTCAGGAATATCACCAAAATTCTCCGCATAAACCATCTGAACTGGGATATCCCATTCACTTGAATAAACACACTTTGCACCTAGTGATTCAAGTGCAATTCTGAACCCACCTAATCCCGCAAATAAATCAATGAAAGTGTAACCTGTTAACAATTTCTTTTCTATTGTAATCATCTCAAAGCTCCTTATTTAAGGATTAAATTATAGCGCACAGCGCTAAAAAAGCAAGAGCTACTCCTTCCTTATTAATTTCTAAAAGTAAATAACAAGAATTAAGCTCTAGATTTCAAGAATTTCTCACTCTTTTATTAACAGCCCTATGCTCTCATAATGTGCTGTATGCGGGAACATATCAAATAATTGAATTTGAGTAAGTTTATAATTGGTTAGATGCTGCA
>ERZ827363.3507-NODE-3507-length-11859-cov-3.045917_pt1 | contig 11859 bp, 10 predicted proteins | sample MGYA00519776_ERZ827363 | MGnify/ENA primary metagenome ERZ827363 (study PRJEB31778, sample SAMEA3449288) | human gut metagenome | biome: human gut; feature: human-associated habitat; material: faeces | place: United Kingdom | collected 2010/2012 ...
AAGGGAAGCCGCTTTTATGAACTAAATGAACTGATCCGGCATCAGCAGGATGAAAAACTCCAGATGATGATGGAGGAATATGCAGCAAAGGCAATGATGGTGCAATTTATAAAACCAATGACAGAGGAATAAGATATGCAGACGGCAATACATTTTGAAGGAGATCTGGCATATATTTGTGTGTCAGATCAAGGAGAGATTAAGGAAGAAGAACCTGTCACTTATGGCAGATCCAGAGTGGAATTTGTCATTTCGACAGCACAGGCACAAAAGGAAGGAACGATCGGAGTTGTTCTTGATGAAGCAGCGCCGCAGATCGTACAACAAGCAGAAGAACAGTGTATCCGTGCAGGAATCACAAAAGAAAGGGTAAGATTTTTTACCAAAGAAGAAGCAGCGTTGGGAGTTGTTGGATTCCGTGGAGATAATCTGTTGCGTGGAAATTCAGTGATTTTTGATTATACCAAGAAACGATTTATCTGCTATGAGATCCGCAAGACAAAAGATCGTGTTTTGGTTGACAGCAGGGATTATACGGAACAGATCAAGGATGCGGTGGCGAATGAAGAGAAAGATATCGCATTCTTACAGATCATCAAACAGGCACTGGTAAGAGGTGTGACGGCTACAGTTTATCTTTGTGGAGAGGGCTTTGAAGGAAGCTGGTTTAAACAGTCTACGAAAGCATTGTGCCTTGGAAGAAGAGTATTTATGAGCAAACATTTGTTTGCATGTGGAGCAGTGTATTTATGTGAAAATGATAAACATGTTTCCAGAGATGAGGTTGTGTTTGCACAAAATGTTACGATCAGTCAGATCGGGCTGGTCGTGCATCACCATGGAAGAGATATGTTCTGTCCTTTGATCATGGATGGAAAGCCATGGAAAGAAAGCCGTGGAGAGATTGAAATTTTTGTATCAGGAGTGAATGGATTGATCTTTGAAGTCAGAAATCGTTCTGGAATCAAGAAAGCTTCGATCTGTATGTCATTAGACGGAATGAAGAAAGATCCAAATCTTGTATATAAATTAAGAATTCAGGGAGAATACATCAAAGCAGATCAGTGTAAGATCAAGATCACAGATCTTGGGTTTGGACAGATTCGCCAGGCAAGCTATCAGACGTGGCAGCAGGTCATACAGCTGGAAAGAGGTGATTATCATGAGTAAGATCGTTTTGTGTGAGACAAAACCAGCGAAAGTTCCATATAAGATCGCAAAGATTGGGAGAAGCTTTCAAAGTTATGAGGAATTTTGCTGGCTGTTAGAACATTACTTGATATTTTTCTTGACAGAAGGTTTTGAATATCCATTAAAAAATTATTTAAAAGAGCAGCTGGATATTGTGATCAAGAGTGATGATGTGGTACAGCAAGTCAAGGAAGTGATAAATTACTATAATTACTTTACTTCAGATGAGAAAATCCAGTTTCAGCAAAAATTACGCACAACTTATCTTTATTCTGCTGCAAAGAAGCAAAAACTTCTGGCAGATATGTATTTAAAGCATCAATTGTATGTAAGAGCATTGATCGCTTACCAGAAACTTGAAACAGTTTCAGGGAAATTAAATGCTGCGGAACAGATTCAGGTACTATATCATATGGGATTATGCCAAAGCCGGATGTTTTGTTTTGAAGAGGCAAAAGAATCTTTTGCAATGGCATTAAGGATCAAAGAAGATAAACAGATACAGGAAGCGTATTTTACAGCAGCATATCTGGCAGGAGATGAGGAAGCATTTTTGGAAGCAGGAAGAAGGATTTCTTTTGATGAAGATCAATGTAAGATGATCTATCAGAACATAAAAGAAAGAGAAAAAGAAGTTTTTCAAAAAGAAGAGTTTGATAAACTTGGTAAAATAGATTATCATAGAAAGAAGGCAGACGAAAATATAACCCGCCGCCTGATTAAGACAACTTTAGGGAAGTGGAAAGATGAATACAAAGCGCAGACTATCTGATGACCTGTCGAATGATAGTGAGATCTTAAGTGAAAAACGATTTGTAAAACTTTATAAAGAAGAGTTAGAAAGCATTGAGAAACAGATCCATGATCTTAAGAAACTTGATCAGAAAGATTTTGATATAAAACCAGAGGTAGAGGACAAAGCAAGACTTTATTATCGGACATTTGCAAGAGAATTTTATGATGTTTGTGAAGGAAGAGTCAGTGATGAAGAGTTTTTTGATCTTTGGGAACGCGAAGAAGAATTAAAGGCAGGACTCAATTCGATCAATTCTCTGGAAGGAGAACAAAAACAGTTAGAGAAGGAACTTGTGCATGCGAATGAAGATGAGACCATGATGAATGGGAAGATCAAGGCAGCACAGGAGAAGAGAAGAAATAAAAAGGCACTGTTTATTTCATTTCTTTGCATGGCAGCAGTGGTATGCGGAGTGAGTGCTGGATATTTATATCATTTTGAAATGAATGCCAAAGATTATCTGTGGCAGTTGAGTGCAGGAGCAGTGATCATATTATTGCTTCTTGTGATTTTATTTCAGTCACAGAGGAAAGCTGGTGATCAGCTGAAATTATTAGAGATGATGGTCACACACAAGAGTTATACTGGAAAGCGGTTAGAAGATGATAAAAGAGAGATTGGCAATGATCTTAAGTTTTATTATGAGAAATTTGAAAAAGTATTTTCATATATTTCACCGGAACAGTGGAAATTATTTGATTTTTGTGGTAAAGTGTCAGCCAGATTAAGATTTAGCGATGCGATCCTTGAGGCATCCAATGATCTGGAACGATTATTAGAAAAGAACCAGTGGGATAATCCAGGAATCTGGATGTATCATCCAAAGGTTTTATATGATCTGATCAAACGAAAGGATTACCTGAATACATTGAATGATAGAAAAGATATATGCAATCAGGAATTGATCCGGCATGAGCAGATTTTAGAAGGAATCGGTGAACAAGCAGATTCTGAAACTATAGAGTAAGGAGTTTAGAGATGAAGAAAGAATTAGAAACAACGTATGATCCAGGTGCGATTGAAGAACGCCTGTATCAGAAATGGCTGGATAACAAGTATTTCCATGCAGAAGTAGATGAGACAAAACAACCATATACGATCGTGATCCCACCTCCAAATATCACAGGAAAGCTTCATATGGGACATGCGTTAGATGAGACACTTCAGGACATTCTGATCCGTTTTAAGAAGATGCAGGGATATAATGCATTATGGATACCAGGAACAGACCATGCAAGTATTGCGACAGAAGTAAAGATCATCAATGCACTGAAAGAAGAAGGAATCGAGAAGGAAGATCTTGGAAGAGAGAAGTTCTTAGAACGTGCCTGGGATTGGAAAGAAGAATATGGTGGAACGATCATCGAACAGATGAAGAAACTTGGATCCTCCTGTGACTGGGATCGTGAGAGATTCACGATGGATGAAGGATGTTCTGAAGCAGTCAAAGAAGTTTTCATTAAATTATATGAAAAAGGTTATATTTACCGTGGATCAAGAATCATCAACTGGTGTCCGGTCTGCCAGACATCTATCTCTGATGCGGAAGTAGAATACGAAGATCAGGCAGGGCATTTCTGGCATATTAAATACCCAGTTGTTGGAAGCGAAGGTGAATATGTAGAAATCGCAACTACACGTCCAGAGACATTATTAGGAGACTCTGCAGTTGCAGTTCATCCAGATGATGAAAGATATACACATTTAGTTGGTAAGATGTTAGAATTGCCATTATGCAATCGTCAGATTCCAGTTGTAGCAGATGAATATGTAGACCGTGAGTTTGGAACAGGTGCCGTTAAGATCACACCAGCACATGATCCAAATGACTTTGAAGTTGGGAAACGCCACGATCTGCCAGAGATCAATATCTTAAATGACGATGCAACGATCAACAAGAATGGTGGTAAATACGAAGGTATGGATCGCTATGAAGCAAGGAAGGCCATTGTTGCTGACTTGGAAGAACAGGGATATTTAGTTAAGATCAAAGAACATGAACATAACGTAGGAACACATGACCGCTGCGGAACAACGGTTGAGCCTATGATCAAGCCACAGTGGTTTGTGAAGATGGAAGAACTTGCAAAACCAGCGATCGAAGCTGTGAAGAACGGAGATCTGAAATTCGTACCAGAACGTTATACAAAGACATATCTTCATTGGTTAGAGAACATCCGTGACTGGTGTATTTCCAGACAGTTATGGTGGGGACACAGAATTCCAGCATATTACTGTGATGAATGTGGAGAAGTTGTCGTAGCAAGAGAAACACCAGAAGTATGTCCTAAGTGTGGATGCAAGCATTTCACACAGGATGAAGATACATTGGATACATGGTTCAGTTCTGCATTGTGGCCTTTCTCAACACTCGGATGGCCAGAGAAGACAAAAGAATTAGATTACTTCTATCCTACAAATACACTGGTAACAGGATATGATATCATTTTCTTCTGGGTAGTCAGAATGGTATTCTCAGGATACGAACAGACAGGAAAGAGTCCATTTGACACAGTACTGATCCATGGATTAGTTCGTGATGAACAGGGACGTAAGATGAGTAAATCCCTTGGAAATGGTATCAATCCATTGGATGTCATTGCACAGTATGGTGCAGATGCCTTAAGATTTACACTGATCACAGGAAATGCCCCTGGAAATGATATGCGTTACACAGAAAAACGTGTTATTGCAAGCCGTAACTTTGCAAACAAGATCTGGAATGCATCTCGTTTCATTATGATGAACTTAGAGCAGGCTGATTTCTCTGATGTTACATTAGAAGATCTTACAAGTGCAGACAAATGGATCTTATCTAAGTTAAATACACTTGCCAAAGATGTTACAGACAACATGGAGAAATACGAACTTGGTATCGCAGTTCAGAAACTAAACGACTTCTTATGGGAAGAATTCTGTGACTGGTATATTGAGATGGTAAAACCTCGTCTGTACAATGATGAAGACCAGACAAAGGCAGCAGCACTTTGGACGTTAAATACAGTTTTAACAGAAGCATTAAAACTGTTACATCCATATATGCCATTTATCACAGAAGAAATCTTCTGCAGCTTACAGGATGAAGAAGAGTCCATCATGGTATCTGACTGGCCTGTATTCGAGGAAGCATTTGACTTTAAGGCAGAGGAGAATGAAGTAGAAATCATTAAGAATGCAGTAAGAAATATCCGTAACCTTCGTGCAGATATGAATGTACCACCAAGCAAGAAAGCAAGCGTATATGTAGTATCTGAAAAAGAGGAAGTTCGTAAAGTATTTGAGGACTCCAGAGTATTCTTTGCAACACTTGGTTATGCAAGCGAAGTACATGTACAGGCAGATAAAGCTGGTATTGCAGACGATGCAGTATCTACCGTTATCCCTGACGCAGTAATCTATATGCCATTTGCAGAGCTTGTAGATGTAGAAAAAGAAATCGCCCGTCTTGAAAAAGAAGCAAAACGTCTTGAGGGCGAGATTAAACGAGCCAAAGGAATGCTCTCTAACGAGAAGTTCATAAGCAAAGCGCCAGCAGCAAAGGTAGAGGCAGAAAAAGAAAAATTAGAGAAATACACTTCTATGGCAGCACAGGTTGCAGAGCGTCTTTCTCAGCTTAAAAAATAAATAGAGATAAGAGGGATAGAGGAATGATGACCTACAGCGAAATGGAACGGGAAATTAATGAGATACCCAAGTTCGGTGCCAAAGCAAGTCTGTCCAATCTCTCCGATTATCTGGAATTAGCGAATCACCCGGAAAGGAATCTCCGGGTGATTCATATTGCAGGGACAAATGGAAAAGGTTCGGTCAGCGCATATATTGACTCGATTTTAAGACAGGCAGGGTATACGACAGCATTATTTACCTCTCCTCATCTGGTAAAGATTAACGAGAGATTTCGTATTAATTTTAAAGAGTGTTCTGATGAAGAATTGATTTTAGCGTGGTGTCAGGTGAAGTCTTTTATGGAAAAGGGTGAGAAGCAGGGATTGCAGCCTCTTACATTTTTTGAGATTCTTTTTCTGATGGGAATGATTCTTTTTTCACAAAAAGAAATTGACTATTGTATTTTAGAGACCGGACTTGGCGGACGTCTTGATGCAACAGTACTTTCAGATCCAGTACTTTCCATAATTACTTCCATCAGTTATGACCATATGGAGATTCTCGGCGATACGATTGAAAAGATTGCAGCAGAAAAAGCAGGAATTATAAAAAATGGGATACCAGTTGTTGCTGTTGATGAAGAAAACGGGGCATTTCCTGTTATCGAAAGAACTGCGAAAGAAAAAAAATCCCCAGTTTACGGGCTGAAATCGCAAGACCTTACAATTTTAAAAAAATACGAGAATAAGATTGATTTTTCTATCAATAGCCGTTATTATAAGATAAGTAACTTAAAGGTAAAGAGTTATGCTTCCTATCAGGTACAGAATGCAGCGCTTGCCGCACTTGCTGCACATGTTCTTTTGCCAGATTTGGCGGAGAATGTTATCAGAAATGGCATTTTAGAGATGTTCTGGGCTGGAAGGATGGAAGAGATTGCAGAGAATGTTTATGTAGATGGAGCACATAATCCGGGAGCGGTTCGTCAGATTTATAACAGTTTAGCTGATTCTGATAAAGAGTGGCTCTTATTGTTTGCAGTCTGTTCTGATAAAGATTATACCGAGATGATTCGTATACTTGGAAAGATTCCGTGGAAGAGAATATACATTACAAAGATAGACAGTGCAAGAGGAGCGGATACTGCTGCGGTCAGACAGTGCTTTGAAGAAGCGGCAGGATGTCCGATATGCGAATTTGAGAGTGCCGGTGAGGCATTTAAGGCAGCTTTACGAGATAGAGGAGATGAAAAAGAAGAGAATCTTTTATGTCTTGGCTCCCTGTATTTAGTGGGAGAGATAAAGGAACTTGCAGCAACAATGTTTTGAAAGTGAGGATATATCATGTTTGATTATGATTTAGAGTTAAAGAAGTTTAAACCAGCAGTAGGCGTAGAAATCGGTGAGGATGAGCTGTTTAGTGATGACATTAAGGATATAACAGATCTTGTAGAAGAACTGGTAGCAGAGCGTGAGGGAAAGAAAGCTTCTAAGTAAGTTTAGTAGGAGGAATATAATGAAGTGTATTAAATGTGGTCGGCCAGTCGGCGCGAGCAGATACTGCAACGCCTGTGGTTTTGACAATAAACACATAGCAAAAGCATTAAATACCGCAGATTATTATTATAATATCGGCCTTGAAAAGGCGCAGATGCATGATTTAAGCGGCGCAGAGATTTATTTAAAGAAAGCTCTCAACTATAATAAGTCCCACAAGAATGCGAGAAATCTTTTAGGTCTTGTCTACAATGAGATGGGAGAAGGCGGAAAGGCCTATATCCAATGGAAGATCAGCGCAAAGCTTTCTTCTGTAGAAGAGAACGTTGCGAATCTTTACATCCGTCAGATGGAAGAACATCCTGCAGTATTTGAGGAGATCAACGAGACAGCAAAGAAATATAACACCGCCCTTTCCTATGCGAAGCAGGGAAGCGATGACCTTGCAATGATTCAGGTAAAGAAGGTACTTAGCATCACACCAAACTTTGTGAATGCACATCTGTTATTTGCCCTTCTTCATATGCGTGCAGGAGATAATGTTTCCGCACAGACTGATTTGAATAACGCACTTGCAATTGACCGCTATAACACAACAGCACGCAAATATCTGAATGAGATGGGCGAGAACCCGGACACTGTACCGGAGAAGCGTCCGGCAGATGCCTTAAAACCGGATAATGAAAACCTTAGAAATGTACGTCCGGTAGACCATTATGAAGATCCGAACAAGGAAACATGGAAACAGTTTGTTTACATGCTGATTGGTCTTGCTATCGGTGTAGTTGCGATGTTTGTTCTTGTTATTCCTAGTGTAAAGGCAAGCGTAAGCGTTGACTATAATAACTTAAAGAAAGAGTACAGCCAGACTACAAATAAAAAAGATGCAGAAATCAGCACATTAAAAGATGACAAGAAGAGCCTCCAGAAAAAGAATAAGAAGCTTACTAAGCGTCTTAAAGTTTACGAAGGCTCCAAAGGCGAAGACAGCATGTATGACAGCATCTTAAAGGCCAGTCAGGCATACTCCAGTGGAAATTATGTGGAATGTGCAAAGCATCTCTTAAAAGTAGACAAAGACTCTCTGCCATCCACAACAGCCAAGAATTTATATACATCCATGAAGGATAAAGCTTTCCAGAATGCTGCAGCACAGTTATATAACAGTGGAAAGGCTTCCTTTGATGCATATAAATATCAGGATGCATTAGATGACCTTGAGCAGTCCTATAAGTATGATAAGAGCTACAATACAGAGTATCATATTGCGATGTGCTATAAGTACTTAAATAAGAATACAGATAAGGCACAGGAATATTTCTATGATATTATCAATAATTCAGGAGATAGTGAGCTGATTCGTAAGGCAGCAAATCTTGGTCTTGATATGGTAATTAACTCTGCGAAAGAAGCAGCAGCGAAGGCAAAAGGCGGAAGTACAACGACAGACTCTAAGTCAGATACTGCGAGCAGTTCTGATTCTTCCACATCTAAGAAGAGTAGTACAAAGAGTACAACAGAAGAAGACTTCGGTGCAGATACATCAAATAGCAATAACTAATTTTATAAAATTATTACGAATAAAAATAAGTTCGACAAAATATGTCGGACTTATTTTTTTGTTTTCGGTAAAATATAGTTATTCAGAGTTAAATATTACAATAAAAATAAAAGGAGAGGGAAAAATGGGATGCTGCCATGTAAAAAATCAATGTTTAGTTATCAGACTTCCGAAAGAAATTGATCACTATCAGGCTGAAAAAGTAAGAAGGGAATGTGAGCAAAGTTTCATGAAATTTATTATCCGTGATATTATTTTTGACTTTTCCGATACATCCTTTATGGACAGTTCAGGAATTGGCCTGGTATTAGGACGAGTGCGGAAGATACATCCAATTAATGGGAAGGTATATCTGTTTGGAGGGAATGAATTAATTCAAAAGATGTGGGAAATGGCAGGAATATTAAACCTGGTTACAGTTTTAGACAGTATTGAAAAAGTAAAGGAGGTATACGAATGAAACAGGCAGGGGAGAATAGTAACAGTTTAAAAATGGTATTTCGTAATCGCCCGGAAAATGAAAAAATTGTCAGGACGACAGCAGCGGTATTTGCTTCGGTATTAGATCCGACATTAGAAGAAATATCTGATTTTAAAACAGCTGTTTCAGAGGCAGTCACTAATGCGATTATCCATGCCTATCCAAAAACAGGCGGCGATATTGAGGCGTATTTTAAAAGAGAAGATAAAAAGATAACAGTACTTATAACAGACTATGGTATAGGTATAAAAGATGTCGGAAAATCGATGCAGCCATTGTATTCAACCCTACATACACAGGAACGTTCCGGGATGGGCTTTACCTTTATGGAAGCATTCGCAGATGAGGTAAAAGTGAAAAGTGTACCCGGAAAAGGAACGACAGTAAAACTTATAAAAATTATAGGGAAGGGGGAGGAGTGTGGAGAGAACCTGTGAATTAATTAAGCAGGCAAAAGAAGGAAATAAAGAAGCACAGTCAATATTAGTAGAAGAAAACTCCGGTTTGATCTGGAGCGTGGTAAAACGTTTTCAGGGACGGGGATATGATAAAGAAGATTTATTTCAGATCGGCAGTATCGGACTGTTAAAATGCATTGAAAATTTTGATTTAGAAAGAAATGTAAAGTTCTCCACCTATGCAGTACCATTAATTATGGGAGAAATCAAGAGATTTTTAAGAGATGACGGTATTGTCAAAGTAAGCCGAAGCCTAAAAGAGGCTTCTTATAAAATCAAAAGAGAAAAAGAACACTATCAAAAATTATACAATAGAGAACCAACATTAAAAGAAATTGCGGTCACCTTAGATATGGACGAGTCCGATATCCTTATGGCAATGGAATCTGGTCAGGAGGTGTGTTCTCTACACCAGGTCATTTATCAGAGTGAGGGAGATGAAATTCATTTAGAAGATAAACTCGAACAGCAGGCTGACTTGATAGAACAGACCGTAGATAATATATATGTACAGGAATTATTAAAAAAACTAAATGAGCAGGAACGCCAGATTATCCATATGCGGTACTTCCAAAATCAGACCCAGGCGGCGATTGCAAAAAAGATTGGAATTTCTCAGGTACAGGTATCTAGGATGGAGAAAAAAATACTGAATAAATTGAGGAAGAATGCCAATACTAAGGAAAACTGAAATCTTTGAGGAATTTGTTATGGAGAAAAAAATTATTTATCTGAAGGCAGAGCAGAGCTCCTATGTAAATCATGGAAAAATTCATATTGGGGACATTGCTTCTGTTTTTTGTGAAGATAAGGAGATAGAGAAGAAAATCAAAAATATTGTTTTATATGAGTTTGATGAGAAAAACGAAAAAGAAGGGAGGGTTTTTCTATCAATCTTATTATTGATTGAGAAAATTTCGGAACAGATTCCGTATGGTGAAGTTCGAAATACCGGTGAGACTGATATGGTTATCTATTATAAAGCAGAAGAGCTAAAAAGCAAAAAATGGGTACAGGTGATAAAGATTTTATTTATTTGTGCGACTTGTTTTTTTGGAGCAGGCATTACAGTTATGGGATACAATAATGATGTAGACATGGTGAAAGTATTTGGCCAGCTTTATAAAGTATTTCTTGGAACAAAGCCAGACGATCCTACATTTGTGGAACTCTTTTATTCTGTGGGACTGGCATTAGGAATTTTTCTGTTTTTTAATCATGTTCCGGGGAAAAAAGTTACAAATGAACCAACACCAATTCAGGTGCAGATGCGCCTTTACGAGCAGGATGTAAATAGAACTTTTTTATTGGGAGCCTCACGGAAAGGAGAAGAACTGGATGTGTCTGGGAATAATGACAGTGCCAATAATAAATAAAGTTATTTTAGGCTGGGTTGCTTTTGGTGCAGGATTTGCTGTGGCAGGTGGGTTTATTGCATTTATCAGTTTGATTGGAATTGTAACAAGGCTGGCAGGACTCACGAAAACGGCAGACGCAATCCCGACCTACGAAAATAGCATGGCATTAGGATTGATTTTTTTTAATCTCGTATCATTATATCAACCAGACTTACAGTGGATTTCTTATACGGCAGCTCTTAGTATAATCAATATTGTCGGTCTTTTTACAGGAATATTTGCTGGATGTCTTGCCGGTGCACTTGCGGAGGTAGTAAATATCATTCCTATATTTTCCAGAAGAATCAAACTGAGAAAAGGATTTCCTTACATGGTAAAAGCCGCCGCAGTAGGAAAGTGCATAGGCTGTTTAATACAATTTTATGTATTCTGATTTGTTGAATTGGCAAAACTGACGAAACATCGAAATCCCATCGTCCATATTTGTGATTTTAGTCGCTGCGCGTTGAATGTTCGCTTATGCGCTCGCATCCAACACTTGCTCCGAGACCACAAATATGGACGATGGGATTTCGATGTTTCTGACAGTGGTTTCTGAAGTAAAATCAGAATTCATGCTGGAGGGATTTGGGGAAGAGGACAGGAGATGTAGAAGTTCCGGAAAATGAAATTCTATAGGATTGATACTTGACCCAGTGCCATAATCGTATAGTTATGGCCCCTACTTTTTTCTATTAACAAGAGCGTGTTTACGAATTTATTTAAGCCATAACTGTCTGAAATCTCCCTCAAATTTCACCAAAACATAAATTCTGACTGTTCTTCAACTTCCAAAGACAGCTCTCAGAGAATGAAATAACCTATATTTGTGGCCTCGGAGCAAGGTTTGGATACGAGCGTGTATAAGCGAGT
>ERZ827363.3513-NODE-3513-length-11828-cov-4.377729_pt1 | contig 11828 bp, 7 predicted proteins | sample MGYA00519776_ERZ827363 | MGnify/ENA primary metagenome ERZ827363 (study PRJEB31778, sample SAMEA3449288) | human gut metagenome | biome: human gut; feature: human-associated habitat; material: faeces | place: United Kingdom | collected 2010/2012 ...
ATTGCGTCTATCATTATACCACTACGAGAGGAAATTGGGAACTACGACATCCTCACTCTGTTCTTTTTATTGATGAGGATTATACCACTACGAGAGGAAATTGGGAACTACGACCGATATCCCCATACAAAGAAGGTGATTTCTATTATACCACTACGAGAGGAAATTGGGAACTACGACATCATGGGCGAGATTTACGCACGCGGTCGCATTATACCACTACGAGAGGAAATTGGGAACTACGACCTACGGCGACTCCATCCCAATTGACAGCCTATTATACCACAACGAGAGAAAATTGGGAACTACGACAATGCGACCACATTGAGGAAATAAATTCCCATCATATTGTAATTCTTGCGGCGGCGGGGAGTTGCGCACGAGAGGGGCGCATAGAGCACAAAAAAGAAAACACCGGCACAGTTCTGAACATGGAGGAAAATCTCTCCACAGGTTACACCCAAAGCACCACAGCGCGCTGATGTTTCCTTTCATAATATTTTATCACAGGAGAGCGACGTCAAGGCATCCGGAGGTTCTCATTGTAGATTTGACATTTTCCCTGCTATTTTCTTTCTTTTGCTTGTGGAGATGGCGTTTTATGGTATAATAAATTTGTGAAGTTATAGGTATGGTAGCAGCTTTGCAGCTCTATCGAAGGGAGTGACGGGATGACGGCGTATGGAATTGAACCAACGGTCATCCGGCAGATTTCCACTTTGACAAAAAACACCTCTTACAAAAAGCGATTCTTTTTGGCTCCCGAGCACGAGAGAACTTCCACCGCACAAGCGATATTGATCTGGCTGTTCATGGCGGCAATATATGCCGCTTCAGGCTGGATGTTGAGGAGGAAACACATACGCTGCTGACCTTTGAGTTTATCATCAGCGGTATCATTGAAGCGTTGGAAAAAAGCATCTGTGAGCGATACGCCGATCTTCTGGATACGCTCTGAGAAACTATTTTACAAACACATGGAGGCCCACGATGGCACTTGAAAATAAACTTGGCATCACCAACTCCGCCGAGCTTGCCCGCGAGGAGGAACGGATCAGCAAGAAGAAAGCCGTAGAACTGTTTGAAAGCGGCTCTCTGGACAAGCTGGCACCCGGCAGATTCGCGTCGCTGCAAGCCATTCATAAGGCGCTTTTCGAGGATATTTATGACTTTGCAGGCGAACTGCGCACGGTGAATCTGGCAAAGGGCAATTTCCGCTTTGCGCCGCTGATGTATCTGGAGGCGGCGCTGGCCAACATCGACAAGATGCCGCAGTCCACCTTTGACGAGATCATCGAAAAATATGTGGAAATGAATATTGCCCATCCCTTTCGGGAGGGCAATGGGCGCAGCGCCCGCATTTGGCTTGACCATATCCTGAAAACCGAAATTGGTAAGGTCGTGGACTGGAGCAAGGTGGATAAAGAGGATTATCTCCTTGCAATGGAGCGCAGCCCCATCAAGGATGTGGAGATCAAGGTGCTTCTGAAAGCGGCACTGACCGATGAGGTCGGCAGCCGTGAGGTGTATAGGAACGGCATCGACCACAGCTACTATTACGAAGGGTACACGACATTCAAGGCGGAAGATTTGAGCAAGGAATGAGGTGCAGATATGCCGGATCAGAATTGGCAATTTGAACTGGAAGAATATATCAAGCAGGGCGAACCGGACCGGGCCGAAAAAAGTGAAGCGTGGCAGACCGCCATTGGCTTGCAGGCGGTGGACGGGCTGAACACCTCTGCCTATCTGCTGGATACGGCCAAGGATCACATTGAGGGCAAAATCACCATCGATGAAGCCCAGCAGCGCATTCATAGCTATTATGAGCAGCGTACCACCCGCACCGAAATAGAGAACGAAACGAAAGAAGCGGACATCGCCTCCGCCAGAATTGCAAAGCTGTTGGGCGAAAAAGCCTTCCAATTCTCGCCTGCCGAGTGGCTCTCCATCCACCGCAGATTGTTTGAAGGCGTGTTCAGTCACGCCGGCCAAATTCGGCAGTATAACATTACCAAGAAAGAATGGGTGCTGAACGGCGACACCGTAATCTATGCGGACTGGAACAGTATCAAGGATACGCTGGATTACGATTTTGCCAATGAAAAACAGTTCTCCTATGAGGGCTTGTCCGTAGATGCGGCGGTGAAGCATCTGGCGAAATTCGCCTCCGACATTTGGCAGATTCATCCCTTCGGTGAGGGCAACACAAGAGCCACCGCCGTGTTTATGATTAAGTATATGAAAACCTTTGGGTTCCGTGTCAATAACGATGCGTTCCGTGAAAACTCTTGGTATTTCCGCAATGCATTGGTTCGAGCAAACTATAACGATTTGCAAAAAGGTATTCATTCCACCACAAAGTTTTTGGAATTGTTTTTCTCAAACCTTCTGCTCGGCACAAACTACGAATTAAAAAATCGCTATATGCATGTTGATTTTGTGGATGAAAACACTTCCCAAAGTGCCAAAAGCGAAACGCCAAAGTGCCAAATTGACACTTTGAAATGCACTTTAGAAGAACTTGCCGTGTTAGATTTAATAAAAAAGAACCCGTCTGTTAAGCAAACCGAGCTTGCAGAACAAACAGGAAAGTCCGTCAGAAGTATAAAGCGCATTATAGACTCTCTGAAAGAGAAACAATATATCCGCAGAGTTGACGGCAAACGCTACGGCAAATGGGAAGTGTTAGTGTAATATAGCTGTGCGGTATATATAAAGTATCTATCACAGCTACTATTATGAGGGTTATACAACTTTTAAGACGGAAGAATTGTAAAATTCCAAAGTGCCAAATCCAAATACCCAAAGTGCCAAAATGGCACTTTGGAGCTGTCAATGTAAATTTTTATAAATAATCGTAAGAAATTTAAACATTAATTATCGGAGGAACAGTATGTTCTATAAAATGATTGAGAACAAGTGCAAAGAGTGGTATAACTCAGAACAATGCACTGTTCATAATTTAATTGAATATATAGAGAAAACCGGGCAAATGAGAGATGCTCAGATTGAAGCTATCAAGGTTTATCTGTTCCTCAAAATCGGTTGTGAATGCAAGCCATTGGAGTTCCTTTTTAGATACGGTTGCTTTAATTCTATCAATCTGAATGACATAGAACTTTCCGCGGCAACTCGTGAACACTTAGAGAAAAACCCTGCTGCAACTGCATTGCTTGAATATTCTCGCCTAACAAACGATAAAGGCGAACAGGTTTCTGAAAAACTCGAAAAGCAAATCAAGAAAGATCCGTCAAGCATTGACTATGACGCTTTCTTCCGTACTGCCTTTTATGGCGTTTCCTATACCGATTATCTGTTTAGCTTGCCAATGGGCGCAGGAAAAACATATTTGATGGCAGCATTTATCTATCTTGATTTATATTTCGCTCTGAACGAGCCTACCAATCCTGCTTTCGCCCACAACTTTATCATTTTTGCACCATCGGGTTTGAAATCCTCTGTTGTGCCGAGCCTTAAGACAATTCAAAACTTTAACCCTGCGTGGATCATTCCCGAACCTGCGGCAACGGATATCAAGCGTATGATTTCCTTTGAGGTGCTTGATCAAGGAAAAACTGCAAATAAATCAAACAAAACCAAGAACCCGAATGTTCAGAAAATTGCTAATCATCAGCCGCTTTCCGAACTTTTCGGATTGGTTGCAGTAACTAACGCCGAAAAGGTAATTCTTGACCGTATCCAAGAGAAGAGCGGACAAATCAATATGTTTGAAGAAAGTGACGATGAAAAAGACAGACAGGCTAACGAGCTCCGCAATCTTATCGGTAAGTTGCCATCGCTCTCTATCTTCATTGATGAAGTACATCACGCCGTGAGCGATGAGATAAAACTGCGTACCGTTGTAACCAAGTGGGCGCAAAATCATACCGTAAACTCTGTCATCGGTTTTTCCGGCACACCTTATCTTGAAAAAACTGAAAAATTTAAGGTTGTAGACTCTCTTTCTGTGGGGACGGCTGAAATCACGAATATTGTGTATTACTACCCTCTTATTGACGGCGTGGGTAATTTCTTAAAACGTCCTATTGTTAAGATTGCCGATATTGCAGACAGCAGCATGATTATTGAAAAAGGTGTCCGCGAATTTCTTGATACATACAGGGATACTGTCTATGGGGACGGACTGACCGCTAAACTCGGTATTTACTGCGGTACTATCGAAAAATTAGAGGAAATAGTCTATCCTTTGGTATCCCGTATTGTTGCAGAGTATGGACTCGGCACGGACACAATACTCAAATTCCATAAAGGAAATAAGCAGTATAAAATGCCTGCTGACAGCCAAATGCAGTTTGATATTTTGGACAAGTCTATTTCCAAAATTCGCATTGTCCTGCTTGTACAAATCGGTAAAGAAGGATGGGACTGCCGTAGTCTTACAGGTATTATCCTTTCTCAAGAAGGCGACTGTCCCACAAATATGGTTCTGCAAACCTCCTGCCGTTGCTTGCGTCAGGTGATTAAAAATGGTCAGGAAACGGCGCTGATATATTTGAATGAAAGCAATGCCGAAAAATTAAATATGCAGCTTGAGCGGCAGCACCATATTTCGCTTAAAGAATTTTCTTCTGCAGACAACAGCAAGACTACTTTGAAACGTTATAATCGTACGGCTTATTTAAAGTTGCCTAAAGTAGATTTTTATCAGCTTAAAATCAATTATGATACCCTGACTGTAGAGAAAGCTGATCCTGCAAACACTATTGCGGTTTCGGCTGATTCAGCACGCCTTGCAGACAGTATTATCAAAACTACCGATCTTTCAATGGATGAAAGCAAGACCAGTATCACCGTTGACGATACAGAATATGGCACCGAACCTGCCACCTTTAATTCTTGGATATACGGAATTATGAAAGGCGGATTTGGCTCTCCCACAGTTGCAGAGCTGATGAAATATGCAGAACAGTTGAAAACTGTGTATCAAAAAATAACTTTTGAAAAAGACGGTTCTCGTTATTACAGTTCTCACTATAACCGCCAGTTGGTAGAAGCAAATATCCGCAAAGCCTTCTCCGATAGGCTGGATTTTAATACTACCGAAGAGTTGATACCCGAAGAAGCAAATCTTTTGAACATCGCAAACTTCACTCCCGAAGTGTATACCGACAAGCCCACAGACTATTATCCTACGCAGGGCGTGGTAGAAAACATTATCAAGGATGATAAAGGCAAGCTAAAGCTTGATCCCAAAATGGAAGAAACCATTCGCTTTCTTGAAGAAAACGGAAATGCGGCTATGGCAGCAACACTCCGAGCGCAGAGCAGTTCTCACACAAACAAAGACCGTTCGTTCCATTATCTGCCATATCGTACCGATAGCGGATTTGAACAGACTTTCTTAAAAGAAGTATTGTCTTTTGATGAGATCGAAAATCTTGGTTTGGAAGTCTATTATAACGGTGATAGAGCTATGACCGAGTTTAAGATTAAGTGCTATAAAAAAACCGGAAACAAATGGAGTTATGTTGGCATTTACACACCCGACTTCCTTATCATCAAGCGTAAAGACGGTAAGATACACAAGATTATTGTTGTAGAAACTAAGGGTGAGATTTACGCTAAAGATCCTACATTCAAGGAAAAGAAAACCTTTATGGAAACTGAGTTTTCAAAGCAGAATAACACAGCATTCGGCTACGAACGCTTTGACTATCTGTATTTAGAAGATACACTACCCGAAAAGGATAGATTGACGATAACTCATGATAAAATTTGTGAGTTTTTTAAGGAGGGATGATAATGTCAACTTATTTACCTGAAGTTGAAGAGATTTATTTCGCTAAAACCAAGGAATATTTCCAAGAAGTAATGAGTTCATATTCTATAGGAAATTATCGTTCCGCTACGGTAATGTTGTATTCAGTAGCTATTTGCGATCTTTTGTTTAAACTTCAAGAACTGAAAGATATGTATAACGATACTGTTGCAAACGAGATTCTTAAGGAAGTCGATAAATCTCGAAATGAACATGATAATAAAGCTAAATCCAAATGGGAAAAGGAACTTGTGGACAATATTTACAAGAAAACCGAGCTTTTGGATTTAGAAGCATATACTAATCTTAACCATTTATACGATCATAGAAATTTTTCTGCACACCCTGCATTAAATGAAAATTATGAGCTGGTTGCACCTTCAAAAGAAACAACTATTGCAAATATAAAAAACATCTTAAAAGATATCCTTGTTAAACCTCCGATTTTCATTAAAAACATTGTGAACACCCTAACGGAAGATTTAAAGAGTAAAAATGATCTATATGAAAACGAAGATTGCAAGCTTGCAATGTACTTAAACAACAAATATTTTTCCAAGATGTCTAATTCTATGAAATTGGTGACATTAAAAGCATTTTGGAAGTTTTGTTTTTGCCTGCCGGGAGATGCAGATTGCCAAAACAATTTAGCAATCAATAGAAAAGCTCTTGAAATATTAATTTTGGGTTTTCAGCAAGAAGCTATTGCTTACATAAAAGAAAATAATCATCTATTCTCTGTAGCAAATGACGAAAGTTGTCAAATGAATCTTGCTATCCTATTATCCAAGTTTCCGGTTTTATATAACGAACTCGATTCCGACACTCAGTTACAAGTGGATGCAATAATAGATAAAGATACAAGAGCAAAGTCTATTGCTTGGTTTAAATACAAAACTGTCAACGCACATTTATCATATTTAAAATCAATTACTTATCTAAAGTTAGAAGCGAATGCAATTAAGAGGATGATTTCTCATTATTCGGACATCGGTGAAATGACACCGCTAATTGATTTCTTTATATGGTATTATGGCGAAAGTCGTAATTATGATTCAGCTGATTCTCGCTTTGAACTTGCTATAGAGCCTTTCTTAGATCGAATGTCCGCCAAACAGTTTGAGCAAATAATTGAATACACCAATAATAACAGGCAGATATGGGATAGAGGTTTAGCCTACACAGCTAATAACAAAATGATGAAGTACGCTAAAAGTGTTTTGGATGACGGCTTTGATTATGCTAAGTATACTCATTTTCGCTTCGATGACAAGATTCTTCATCCTGTTGAAACTGTGGAAACACCCACAGAAATCGACAATGATTCAGATTTGCCGTTTTAACACAATGGAGGTAAACAATAATGCCGATTAAATATGTACCGTTTATACCGGAGCCGGTGGAAGGACAAGCTGTGCTCGGTAACTTTAACAGAATACTGAAATACAAAGGCGCTGACGATGTTTCAATGACGCTTCAGCGTGGTATGCCCTTGTATGAAATGGAAAAACAGGAAACCGTGGGAGAAAATGCCGACGGCAATATGGTCATTCGTGGCGAATGTGTTTCTGCTTGTGCCTATCTCAACGAACAAGGCATTCAAGTTGACCTTGTTTATATTGATCCTCCTTTTGCCAGTGGAGCTGATTATGCTAAGAAAGTATATATCCGCCGTAATCCCAAGGTGGCAGAAGCTATCGCCCAAGCTGAACAGGAGCTTGATATTGACGAGCTGAAAGCTTTCGAGGAAAAAATGTACGGCGATGTTTGGGATAAAGAAAAGTATCTCAACTGGATGTACGAAAATCTGATGGCTATTAAATCCATAATGAGCGAAACAGCTTCTATATATGTTCACCTTGACTGGCATATTGGTCATTATGTTAAGATTTTACTGGATGAGGTATTTGGTGAATCCCACTTTGTAAATGAAATAGTCTGGCATTACTACAACAAGATGCAAGGGAATGTTAACCGTTTTGCATCAAATCATGATGTGATTTTTGTATATACCAAGAGTGAAGAATACTTTTTCACACCTATTAAAGAGAAACGAGATGAAGTTGTTCGCCAAATCAAGAGAGTTTGGGATCCTGATACTCAAAAACTCGTTAATGCAAAAGATGAAAACGGAAAAGTAATCTATCAGGAATCATCAGAAAAAACCATTGATGATGTTTGGCGTATGTCGATGCTTCAACCTGCTGACAAAGAAGAACCTGTTGGATATGCAACGCAGAAACCTGAAGCTTTGATTAATAGGGCTATTAGCGCATCTTCTGATGAAGGAATGGTTGTGGCAGATTTCTTTGGAGGAAGTGGTACAACCGTTTCGTGTGCGAATAAACTTGGTCGTAAGTTTATTCATTGCGATATTGGTCTGAACTCTATTCAAACTACTCGTGACCGCCTTGTTGCTGACGGTGCTGAATTTGATGTTCTTGAAATCAAGGATGGTGTTCAGTTGTACCGCAATCCCGTTCAGACAATGGATAAAATAAAGTCGCTGATACCGGGACTCAAAAACGAGGATTCTCTTGACTCCTTCTGGGAGGGTGCAATTTCTGACAGCAAACTTGGTACCGTTCCTGTATATGTGCCGAACCTTATGGACAGCAGTTCAAAACTGCTCGATAAGGTAATGATGAACCGTATTATTCATCAGGCTATACCCGATTTGGATAGCAACATCAAAAAAGTAATCGTCTATTACATAGATATTACCAATGAAGCCGAGATTCAAAAGTTTATAAAAGATGATGACAGCACAAATATTGAAATTGAGCTGAGAGATCTCAAAACAATTCTTGATGATGTCATAATCGGAGATTATGCGGAATTTCACGCCGAAGAAACCCACGAGGATCTTCTCGGTGGCTATGCTGTAACGATTGACAAATTCATCAGCGACCGAGTTCTTTCTAAAATTGCCGAGTTTAATCAAAAGGCATTTCTCAACTCTTCGGCAAAGAAGCCTTATAAGCCCATCGAAATCAGCGAGGATGGCTTGGAACTTATTGAGTTCCTGAGCATTGATTGCACTGCTGCTGAAGGAGAGTGGCATTCCGACAGCGAAATCAAGATTGACAAAAACGGTTTTGTCGTTGTAAACGGAAATAAAACAAAGGACTTCTGGGACGGAAAAATCCGCTGCGAACAAAAACCGCTTCGCCTGAAAATCCGGAACATCTGCGGCGACGAAACGGTGTGGGAGGTATAAGTAAAATGTATTCACCGTTTTCTGATAGCAAAGGGCGACCATTGACAATTGAAAAAGTTAAATTCAGTCATCTGTCGCAACTTGTAGATTGTGATGAAGGACATCACGTGGAATACAAATTATTGCTTGAAGATGGCGGAAAAGCGCAGTTGGCAAAAGAAATCACATCGTTTGCCAACTGTGAAGGCGGTTGGTTAATTGTAGGCATAGATGATAAAACAAAAGAAATCAAGCCGATAGACAAACAGGACTACAGCCAACGCATCGGAAAGATTGCGACACGCATTTCACCTATGCCGGAGTTTAGCACTCGTTTCTTGACAATGCCTGAAAACAAAAAATCCGGTGTATTGCTTGTCTATGTATATGAAGGTCGCAATGCTCCTTATGTTTGCAATGGTAGTATTTATGTACGTAGTGGAAGCAGTAAAGAGCCAATTAAACCCGCAGATAGAGGCAATATTGAATATCTATACGAGCGTTCAAAAGAATACATAAAAGAAATAGAAGATTTCTGTCAAAGAGACTATTTCTATTCGTATAACAATCTGCTTCAACGAAAGGTAACATACCCCATAGCTAATATATATCTTAAAAATATCAGTTCTAAGCGGGATGATTTCTTTAATGTATATGCCAATAGAGATAAAGTTATCGACTTTGTAAAATCCAAGTACAAAGTTTTTGAACATATTAGTTATTCAATGCGATCGATAATCTTTATGCAGAAATTTGTTTTACCTGGTTCTAATTCAGGAACTTTTATATTTGAGTTGTTTTATGATTGGTCCTGCAAAATCACTGTGCCGATAGGACTTTCAAACGGAAGCAGAAAAGATGACTATTTAAATATTTATACAGAACTCGGTTATGACAAAGAAAGCGTTAAGAATTTTCAATTAGCAAGCGGTTCAGATATATTTAATGCACTGTTCTTTGGAATGTGCCTTTTTGAGAATATTGCAAATCAATATAAACTAAAAGAAAAAGATTATGCTTTTTGTCTTGAAATTGAAAATGCAGGAGATACTGTTGTTGCTTTTGACGGAGATAAATACAAAGAATATATGGAAAAATATGGGATCCCTTATGCACACAAGGAAATAAATAAAGGCAAAATTTCTTTCTTGCGAGATTTCCCTAAAGTGAGTTTCAACGATTTGTCATATTCGCTGATTGCTGATGACTTGGGTGCTGCTTTCGGTTTTAGAAGTGATTCTGTTTTTGAAATTCTGCAAGACTCCAACAAAAAATACACGTAGAGACTTTGTTCGCAAAGGTAAGGTTTTGCAGATGACGAAATGTCCAGAAAGATTGGGAATGGAGGTGATTATGTGGCCCATATAGATAGTTATTTAAGTCGAGTTCTTTCGGAAAACGGACTGAGCTTTCTGGATGATCTATACAAATTATATGATTTTGTGCCAAATGAAACATTACGTCAACTTCTTGCTGCATTTCATACTGGCTTAAACAAATGGTTTACGGTTATCAATAGTGACCTGAGATACCAACATGACGAAGAAGGAAATATAAAATATACAGGCGGATATTTTCACGCCCAAGACAGTAGAGATTACTTGGCTTTGATAGATGTGATAGATACACTTAAAAGTAAATTAAAATCTACAGAATATTCTTTTAGGCTATGTAGCGAACATTATGATGATATAATACGACGTTGCCGTAGATTCGTTGTTAAGAGTGGCGGTAGTACGATTCCAGAAGATTTTACGCCTATTGTAATTGAAGACTTAAATCCTATATTTCAAATGGAGAAAACAGTTGCAGTAAAGTCTGAGCAGAGAACGATATATGCCAATATGAAACCAATAGGCGGAGGATCTTATGCTGATGTATTTTCATATCAAGATCCAAATTACGATATGAAAATTGCATTAAAGCGAGCTAAGGCTGATTTAGATCTTAAAGAACTTCGTAGATTTAAACAAGAATTTGAAGTGTTAAAATCACTAAAATCTCCTTATGTCGTCGAAGTATATTCTTATGATGATGCAAATAACCAATATACGATGGAGTGTATGGATGAAAGCATATATAAGTATATTAACCGAGAGAATGCAAAGCTCACCCTATCGGATCGAAAAAGGATAATAGCACAAATAGGTAAAGGATTATCGTATATACATAGTAAGGGACTTCTTCATCGAGATATTAGCTTAACCAATGTATTTATTAAGCACTATGATGATGTTGATGTCGTTAAAATCGGTGATTTCGGGTTGGTTAAGGTGCCTGATAGTACACTAACCAGTCTGCAATCGGAATTAAAAGGTTCTCTAAACGATCCAGATCTCATTAACGTCGGATTTGCAAACTACGATATGTGTCATGAGACTTTTGCACTCACCCGATTGTGCTTTTTTATTCTGACAGGAAAAACAAATGTTGAACGCCAAAAAGATAGCGACATCAAAGAGTTTTGGAATCGAGGAACAAATACAGATCGAAATAAAAGATATCAATCTGTGGATGATCTTATATCGACTGTAATGCGTCTAAAAGAAAACTCATAGTTCTATAGCGGTTTTAGGTGCAATCTTAACAGGTTTTACTGTTTTGGGCAAATCCGTCCATAAACAGTCTACTCGCTAAGGTGCTAAGATGATACAGAACAAAATGTCACCGCAAAAAAGGCACAACCAACGGACTTTTGCGATCCAAAGGTTGTGCCTTCTCATCATCTTATGTATAAATCAACTCCCGATTGATGATTTCGGTGGCGGCGTTGCGGATAGCGTTCATTTTGCGGTGCCGTCAAGAGTTATGCGCAAATTGGTTTGCAGGCTCTGGCTGAATGAGGTC
>ERZ827363.3516-NODE-3516-length-11811-cov-2.494641_pt1 | contig 11811 bp, 16 predicted proteins | sample MGYA00519776_ERZ827363 | MGnify/ENA primary metagenome ERZ827363 (study PRJEB31778, sample SAMEA3449288) | human gut metagenome | biome: human gut; feature: human-associated habitat; material: faeces | place: United Kingdom | collected 2010/2012 ...
CAAAGCAGCCGAGCACACAGCTCGCGGCGCTTGGCCAGTCGCTTTATGACGGCGCGGTCACGACGACGGCGCACGTGCGCAGCACGGAGTCACTGGAAAACCTGGGATCGGAGGCGGACCTGTCCGATACGCTCGAGGCGGAGCTTGCGGCGCTGGCCGATTCGTTTGAGGAGCTGCCGCTCCCGATCGCGGACGGCAGCTATCAGGTGCGCACGGCGGCGGACTATGCCATGCTGGCGGGCCACGACGAGGTCACGGAGGAGCAGGCGCAGGCTGCGGCCGCGGCCTTTCTGGATCTGGATGCGGCGCGCCTGCAGGCGACCGGCCGCTCGGAGGGCGCCGTACCGTGCTGGAACTTTGACATCGACGACGGGGACGATACGTCCTATATCGCGGTCACGGTCTCCGGCGGGGAAGTGCTGCGCTATTACTCCTCCTGTGCCGGCGGCGAACCGGTGCTTTCGACCGATGAGGCGGCAGAAGCGGCCGCGGCGTTTTTGCGCGCGCGCGGCTATGACGGCATGCGCCTGATCGACACGGAGGACGCGGGGCAGTCACTCATCTGCACGTTCTGCTATGTGCAGGACGGTGTTCTGTGCACGGCGGATCAGCTGCGCGTGCGCGTCCGGCTCGACGACGGGACGGTCTGCGGCTTCTCGTCGGCATCGTATCTGGACACGCACCGGGCGCGCACGCTCCCGGCCGATACGATCGGCGCGGAAGCGGGACAGGCGGCCGTGCCCGGCGCGCTGCAGGTCGTGGACACGCGCACGGCATTTCTCCGGCTCTACGGCGCGCGGGAGACGCTGTGCTATGAGTACCTGTGCGAAACGGACGATGGGCAGCGCTGCGTCATCGCCGTCAATGCCCGCACCGGGCAGCAGGAACGCATCCAGACATCGGACGTGTCCGGCGGGGTGCAGATGCAGTTTTGATGCGCCGCGCAAGAGGGGGGAGCGGCAGGCTCTCCCTCTTGACGAAAAAAACCGAACAGTGTATGATAGGGAAAACAAATGCGTATCAAATCTTTACATATTGGAGGCTTCTCATGAGCGTCATTCCCAAGATCACCTGCCGGCGCTGCGGGCGCGAGTATTCCGGCCTGCGCAGCCGCTGTCCATATTGCGGTACGGGACGCAGCAAATCCGCAGAGCGCATACCGCTGCGCACGTCCAGTGAAAATGCGGGCACGCCGGCGGCGGAGCACGCTGCGGTCAATACGAAGTGGCAGATGCTGTTCGGCGGCATTTTGCTCCTCGCGGTCGTGGCTGCCGTCATCGTGCTCATCACCGTGAGCCTGAACGCCAGTCAAAATACCCCGAGCGTTGCCGAGCCGACCCCGCCGGCGACGGTTTCCAGTGCCGCGCCGGTCGCCACGCCGACACCCACACCGGAGCCGACCCCGACTCCGACGCCGACTCCGTCGGTCACGAGCATTACCATCACGTTCCTCGGCAGCAAGCGCACGGAGTTCGCGGCCAAGGTCGGCGATGAGGTGCCGCTGAGCACGACGATCTATCCGGCCGGCGGCAATCAGACTGTCACGTGGTCGAGTAAGGACGAATCCATTGCCACCGTCAGCGACAAGGGCGTCGTGACCGGCGTGGGCAAAGGCACGACGACGATCACGGCCGAGTGCGGCGGCGTGAAGGCCGACTGCACGGTCTATATCACGGCGAAGTAAAGCGCCCCATGTTCGACGGCTCCGAAAATAATCGGGGCCGTCGAAAAAAGGGGTTGACAAAAGGATGCAGATGCGTTAGAATAACCAACGCTGACACGGACGATTAGCTCAGCTGGTATGAGCATCCGCTTGACGTGCGGAGGGTCACAGGTTCGAGTCCCGTATCGTCCACCAGCGAAAAACCCGGCAATCCATTGAGATTGCCGGGTTTTTTGCGTTTTGCAGCGCGTCCGCATTGCGTCAGGATGCCCGCTGTGTGGGGATAAAAAAGCGGATATTTCGTGCCCGCTGCGGCGTCATGGGGATATTTTTGGGGATACATTTCCCGCGCTTTCCGGCGCCGGGAAAGCTGCCAGCACCGCGCCGAGATTGGCCTCCGGGCAGCGATCCATGAGATGAGAGTAAATGTTAAGCGTGATCTCGGCCTTGGAGTGCCCGGCCAGGTACTGCACGACCTTGACATTGGCGCCGGACAGGATCAGGTTGGTGATGTATGTGTGCCGGAGGATGTGCGGCGTCACCGCAAAGTCGATCGTGATCCGCACGCGCGAGTTACGCACGGTCTCGCCGAGCTTTTTTTCGCGGAGCACGGTCTCGCCGCGCTCCGTGCGCTTGGCCGTGCCGGTCTGGCGGCGCGTGATGTAGCGCCAGGCGTTGCGGTACGCCGTCATGCTCCACGGATCTCCGGCGGCGTCGCAGATGACGCAGTCACCGGCTGCCGTCTGCCTTAGATCCGCAAGGCAGTCGACAAGCGCCGGCGGTATCGGGATGTCGCGCCGAGCCGCGGGGCTTTTTAGCGTCGTGGAGATCTCCGGCCGATTGTGCACCCAGCGCAGCGCACGGCGCACGGAGATGTACGGTGCAGCGCCGTCGAGGTGCACGCAGTCCCACTGCAGGCCGAGGATCTCCTCGCGGCGCAGCCCGGCGTACAGCCCGATCATCACAAAGGGATAGATGCGCGTGCCCGCGACCGCGTCCTCCAGCGTGCGCATCTGCTGGCGGGTAAGCGCCTCTTTTTCCGCTGCGCGCTTTCCGCCGGCGCGCAGGTCCACGCAGGGATTTGCACGCACGACGCCGGCCTTTTCGCCCGCGGCAAAAATTTTTTTGAGCGCGCAGACGATCTTATCCTGCGAGCTGCGCGACAGATTCGCACAGGCCAGCATGACGTCGGCGATGTCGCCCGGCGTCACGTCCAGCATATGCCGCGCGCCGATGATGGGACAGATGTGGCGGTTGATGGCGATGGCATAGTCAGACTTACGGCTGTCGCTCAGGCGCGGCGTGTACAGCTTGTACCATGCCTGCGCATACTGCCACACAAGCGGATTTTCCACGAGCTGCTTGCGGCGCTCGATCTCCGCTGTGCGCTCGGCGACCTTTTGTGCCAGCTCCTGCGGCGTTTTTGCGTAGACGGCGATGTAGACGCCGCGATCGTCCTTGATCTTTTTTTTAAGATAGTTTTGCATAGCAAATGCGCCTTGCATCTTGCGCGCCCGGCATGGGCGTGATAAGATAACAGGGCAGACTACCCCCTTTATTGCTTGGGTTGGGTTTTCTGTGTCAGCCGTCCGGTGTGCCAGCACCGGGCGGCTATTTTGTTATGTGTCCAAAGTGGACACAGGCTCTTGCTCCTGCCCCGGGCGGACGAGGATCTCGATGGCTGCGCCGTATCCCGTCTCGTCTTTGATCAGATCGTAGTGACCTGCGCCGTCATCGTCGTCGTCGCAGATCACCACCTTGTACTTGCCGCCGTAGATCTCTGCCGTGACGCCGAGCACGCGCCCGGCGCGCTGGAGATTATGGACGCGGCCGGTGCTGCCGCGCTTGATGTAGCCGATGTGCTGCCCAGCGACCAGCACCTTGATGGCGTTGGGGTCGTACTCGTTGTCCGGGTCATCGACCAGCTCGACCGGCCCGTCGGCAAAAGTGTACTGATAGATGCGCTCGTCGGTCAGCTCGTCGTCGATGATCTCGCGCTTTGTAAGATCATAGTCGGGATTTTCCTGCGCGAGCGCCATGATCGCATCCAGATGGTAGGACGTGCCGGCAAGCTTGTGGCGCTCAAACGTCGCGCGGGGCTTTTCGGGCGCTTTTGCGGCTGCTGCCTTGGCTGCGGCTGCGTCCGCCTGCTTTTGCGCCCACTGCTCGCGCAACTCGGCGGCGTGTGCTGCGTCGGCAGCTTCGCGCGCCGCTTTTTTTGCGCGGCTGCGCTGGACAAAAAAGGCGACAAAAAACGCAAACGCAGCGGTCGCCAAGGTGCTTGCGACTGCTCCCGGCTCTTCCGCGCCGGTGATCCACATGATCATCCAGCACGCAAGCGTCGATGCGACCGCTGCCCAGATCGTCCAGTACTGATACCACTTTTTCATTTTTTGACTCTCCTCCCGTGTCCACTTTGGACACAATCAAAATTTTGCGCGCAGCTCGACCACGCGGCCGAGGATCTGCACGGGTAAGCTCTCGATCTCTGCGTTGGTGTAGTACATGGGCTCGTAGGCCGGATTGCTGGGTATCAGCGTCACGCCCTGCGGGCTCTTTTTGACTTTTTTGACCGTCGCGTCGTCGCCGTTGACCAGCACGACGGCGATGTCGCCGCTGTCCACGTCCGGCTGGCGGCGGACGATGACGGTGTCGCCGTCCGAGATCCTGGGCTCCATGCTGTGCCCCTTGATCTGCAGGCCAAAGTACTCGCCGTCACCTGCGGCAGCGGTGCTGATGTCCTCCCAGTCGATGATCTCCTCAATCGCGTCGATTGGGATGCCGGCCGCCACGCGCCCGAGGACTGGCACACGGATGTAGCCAGGGCGGTCTTGTCGATCATCACTACCGACTAAGTAGTCGACAGATACGCCGAGCACGCCAGCGAGCTTTGCAAGCGTTTCCGGGTTCGGGCTGGACGTACCGACCTCGTACTTAGAGTAAGCTGCCTGACTGATATATAGCTCTTGCGCGACTTCCGCCTGCGTCATCTCGCGCTGCTGACGCAGCGCGCGCAGCCTGTCGTTAAACATTTTGATCACCTCGCGCCGCCATTATACAACCGGCGGTTGTAAAAATAAATGCAAAAAGTCAAAAAAGTGTTGACAACAACTAAAAGTAGTATTAAAATATAATCATAAAACCAAAGGTTATAGCAAAGGAGGCATACAAAATGGATGGACTGGCTGCAAGGCGTAAAGCCGCTGGATACACACAGTCATCGCTTGCATCTTTGCTCGGCGTGTCACAGGCTGCGGTCGCTGCGTGGGAGTCTGGCATAAAATTGCCAAGCGCGCACAAGCTACCGTCGATCGCAGCTGCTTTGCACTGCACGATCGACGACCTGTACAAAGCGCCGGCCTGACCGGCATCATCATGTTACCAAAGGATGTGACACAAATCCATGCAGCAAAACTACCGCAATATCAGCCAAACCGGAAGGCGCATTGCCGGCATGACGCAGGAGCGCTGGGCGGAGGCGCTGGGTATCTCCGTGGAGAGCGTGCGCCTATACGAGTCCGGGCGCGGGATGCCGTCAGACGACGTTGTGACGCGGATGGTGGAGGTATCGGGGACGCCGGTGCTGGGCTACTGGCACCTGCTTAACAAATCGCGCGTCGCTGCCGACCTGCTGCCGCAGGTGGACACCATCGCCCTGCCGCAGGCCGTGATCCAGCTGCTGCGCCGGATCCGCGACTTTGACAGCTCGCACCGCATCGACCGGCTGGTCGACATCGCCGAGGACGGCCGCATCGACCACGACGAGCGACCGGACTTTGATCAGATCACGCGCGAGCTCGACGGGATCGTCCAGGCTGCCATGCAGCTCAAGTATGCGAAAGGAGGGGACACGGATGGCCATGCTGACGACTAAGGACGTGTGCGATCAGCTGTCGATCTCGCGGTCGTCCGTCGGGAGACTGGTGACGGACGGCGAGCTGCCGTGCTACAAGCTGGGCAAGTCGCTGCGCTACTACCAGTCGGACGTAGACGCCTACGTCGAGCGCTGCCGCATCGCAGCGGCACCGGCAGCCGTCTGCGCACCGCAGCCGCGCCCGAAGCCGCAGCCGGAAAAGCGCAAGCGCGGCCGGCCGATCAAAAACACGGTGCCGGAGTACTACCCCGGCATGAGGGTGGTGTGAGTATGATGATGGGACAAAAAAAGAGCCGTGCCCGCGGCGACGGGCACGACTCAGGTGCAAAAAAGTGCAATAGCTATTGCACTTACATTTTACAGCAGATCCAAAACGATTGCAAGGGGGGATTTTGAGATGGCTGTCATGCGCGTAGAAAAAACAGGCAATTACACAGTCATGAGCAATCGCCATCTGGATGATCCCCGGCTGAGCCTCAAGGCGATCGGCCTACTGAGCAAGATCCTGCGTCTGCCGGACGACTGGGATTACACGCTCGAGGGCCTCGCCCACATCTGCAAGGAGGGGAAGGACGCCATCCGGTCGGCAATCGTGGAGCTGGAGCAGGCGGGCTACATCGAGCGCCGCCAGACGCACGCGGCGGACGGGTCTTTTGCGGGCAACGAGTACATCGTGCACGAGGCGCCGCTTGACGCGGATGCGCCACCGTCGTCGGATAATCCCACAACGGTGTCACCGTCGTCGGAAAACCCGTCGTCGGAAAACCCGTCAACGGGAAATCCAACGCAACCAAGTACTAAAGATACCAAGTACTTAGATACTAATACCCCCCTTACCCCCCAGAGGGGGCGGCGAGCGCCGAAAAAAGAGCAAGGGCGAGAGCCGGCGTGGAAACCGGAGCGCTTTGCGGCGTTTTGGAAGTACTACCCGCGCGGCGAAAAGCCAAGGGCTGCCGCGGCCGCGTGGGACAAGCTCCGGCCGGACGATGCGCTGATCGATGACATCGCCCGAGCGCTCAAGCGGCAGATGGCCAGTGAGGAGTGGCAGCGGGGTGTTGGCATCCCGTATGCGGCTACATACCTCAATCAGCGCCGCTGGGAGGACGAGCCACACGCGCCGGCAGAGCAACCGGCGGAGGGAGGAGGCCTGCCGCTATGGACGTAAAGCAGACACTGATCGATGCGCAGGCGGCCGTGATCGGCAGCGTGCTGATCTCGCCGGAGATCGTCGGCGACGTGATGCTGCGCGTCTCGGCGGAGGACTTTTTGACGCCGGAGTACCGGCACGTGTACGATGCCATCCGCGCACAGTGGTCCGCGTGCCAGACGGTCGACGTGGTCACGGTGCTGCACCGCCTCGGCGATGCGTACCGGCCGCTGCTGGTGCAGATCATGGCCGACACGCCGACGGCCGCCAACTGGGAGGCCTATGCCGATGTGATGCGCGAGCAGGCAAGGCTGGCGCGCATCAAGGACGCGGCCGCCAAGATGCTGGACGCGGCCACGCTGGACGAGGCCCGCGCCGCCGTCGAAACGGCAAGCGAGTGCCTGTGCGACAGCAAGACGCTGCGTGTCGTCAGCTGGCATCAGGGATTGTGCGAGTTTTACCAGCGCCACGCCGATGGGCATCAGCCGGACTATCTCCGCTGGGGCATTCGGCAGCTGGACGAGAGGCTCTACGCCGAGCGCGGCGATCTGATCATCATCGGTGGCCTGCCGAGCAGCGGCAAGACGCTGCTGGCGACGCAGTTTGCGATGCACATGGCGCGCTCCGGTCTCCGGGTCGGGATATTTAGCCTCGAGACCTCGGACGCCAAGCTGTACGACCGCATGGTTGCGCAGACGGAGGGCATCAACTTCGGCCGCATCAAGCGCAACGAGATGGTGCTGGACGACTACAAGACGGCCTCGACCGCGATCCAGACGGCGGAGCATATCTACCTTGATGTCATCCGCGCTGGCGGCTTCGGCGTCGCCGACGTGCAGGCGGTCGCCATGGCGCGGCGGTACGACGTGATCGTCATCGACTACGTGCAGCTGCTGCAGGCAAAGGGCAACACCCGCGTGGAGCAGGTGACCAACATCTCGCTGGCGCTGCACACGATGGCGCAGCGGGCCGGCATCGCCGTCATCGCACTGTCGCAGCTGTCGCGCCCGGAAAAAGGGCAGCAGCGCAGCCGCGCACCGTCGATGTCGGATCTGCGCGAGTCCGGCCAGCTGGAGCAGGACGCAGACGCCATCATGATCCTCGCGGCACAGCCCGGCGGAGACCGGGTGCTGTCGATTGTCAAAAACAAGGAGGGCGAGCGCGGCGCGATCGAGCTGGTCTTTGACGCGGCGCATCTGCGTATGCTGCCGGCGGTGTCCAAAATGGACACGCGCGCCGACCACGACGACGAGGACGACTGGCCGCGGATGCAGGCATGGCCGCGCACCTCGGAGGGAGGAGGCGAGCTGCCATAAAGATCGGCGACAAGCTGCCCGGCATGGTGCCGTCCTATGGGTCGACGTGCTCGGGCTTTGTATCGGACGGTCAAGCCTTTACGGCGACCGTGGTGTACATCCATCCGCAGCGGCGATTTTATACCGTCGAGTTTGATCTGCCCCGCGGACGCAAGTGCCGCGAGAGCTACTACTTCCCGGACCGCGCGGGCGAGCCGGGCGAGACGCGAAAAAAGAAAGGTGCAAAAAAATGAAGGTTATCAGCATTGTAAATCTCAAGGGCGGTGTCGGCAAAACCGCCACGGCCATCAACATGGCCAGCATCCTGGCCACGGAGCACGGCAAGAGCGTGCTGCTGATCGACGCAGACCCGCAGGCCAACGCGACGCGGTTTTTTGGCGGCGAAAACGCGCCGGCGAAGCTCTACGACGTTTTTACGCATCCGGATACGTGGGGCAGCTACTGCTGGATGACGCAGGTCGACGGCGTGGACATCATCCCCGCCAGCATGGACCTGCTGCAGCTCGACGTCGCGGCGGCGACCGCGGACGCCAAGCTGATCCAAAATTTTGCGGACTTTGTCGGCGATATGCGCGACGAGCCGTCCTATGACTATGTCATCATCGACTGCCCGCCGGGCTTTACGGCGGTGTCGATCGCGGGCATCTCCGTCAGCGACGACATTATCATCCCGGCCAAGGTCGACGCCTTTGCCATCTCCGGCATCGACGAGCTGACGGCGCAGATTCGCGCCGTGCAGATGGTGCGCAGCGGCATCCGGATCGCCGGCGTGCTGGTGACGATGTGGCACAACGCCCCGGTCGTCACGCAGGGCGAGCAGTATCTGCGCGCCATGGACGTGCCGGTGTTTGAGACCACCATCCGCCGCACGGACAAGATGGACGAGGCGACCTTTGCGCGCCAGCCGATCAGCGACTACAGCAGATGGTGCGCGGCCGCCCGCGATTACCGCGACTTTGTGGACGAGTACCTGGGCAAGGAGGCGGCAGACGATGAGTAACTTTAACCTCGCTGACTACATTAAGCCGCCCGAGGGCGCTGCCAAGCCGGCCGAGCGCAGGCTGCAGATGATCCCCACGCGCAAGATCTTTGCAAACGACAAAAATTTTTATGACACGTCCAAGGTCGACGATCTGATCGACAGCATCCTGATGCAGGGGCTGCTTGACCCGCTGACCGTCCGGCCGTCCGGAGACGGCGAGGGCTACATCATCATCTCCGGGCACCGGCGGCACCGCGCGCTGATGACGATCCTGGACGATCATCTCGCCGAGGACACAAGGCCCTTTGAGACGACGCCGTGCTTTGTGCGCGACCCGGGCGACGACCTGATGGAGGAGCTGATGCTGATCCAGGCCAACAGCGCGACGCGCGTGCTGACCTCGGCGGAGACCTCCAAGCAGGTCGACCGTGTGCGCGATTTGCTGTACGGCCTCAAGTCCCAGGGCTACGAGTTCCCGGGCCGGATGCGCGACTACGTCGCCAGCGCGTGCAATATTTCGGCGTCCAAGATCGCGCGGCTGGACACGATCAAGACCAAGCTGATCCCGCAGATCAAGCAGTACTATGACGACGGCCGCATGCCAGAGAGCGTGGCCTACGAGATCGCCAAATGCTCCGCGGACGACCAGCAACTGATTGCCAAGGTCAAGGGCAACGGCCAGGACGGGCTGGGCGCCATGCGCTGCGGCGAGACCGAGCGCATCTTGAGCGACCGCGACAGTCTCGCCGCCCGCAAGTGCAAGTATGCATGCGGCGTCCCGTGCGGCAACGTGGTCAAGTCGCTGCAAAAGACGACCGCCAACTACATGCGCTCCTGCGAGCACACCTGCTGCATGGAGTGCTACGACGTCGCCACGTGCGACAAATACTGCAAGGTCGCCAAGGACAGGCACCTGCAGCTCCGCGAGGATAAGGCCGAGGCAGAGCAGCGCGCGAACGACGAGGCTGCCAAGCGCCGCGGGGAGCGCGAGAGCAAGTGCCGCATCTACTGGGGCAGACTGACGCACGCGCTCGCCGCATACGGCGAGCAGGAGGCGGTTGCCGAGGCGCTGCACACCACTGTGGCGGGGCTTGCGAGTGGTGGCACGTATTATGCGCCTTACAGGAGCGTTGCTGTCGAGTCGCTCGACGCGCTGGTCGCGGTGGCGGATATCCTCGGCGTGTCTACGGACTATCTGCTCGGCAGGACGGACGACCCGCGCTTTACGACACCGCCGCAGCGCGAGAGCAAAAAGGAGGACGACGCATGAAAATTTACATAGCAGGCAAGATCACCGGAGACCCGTACTATAAGGCCAAGTTTGCCCGCGCCGCTGCGGACATCGCCGATGCCGGCCACACGCCCATCAACCCGGCCATGCAGCCGGAGGGCATGAGCAACGCCGACTATATGCGAATCAGCCTTGCGCAGCTGGACAGCGCGGATGCAGTCGCGTTTTTGCCGGACTGGGAGGACTCCAAAGGTGCACGGATTGAGCACCTCTTGGTGGAGTACACCGGCAAGCCGACGTGTGACATCATGTCTGCGCGCTATTACAGGCGGACGCTTGCGACGACACGCGAGGGCAAAATCCGCGGCGTCGTTGACGGGCGCTGGGATTTTAACGGCATGACAAGCGACGAGGTCATGGATGCGTTACGGCTTTGCACCGGAGCCGGCTTTGAAAACTGTGACAAGTGCCCGCTGCACGACATCGACAACTGTGATGATGTACTGATGCAGGCTGCCTTTGAGCTGCTGCAACATCATCAATTTTTAATCGACGAGCAGGAGGCCGGCCATGACAAGTGATAATCATGCGCCGCGGGATCTGGCCGACCTGTCACTGCGGCTGCCCTGCGCAGGATCGCGCCGGAGACCGGATCGCTTGTGTGTCTCGGCTGCGGGGGGGTGTGAGCGATGGAGAGACTGACGTTTGACGGCAATTTTTGCGACATCGCTCAGTGCCGGGAGCTGCCGTGCCCGCACGGTGGCAGCTGCACACAGCGAAAGGTGTGGGAAAAGCTCAAAGCCTACGAGGATCTTGGTTTCGATCCGGAGGAGTACAAGCGCGCCATGAATGCAGACATCATTGTCCGCGCGGCGGCTGTTGCGCTTGGCGTTGCGGCCGAGAGGCTGCGCGAGCTGGCGGAAGCGGACAAGGACGGTCGCGTGGTGGTACTGCCGTGCAAGGTGGGCGATACGGTGTATCGGCTGCAATACGTTGAGCAAACGCCTGGGCGATTTGTCGTGGGAGTTGTAGAGATAGAGTTTGCTCTTATGTGGCTTGAGGAGTTCGGTGAGACCGTATTCATCACCAGCGAGGAGGCAGAAAAAGCATTGGAGGCGATGAAATGAACTGTCTGTGGAATTACTGCTCGTTCTGCGGAAAGCGCATCGAAACTGGCGAAAAGTGCTACGGTTTGCCAAATGGAGAGAGCGTCTGCACGGATTGCTGTGTTGCGGAAAACGAGGGAGCGGCGGATGCTAAAAAAGAAAAGCGGAGGTGCACGATGATGACGAACGCTGAGCTGGCGGATGCTCTGCGCGAGATCGCGAAGGAGGCCGGACCGCTCGTGTGCCTCGGCTGCAGATACGAGCATAACTACGGCATCCACGGCTGCGACCTGATGCGCGAGGCGGCGGAGCGCCTGCGGGACATCGACGCACGACACAGCGCACACTTTGTGCATGACGGGCCGAGGTTTGTTGGCGGCGTGGACTGGTGGCACTGCAGCAACTGTGGCAGACTGGCGTCTGGCGTGGAGACACGTTTTGACTACTGCCCGTGGTGCGGCGCAAGGATGGACGGTGATAGCGATGCCAAAG
>ERZ827363.3517-NODE-3517-length-11806-cov-3.494766_pt1 | contig 11806 bp, 6 predicted proteins | sample MGYA00519776_ERZ827363 | MGnify/ENA primary metagenome ERZ827363 (study PRJEB31778, sample SAMEA3449288) | human gut metagenome | biome: human gut; feature: human-associated habitat; material: faeces | place: United Kingdom | collected 2010/2012 ...
CCCTTCGCCTAAACTCGCCTCTTCGAGGCTCAGACAGCGGCTCCTTGGGGCGGCAACATCGCAAACCTCACGACGGAAGCCTTGCTACCGTCAGAGCGATTTGTTTTTGGGTTCATCATGGCTGTATTGTTTTATGCACTACTTTTTACGATACCGTTCATTTGCACATGCGACTGTTATTGAAATCTTATGGAAAAAAGTGTGACAAAAATGTCGCACTTTTTTTGTGCGAATTACTGAAAAATAGTGAAAAGTTTAGTGAAAAATCTGGTAAAACATTGTAAAATATATAGAAATGTTATGGACAAATTGTGAATAATATGGTAAAATTTTACTAAGTCCGGTGAAAGCGGACTGAAATTTTTGTTAGAGCATGTATTAGAAGGAAGCTGCAGACTGCAGCTTCAAAAGATGCAAAAAGAAAGGAGCAAGAAGTATGAAGTGGAGAAAAGTTATGGCATTTTCCCTGGCGGCTTCCATGATCGCAGGACAGGCAGTAAGTGCAGCACCTGCAGCTGAAGCAGCATCCGAGTCTGCACTGCAGACGCAGGCAGACAGTAAGTCCAACACCAATGCCAGCTACACCGACCCGTGGACAAAAACAGCTGTCCCAAATCAGGCCGCAAAAGTAACATCCGACGTGGACAAAACAAAATTCACGCACAAAGAATGGACTGGAGAAACCTATACCGATGTGGATGGCAATCAGGTCAAAGCAGCAGATGTATATGGCATCAACACAGAACAGGCAAGCACTTTTGCAACGACCAATGTGGTGTATGACAGCGTAGACAAAGCAATCAAAGGTGCAAAAGATTACGACAAAGCAGCGTCAAAATATGTACAGTTCTTAACAGGGAAGGATCAGGCAGACTGGTCACTTGTTGTGTTACAGAACCAGGCACTCGCACAGGGTGATGCATACAAAAATTTCTATAAGACCGACTACAAAGCAACGACGAACGACTGGAAAACAAATCTGCAGCTTCCTTGCAGCTGGACGAGACAGGGATTTGATTTTTCTATCTATACCAATGTAACTATGCCTTGGCAGTCAAAATATGACAGTAATGTCAGTGCCCCGAATGCACCGGCAAATTATAACCCGGTAGGTCTTTACCGCAAGACTTTTAAGGTGACCGATGACATGAAGGCAGCAAACGGAAGAGTTTATCTTTCCTTCCAGGGCGTAGAATCTTCCTATTATGTATATGTAAATGGCAAAGAAGTAGGATACAGCGAGGACAGCTACAGTCCACATAGCTTTGATATTACCGATTATCTGACAACAGACGGAAGTGACAACCTTCTGGCAGTTGAAGTTCACAAATTCTGTGACGGTACCTGGATGGAAGATCAGGATATGTATTATGATGGCGGTATTTTCCGTGATGTATATCTGTATTCTGCACCGCTGGTACATATCCAGGACTATAAAGTAGAGACAGATCTCGATGAGAACTACGAAAATGCAACGATGAACCTGAATGTAACCGTAGCAAATGCTTCCAAGGCAGCTGCAGAAGGTTATAAAGTGGATGTACGTCTCTATGATCAGGACGGAAAGATGTTTGTCAACGATATGACGATGGATCTGGATACCGTTCCGGCAGCAGACGGTGATACCGACGGCAGCGTTTCGGCAGCTGGCAGCAAACTGGTTCTTTCACCGGAACTGTGGTCTGCTGAGACGCCGAATCTGTACACGATGGTTCTGTCCCTGTACGATTCCAAGACAGGCACCTACATGGGAAGCGTTTCCCAGCAGCTTGGATTCCGTGAGATCGAGTTTACAAAATCAAAAGTAGATACAAATGGTAATCGTACCACAACCGATTCTGAGTACAAACCGATCACGATCAACGGTAAACAGCTTCTGCTCAAAGGTACAAACCGTCATGATACCGATCCGGAATACGGCAAATATGTACCGCATGAGACACAGGAAGAAGATATCAAACTGATGAAACAGTACAACTTAAATGCACTGCGTACCTCTCACTACAGCAACGACGAGTATCTGTATTATCTGTGTGATAAATACGGTATTTACGTGATGGGTGAGACCAACCTGGAATCTCATGCACTGATGAATCAGGGAGAAAAACAGGCAAACTTCAAGAACCTGGCAATGGATCGTACGGTTACCGCATTCAACAGACTGAAAAACCGCACTTCCATCGTTATGTGGTCAACTGGAAACGAAAATTATTACAGCAGCAGTGCTTCTTATGCAAATGGCATGTTCTATGATCTGATCTGGTACTTCAAGAACAACGACAGTACAAGACCGATTCATTCAGAATCTTCGGATGGAAACAATGGAACCGATATGCGAAGCAATATGTACCCAAGTGTTGATACCCTGTATTCCAGAGCAGCAGCAAATATGCCATATGTTCTGTGTGAATACGACCATGCGATGGGTAATGCGGTTGGTAACCTGAAAGAATACTGGGATGCGATCCGTTCTTCTGACAATATGCTCGGCGGATTTATCTGGGATTGGGTTGACCAGTCCAGAATGTTAAGTCTTGACAACCTGCCGAAAGCTTATGTCGTAACCGATAAGAAAGACGGAGTAACAGGATCTGCAAGCATTTCCAGTGTCAATGAAAATCCGGAAAGCGGAGCACTGACAAGCAAGAGTGCAAATGGATATGCACTGTTTGAAAGTGACAAATACAACGAAGCACTCTCCGGAAGCGGCAAGAGCTTTACCGTAGAAGTTATCTGCAAACCGGCATCGGACGGAGCAGATAAAGTCCTGATCGCAAAAGGTGACCATCAGTTTGCATTAAAGACAAACAGCAACAAACAGCTGGAGTTCTTTGCTTACTACAATAACAGCTGGAATTCTGTAACAGCAGCAAAACCGGCTGACTGGGTAGGCAAATGGCATCAGGTTGTTGCAACTTACGATAAAGGTGCAATCAAGATCTACTGCGATGGAGTCCTTTTAGGAGAAGGAAATGGAAATACAACCATTGCATCCAGCAGCGTAGCACTGGGAGTAGGATGCAGTGCTGACAACGGCAGAACCTTTGACGGTGAAATTTCTATGGGCCGCGTTTACAGCAGAGCACTGTCCCTGGAGGAGATCAAAGCTCAGAACGGCACGACACCGGCAATCACAGAGAAATCTGATGATGTACTTCTGTGGGCAGATTTTGCAGGACTGACCGTTGATGAATCTTCCAAACCATATGATTACTATGCAGAGAAAGATGCTCATGCAAATCTGTACTCCGATGAAATCAAAGGCAACTTCTATGGATACGGCGGAGACTCCGGCGAAAGCCCGAACGACAACTCCTTCTGTGTAAACGGTCTGGTATCTCCGGATCGAGATGTTCAACCGGAACTTTATGAAGTAAAATATCAGTATCAGAGCGTATGGTTTAGCACAGATGACAGCATGCTGCTCGGCGAGACCATCGATGTTTACAATGAAAATAACTTCCTGAATCTGAATGATTTTGACGTGAAATGGACACTGACGGAAGACGGAAAAGAGATTGGCTCCGGTAAACTTTCAGCGGAAGATACCAACATCGCAGGCAGAGAGAGCGGAAGCATCAAAGTTCCGTATCGTGCATCTATGCCGGAAGAAAAGAAAGCAGGAGCAGAGTATTATCTGAACCTGTCTGTACAGCTCAAAGAGGATACCGAATGGGCAAAAGCAGGACACGAAGTTGCTTACGAGCAGTTCCAGATCCCGGCAGAAGTTACAAAAGTAGAACCGACGATCAACACAAACGTAACCGTAGATGACAGTGCAGAAGATGTGATCAAAGTTTCCGGTACCGATTTTGGCTTTGAAGTAGAAAAAGCAACCGGAACACTGAAAAATTATGTATACAAAGGTGAGACTCTGCTGACAAGCGGACCGGTTCCAAATTACTGGAGAGGTATTCTCAACAACGATAACGGTAACTACGACGGAAACTGGAAGAATGTCAACAAAAATGTAACGGCTTCTGATATTGCGGTCGGAACAAACGATGCAGGACAGAAGACGATCCGTGTGACACTGGCAAGTGCAAGCCAGGCAAACCTGAAACAGACCATGGTTTATACGGTAGACGGAAGCGGTGCAGTGACTGTAGATGCAACCGTAGACGCAACCGGAACAAGCCTTGGACGTTATATCCGTATCGGTACTGTTATGGAACTGCCGGAAGGATATGAAAACGTAGAATGGTATGGTAACGGCCCAGTAGAGGCTATGTGGGACAGAGAAGATTTCGCAACGGTTGGAAGATATAGCAACACCGTATCCGGAATGTTCTATCCGTACCTGGATACACAGGATACCGGTACCGTAACCGGAGTAAAATGGATCAGCGTAACCAACCCATCTGCAAAGAGTGCAATGGCAATCGCAGCAACCGATACGGTAGAAGCGTCTGCACTGCATTTCACAGTAGATGATCTGGATCAGGCACAGCATCCATATGAACTGACCAAACTGGATTCCACGATCCTGACAGTAAACTATCGTTCACAGGGAACCGGAAACAAGAGCTGCGGTCAGGATACACTTTCCGCATACCTGCTTCCAAATAACAAAGCTTATACTTATGAGTACACCATGGTACCATATACCACAAATGACAGCGATCCGATGGATGTAACACGTGCATACCGCACGGTGGCATCTGTTTCTGAGGATGATATCATCCAGAGTGCAGCAAAAGAACTGAGCGATAAAATCGATGGTATTCTGGTAACAGGCAGTGACACAAAAGAACTCCGGAAAATGCTTGTATCTTACAATGCACTCACAGAGAAAGGCAAAGCAATCGTAGGAGAGATCCGTTACCGGAAACTGCAGGAGGCAATCGCACTGGCACAGAAACTTGCAGATACCGAAAATGCAGCCGTTGTTGTAAAAGATCAGAGTGCAAATGGTTATGACATGGATATCAGTGGCGTATCCACAGCAGATCTGGCAGAAAAAGACGGCGAAATTGCTCTGAAAGGTTATGCAGATGTAACCGGAGAAACAGCAGATGAAACCTTCAACAGCCTGATCGGGGGAAATAAAGCTTTTACAATTGAAGCTGTATTTAATCCGAATAATGTAGGATACAGTGGTGCTGACTACAATATGATCGCATCAAAAGGTGACAGCAGTGCGGCATTCCGTGTTTCTGAGCAGACGGCGTACTTCTTTATCAAGAATACGAATGGAAGCTGGAAGACCGTACAGGTTCCGCTTACTTCAGAAGAAATGAACCAGTGGCTGCATGTAGCAGCAGTTTACGATGGAAACAATATTTCTGTTTATGTAGAAGGAAAAGAAATGGTAACCACACAGAATGTGGGAAGCGTAGCTACAACGACCTATCCGCTTGGTATCGGATATTGTCCGGAGACACAACGTCTTTCTTCCGGATATCTGAAGAACATCCGCGTTTACTCAGCAGCACTGAGCAAAGATGATCTGGATAACGGAACTTACAAAGCAGATAATGAAAAGACTGTGCTGTGGTATGATTTTGATAATTACAGCTACAATAACATCGATACCAAAGCAACCGGTGTAAACGTTTCCACAGATGCACTGGAACTGAAAGAAGAAGAAGGTACACAGGTAAGTGCAGCAATCGCACCATATTATGCAAAAGGCGAGCTTACCTTTGCATCCGAAGATGAAACCATAGCAACGGTAGATGATAAAGGCAATGTAACAGCAGTCAAAGCCGGTGAGACCAAGATCAAAGTTTCTGTAAAAGACAGCGATGTATATGCAGAAATTGCAGTAAAAGTAAACGGTAAACCGGTTGTGGAAAAACCAATCACAGGAGTTTCTGTAAAAGCAGACAAGAGCGAACTGAAAGTCGGCGAAACTGAAAAACTGACCGCAGTGATCACTCCGGAAGATACTACAGACAGCAAAGATCTGAAATATGAATCCAGTGATAAAGCAGTCGCAGAAGTCAGTGATGCAGGTGTGGTAACCGCAAAGGCAGCAGGAAAAGCAGTGATTACTGTAAGCAGTGCGGCAAGACCGGATGTGAAAGCAACGGTTGAGATCAACGTAAAGGCAAAGGAAAGCGAAACAGAAACAAAAGCTCCGCAGACCGAGACAAAGGCTCCGGAGACAGAAAAACCAGATGTACCGAAGAAAGTTCCGGCAAAAGGATCTGTTCATAAGAGTGCTGACGGCAAACTGGCATTCAAAGTAACAAAATCAGATGCTAAGAATGGTACGGTAACAGTAAGCAAGCTTCTGAAGAAAACGGTCAAGACTGTAACGATTCCGGCAACGGTGACCATTGACGGATACACCTTTAAAGTAACCGCAGTTGCAAACAATGTATTCAAAAATGCATCCAGACTGAAGAGCGTTGTGATCGGAGCAAATGTCAAGAGCATTGGCAAGAGCAGCTTCTACAAATGCAAGAAACTGGCAACGATCACCTTCAAGGGAATCAAAGCACCGGGCGTTGGAAAGAATGCATTCAAGTCCGGAAAATCAAAAGTAACGGTGAAAGTACCGAAGAAGATGAAAAAATCACAGCTGAACAAGCTGAAAAAAGCTCTGAAAAAAGCAGGCGTAAAGAAGGCATCTTATAAGAAAACAAAATAAGGATGCAATTGTCCTTTGTGTCAGAGCGATTCGCAGGCATCATCCAGGATGAAAAGCTGCAAAACAAAAACAGAGTCCCGTTTTCGGGACTCTGTTTTTGTTACAGCAGTTCAGGATATCCAGGCATATATGTCTCTGAAAGCCGTGGATCAGCGGATAAACCACACCTGGTCTTTTCGAAGCCTTCTGGATGCAAACCATGCACACAGTCCGGTGAATGCTCCGGTGAGAATTCCGCTGATGGTCAGCATCGGCAGATAAACAAGAATACTTGCCGAGCGAAGGATCACCATGGCGATACAGATCTGACCGAGGTTATGGAAAAGGGCACCGATCACACTGATAAAAGGGATGTGCTTTTTCCCGAGCAGCCGAAAGAGCAGTGCCATGGCCACGAAACAGAACAGACCGCCGCACAGGCTGTAGGAGAAGGATACCATCTGCCCGGTCACCATGCTGGCGATCAGGATACGCATCAGAAGTACGCACAGAGCATCCTTCCAGGTAGCATAATACAGAAGCCACAGCGTAACGACATTGGCAAGTCCCAGCTTGATCCCGGGGATCGGGGCGAGCGGCGGCAGCATTGCCTCCACCACAAAAATCGTCAGGGCAATGGTCGTGTACATTGCCAGAAACGTCATATGTTTTACTTTCATACAAAACTCCATTCCGTCGCCCGATCGGGCGACATAGTTTGACAAAACTAACTGCATTATAACAAAACATACGGACACTGGCAAGAGACTTCGGCGGAACTTTGGAGAAATATTGGAGCAGCAGTGAGACGTCTCACATGCACTCGGCTTTACGATGTTAAGAAAGGGATGCAACTTTAGAATTATTTAATAGCCAGTTTATTGATTTTCTGTGGGCGGAGTATTAAGATGAGTCAAGAGACAAAAATCACGTATGACCCATTGCGTTTTCTGATATAGCCTCAGGCGGATCAGAGCGGTGTAAAAGAAAGAGAAAGATAAGGTCAAAAGAAAGATCGGGTCAGAAGAAAGGGTATAGTATGAGACAGAAATTCGAAAAATTTATGCAGGGCAGATATGGGATCGACCATTTTTCCCGGTTTTTACTGGTGGGAGCACTGGTATGCATCCTGCTTTCCGGTCTGCTGCGGGCATCGGCACTGAACTATGTCAGCTGGATTCTGCTGATCTGGATGTATTACCGCATGTTTTCCAAAAATATCCGGAAACGATGCGAAGAAGAGCGTATGTATATGGACACAAAAGAGAAGGTTGTCCGGTTCTGCAAAGGGGACAAAAGTGTGATCAGCGATTCCAAAACACACAAAATCTACCGCTGTCCGCATTGCAGACAGAAAATCCGTGTCCCGAGAGGGAAGGGAAAAATCGAGATCACCTGTCCTTCCTGCCGCAGTAAATTTATCAAACGGACCTGATTCTTGCAATTTTTGCATGAATTTGCTAAAAATTGCAGGAAATATGCTTGTGCATCACAGAAAAAAGTATTATACTTAGAAACATATCAAAAATATTTTGTCGGACTGTTGTACCAGTATTTATGGATTGAAAAAGCAGCAGGTAAGGCGTCAGGAGGATAACATGGGAAAAAATATTGACTGGTCAAATCTTGGATTTGGCTATGTAAAGACAGACTATCGCTATGTATCAAATTTTAAAAACGGTGCCTGGGATGATGGTACATTAAGTACCGATGATATGGTTACAATCAGTGAGTGTGCCTGTGTATTGCAGTATGCACAGACGGTATTCGAAGGTATGAAAGCATATACAACAGAAGACGGACGCATCGTTGTATTCCGCCCGGACCTTAACGCAGAGCGTATGGAGAATTCCGCAAAAAGACTGGAAATGCCGGTATTCCCGAAAGATCGTTTCGTAGATGCAATCGTAAAACTGGTAGAAGCCAATGCAGATTATGTACCGCCATACGGATCAGGTGCTACTTTATATATCCGCCCGTACATGTTCGGAACAAATGCAGTTATCGGTGTAAAACCGGCTGATGAATACCAGTTCCGTGCATTTTGTACACCGGTCGGACCGTACTTCAAGGGCGGCGTAAAGCCGATCACGATCCGTGTCAGCGATTTCGACCGTGCAGCACCAAGAGGAACCGGACATATCAAAGCAGGTCTGAACTATGCCATGAGCCTGCATGCGATCATGGATGCACACCGTCAGGGATTTGACGAGAACATGTATCTGGATCCGGCTACAAGAACCAAAGTAGAAGAGACAGGCGGAGCAAACTTCCTGTTCGTTACAAAAGACAACAAGGTTGTAACTCCGAAGTCAGACAGTATTCTGCCTTCTATCACACGCCGTTCTCTTGTTTATGTTGCAAAAGAATATCTGGGACTGGAAGTAGAAGAAAGAGAAGTTTACTTCGATGAAGTAAAAGATTTCGCAGAATGTGGACTTTGCGGAACAGCCGCTGTTATCTCACCGGTTGGAAAGATCGTAGACCACGGCAAAGAAATCTGCATGCCAAGCGGTATGACAGAGATGGGGCCGGTTACCAAAAAACTGTATGAGACACTGACCGGTATCCAGATGGGTCGTCTGGAAGCACCGGAAGGATGGATTAAGGTAATCCGCTAACGGAAATTACATTTTGTTTACAAAAATTAGAAGATTTTAAGAACCGCTCTTTGTTATAGTAATAGCGAGGGGTGGTTCTTTTGGGTTGCCGCAGGCAGCACCGCGACAGGAGGACTGTATGAGAATTGTACTTGCATCCGCTTCGCCGAGAAGGCGTGAGCTTTTAGAACAGGCCGGGATCGATTTTGAGATACTGATCGGCAGTACCAGAGAATGTATCACAAAAGAAGAACCGGGAGAGATCGTTGAAGAACTGTCACTTGCAAAAGCATTGGGAGTTGCAGAAGCCGTAACAGGAGATGCCGTGATTATCGGGGCGGATACGATTGTTGCAAAAGGAAATAGAGTACTTGGAAAACCAAAAGATGCCGAAGATGCACATCAGATGCTTGCCATGCTTCAGGGAGAGAAGCATCAGGTTTATACGGGCGTGACACTGTTACAGAAAAGAGGGGATGAAAAGATCATCCGGTCGTTTCATGAAAGGACCGATGTCTTTATGACATCGATGAGTGATCAGGAGATCGAAGCGTACATTGCCACCGGGGAGCCGTTTGACAAGGCAGGCAGTTATGGAATACAGGGACGTGCAGGGGTTTTTGTAGAAAGAATTGAAGGAGATTATTATAACGTGGTCGGACTTCCGATTTCCAGACTCTGCCGGGAATTAAAGAGCCTGGAAGCGGAGGATGACCGGAAAGAATGAAAGCAGGGTAACTGCACCGATGGCGGGCAGTTATAAAATGTAGAAGTACGGGGGCAGAGAATTATGGCAAACCGCATTCTTGTGGTAGAGGATGATACGGCGATTTCAGAGCTGATCTGTATGAATCTGGAAGTGACCGGCTACGAAGTGGTTCCGGTTCTGGATGGCAATGAAGTTGAGGGAACACTGGAGAAAGAGGAGAATTTTGACCTGGCACTGCTGGATATTATGCTGCCGGGCAAAGACGGCTTTGAACTTCTCGGAGTTATGAAAGAATATGGCATACCGGTCATTTATATCACGGCTAAGGCAGATGTAAATTCCAAGATCAAGGGACTGAGATCGGGAGCAGAGGATTATATCGTCAAACCGTTTGAGGTTCTGGAGCTGCTGGTGCGTGTGGAGAAAGTGCTGGAGCGTACCGGAAAGCAAAAAGAGATCATACAGGTGAAAGATCTGGAGATCCATTTATCAGAGCATAAAGTGACCAGAAACGGGCAGACAGTCAGTCTGAAGCCGATGGAATATGATCTGCTGGTATTACTGGCAAAGAATAAAAATGTGGCATTTACCAGAGAACAGATGCTGAATGAAGTATGGGGCAGCAATTATCTGGGTGAGACAAGGACGATCGATGTACATATCGGACAGCTTCGCAGGAAACTGGATCTGTCGGATGTCATCAAGACCATTCCGAAGATCGGATATCGACTGGAGGAGTAGTATGAAGCTCTGGCAGAAAATATCTCTGCTCACGGCAGCGATTCTTTTGATCTCCATGGTAGTTTACGGTGGGATCACAGTGTATGAGACATCAAATTATAACATCAGGCAGACATCAAGTGCAGCGTCACGACAGGTGCGTGCGACCGCTTATGCACTGGGACAGAGTCTTGAAAATGCAGCTACGGAGGAGATGAGCGACACCGCAAGGAAAGCTTATCTCCAGTTTTTGCTGCGCAGATACAGCAGCAGAGATTACATGCTGCTTCAGGACTGGCAGCTTGCAGCGAATACCACGAATTTCGAGCTGACTGGAAACCGGCTTGAACAGTTTGATTCCTATGAGCCGGTGGCAGCTTTTCAGCAGAAAAACGGCAGACATCTGATGATCGTCGGACAGAAGATCCCGCTTTCAGACAGTAAAAATACATCGTATCAGCTTCTGCTGGTGCGGGATATTTCGGAAATTTATAACAATGTGCTGACGCAGATCGGCATGTTCCTGATCATTTTGGGTGCAATCGTTGCGGTGGCGATCAATGCGGTGTTCTGGATGATACGAAGAATGTTAAAACCGCTGCGTGACTTAAGAGAGACAGCCGGTGCGATCAGCCAGGGACAGCTGGATCGCCGTGTACGTGTGCGTTCCAATGACGAGGTCGGGGCACTGAGCGTCTCTTTTAATCAGATGGCAGACCAGATAGAATGTCAGATGGAGGAGCTGGCACAGGTTTCTGAGCGAAGGAAACAGCTTCTTGGCAGTCTGGCACACGAGCTGAAAACGCCGATGACTTCCATTATCGGCTATTCGGATACGCTTCTGCATGTGAGGATCAACGAAGAACAGCAGAAAAAGGCACTGACGCACATCAACAATGAGTGTCGCCGTCTGGAGCGACTTTCCGGGAAGATGATGAATCTGCTGGAGCTTTACAACAACGAGACGATCCATATGGAGAAGCATCCGGTCAGCCAGCTGATCGGAAAAGTGGCGGAGCTTGAGAAGTATCATCTGAAAGAACAGGGGATCACACTGGAAACCAGGAGCGATGACAACGTTCTGCTCATGGACATGGATCTGATGGAGAGTCTTCTGGTGAATCTGATCGATAATGCCATGAAAGCTTCCAAAGAAGGTGATACCATTTATGTTGAAGCGGCTGGAACATGCATTCTGGT
>ERZ827363.3548-NODE-3548-length-11733-cov-2.746874_pt1 | contig 11733 bp, 9 predicted proteins | sample MGYA00519776_ERZ827363 | MGnify/ENA primary metagenome ERZ827363 (study PRJEB31778, sample SAMEA3449288) | human gut metagenome | biome: human gut; feature: human-associated habitat; material: faeces | place: United Kingdom | collected 2010/2012 ...
GGTGCCCATTGCCATCATCCATGTGCAGGGCGACGACGGCACAGCCATCATCTACCAGCCCTTTCTCAGCTTACGGGACGGCTCTCTCGCCGTTCCCGAGGACGGCACGGTGTACGACTTCACCGTTTACCCCGAAGGCTTTGTGCGTGAAACAACCGCCTGAGCCACCAAATCCACAACAGATCGCGAGGTTTTAGCTTGTCTTCCCCCTCCCTGCGCGGCCTCTGGAACGAGTGCCGCGCCACCGTGCGCGGCCTGGAGCGCTGGCGCTGCTGCATGGCGTTTTTCTCCAGCGCGTTTCTGGCGTTCGGTCTCTACCACGTCCACTCCGTCTCCGGCATCACCGAGGGCGGCGTGCTCGGCGCGACGCTGCTGCTCGACCATTGGTTTTCCCTCTCCCCCGCTGTCTCCGGCTTTGTGCTGAACCTGCTGTGCTACGGCTGGGGCTGGCGGCTGCTGGGCCGCAGCTTCATTGCCTACTCGCTCATCGCGACCGTGGGCTTCTCGCTGCCCTACAAGCTCTACGAGCTGTTCCCGCCGCTCTGGCCGCAGCTGGCCGAAATGCCGCTGCTCGCCGCCGTGGTCGGCGCGCTGTTCGTCGGCGTCGGCGCGGGACTTTCCGTGCGCGCGGGCGGCGCCTCCGGCGGCGACGACGCACTCGCCATGTGCATCGCGCACGTCACGGGCATGGGCATCCAATGGGCCTATCTCTCCACCGATCTGGTGGTGCTCGGCCTGTCGCTGACCTATATCCCGCTGCGGCGCATCGGCTACTCGCTGCTGACCGTGCTCATTTCGGGCCAGCTCATCGGGCTTGTGCAGAAGCTCCCTCTCCCGTGGGATAAGCCGCGGCCGGAGGCTGCGGAATAACGCAAAAAGGAAGCAGATGCTTTGCATCTGCTTCCTTTTATTCCGCTTGCTTTTTGCCTCAGCCGACGAGGGAGGCGGTATCCATGGCGATCATCAGCTCCTCGTTGGTGGGGATGAGCAGGACCTTGACCTTGGAATCCGTGGCGGAGATCACGCGCTCCTCGCCGCGGACGTTGTTGGCGTCCTCGTCCATCTTCACGCCCATGTACTCCAGGCCGGACGCGATCTGCATACGCTCGAGCGCGTCGTTCTCGCCGACACCGGCGGTGAAGATGATGGCGTCCACGCCGCCCATGACGGCGGCATACGCGCCGATGAGCTTCTTGACCTCGTAGGCGAACTTCTCACGGGCAAGCGCGCAGCGGGCATTGCCTTTCTCGGCGCCCTCTTCCAGATCGCGGAAGTCGGAGGAAACGCCGGAGATGCCCTCCATACCGGACTTTTTGTTGAGGATGTTCAGCATCTCGCCGATGGAGTAGCCGTACTTGTTCATCAGGTACTCCAGAATACCGGCGTCGATGTCGCCCGCGCGGGTGCCCATGGGCAGGCCGGCGAGGGGCGTAAAGCCCATGGAGGTCTCCACGCTCTTGCCGCCGTCCACAGCGGTGACGGAGGAGCCGTTGCCGAGGTGGCAGGAGATGAGCTTCAGGCTCTCGATGGGCTTGCCGAGCATATCGGCGGCGCGGGAGGCCACATACTTGTGGCTGGTGCCGTGGAAGCCGTAGCGGCGGACCTTGTCGTTCTCGTAATACTCATAGGGAATGGCATAGGTGTAGGCCACGGGCGGCATCGTCTGATGGAAGGCGGTGTCGAACACGGCGACCATGGGCACGCCGGGCATGAGCTGCTGGCAGGCCTTGATGCCGATGATGTTGGCGGGGTTGTGCAGGGGCGCGAGGGGATTGCACTCCTCGATGGCGGCCATGACCTCGTCGGTGATGACGACGGACTTGGCGAACTTCTCGCCGCCGTGGACCACGCGGTGACCGACCGCGTCGATCTCCTTCATGGAGCCGATGACACCGTTCTTCTCGTCCACGAGGGCGTTCAGAACAGCCGCGATGGCTTCGTTGTGGGTGGGCATGGCGACGTCGGCGGCCTTGATGGCCTCCTTGCCCTCGAGCTGGGGCTTGTAGGTGAACTTGCCGTCGATGCCGATGCGCTCGCAAAGGCCCTTGGCGAGCAGCGCGCCGGTGGCGGGATTGAGAAGCTGATACTTCAGGGAAGAGCTTCCTGCGTTGATGACCAGAACATTCATGTTGTTTCCTCCGTTTTCCAGGGGGCGGCGTCTTGCAATGTGCCCCAATTTCAGGTAAGATAGAGATGGGAATTGTGGGAATTTGTCCAACGGACCAATACATACGCCTTTTATTATAGCAAAAATTTCCGTGATGACAACCATAAATTTTTTTGCGGGAGCCAAAATTGTAACCTTTTTGAGATGATTTTTATGCGGACTGCTGGTATCATAAGTGAGTATAATCCATTCCATCGCGGCCACGCCTGGCAGATCGGCGAGCTGCGCCGCCGTCTCGGCGCGGAGACCGCCGTCGTCTGCGCCATGAGCGGCAGCTTCGTCCAGCGGGGCGATTTTGCCGTCATGCGGACGCACGCACGCGCGGAGGCCGCCGTGCGCGGCGGCGCCGACCTCGTGCTCGAACTGCCGCTGCCGTGGGCGATCGCGTCCGCCGAGGGCTTCGCCGCGGGCGGCGTGGGCGTGCTGGCGGCGACCGGCGCGGTGGACACGCTGGTCTTCGGCAGCGAGTGCGGCGACACGGAAACGCTGAAAGCCGTGGCGGCGGCGCTCGAATCGGACGCCTTTGCTGCACTCTTGCGTCAAAGGCTCGCGGAGGGCACCTCCTTCGCCGCAGCGCGCGAAGCCGCCGCACGCAAGCTGCTCGGTGAGAAGGCCGCCGTCCTCGCGCAGCCGAACGACATTCTGGGCGTGGAATACTGCAAGGCCATCGCGCGGCAGGCCGCCGCGCTGATGCCGCTGGCGCTGCCGCGAAGGGGCGTCGGGCACGACGGCAGCGCGGCGGAGGGCTTCGCCTCCGCGAGCCGCATCCGCGAGCTGCTCATAAACGGCGCGTGCGCCGACGAATTTCTCACGCCGGAGAGCGCGGCGATCTGCGCGCGCGAATGTGCGGCAGGCCGCGCGCCGGTGACGATGGCAAACGCCGAGCGTGCGATTCTCGCCCGTCTGCGTGCGATGCGCGAGGACGACTTCGCCCCCTTCGACGGCGGCGGCGAGGGGCTTTACCACCGCTTCTACGACGCCGTGCAGCGCGAGACGACGATCGACAGCATCCTCGCCGCGGCGAAGTCCAAGCGCTACGCCTACGCGCGGCTGCGGCGGCTGCTGCTTGCCGCCTATCTCGGCGTCACGCCGGAGGACACCCGGCAGCGCGTGCCCTATCTGCGTGTGCTGGCGTGCAACGCGCGCGGGCGCGAGGTGCTCCGATGCATGAAAACGACCGCCGCCGCGCCCGTCCTCACGAGGAGCGCGGACGTGCGGCGGCTGGACGCGGACGCGCAGCGGCTCTTCACCCTGACCGCCCGCGCCGAGGAGCAATACGTCCTCGCCTATCCGTCCCTTGCCGCGGCGAAGCCCGGCAGCGCGTGGACGACCGACCCGGTCATTCTGTGACCTCCCCCCTCTTTCAGAAAGGAGACACCGCATGAGAAAACTGCTTTCCACCCTGCTCGCGCTCTCGCTGGCGCTGTCACTCGGTGCCTGCGCCGTCAAGGTCGAGCCGGACAAACCCGACGAACCGGCAAAGGACAAGCTGCGCATCGTCTTTACCGAGGAACACCTGACAAAGGAAGTCGAGTACAAGGCCGACGACGGCACGGTGCTGCTGATCGAAAAATACGATCTGCCGCAGCTTGAGGTCCGCACGTCTGCCGACGAGGTCTATACGCCGCCGGTCAGCAATGCAGCGGTCGACGTCCCGCAGGAATACGCCGCGGCGCTTGCCTTCAACGCCGAGATGCAGCGCGCCGCGGACGCGCTGGACGTCTCCGCGCAGGAGGCGCTGGCAATGGCGCGGGAGCATTACGACAGCCTTGATGCCGAACAGCGCGCCTACTGGGCGAACTACGCCGAGGAGCTGATCGTGGACAGCATCTGCCGGCACTACGGTCTTGTGAGCGTCTGGGGCGTGGGCTACTCCAACTACGGCGGCGCGCACGGCTGGGAGAGCATCCGCGCCTGGAGCTTTGACCTGACGACCGGCGAATTTCTGACGCTCGACGGTCTGGACGCGCAGCCCTCGACCGACAGCGCCCTCGGCGAATCGCTGACGCACACGCTGGCGATGGCGGTTCTGGAGCAGATCGACGCGCAGGGGCTGAGCGAGTATTACTTCGAGGACTACGCCTCCTACATCTTCGACCTTGCCGCCAACGCGAGCTTCTACTTCAACGACAAGGGCATGACCATCGTCTTCGACCCCGCCGTCATCGCGCCCTATGCCGCCTCGGCGCAGAAATTCGAGATCCCCTATAGCCACTTCTACAACGCGCTCGACAGCCACACACAGTCTCTGCTCAATGTGCCGCAGGACGAGATCATCATTGCGGACTATTACACCACCAAAACACTCTGGTCGTGGTTCAACATGACCACCCCGCCCGTGGACAGCGGCGCGCCCGGCATCACGGTGGACGGTCTTCCCCTCGCCCGCGTCACGCTGGGCGACGTGAACACGCTCGACGAGCTGCGCGCGCTGCTGTGCGAGCACGTCAGCGCGGAGCTTGCCGACGAATGGCTCGCCACAGGCCGCTTTGTGGAGTCCGACGGCGCGCTCTACGCGGCGTGGGCCGACCGCGGCAGCGACATCACCATCGACACCGAGAGCTATCTGGTCGCGTGGAACGGCGATGCCGGCGAGATCATGCAGACCATCACCCGTCGGGAATGGAATGACGAAACCGGCGATTTTGTGCCTGTTCCCGGAAGCGAGACTTATTACGGCTACCCCTTTACCACGATGAACCGCCACGCGGTATTCTCCGCGTTCCCCTGCCCCTACTGAAAAAGCGCATAAAAAAAGCGGAGACCGCAGCGCTGTGCGGTCTCCGCTTTTTTTCGTGTCAATCGACGTGCTCGCTCGCGCGCATGGCGAGGATGGTGCGCTCGATGAGCGTGTCCAGATCCCAGCCAAGCATCTCCGCGCCGCGCTCGATGACCTCGCGCGAGCAGCCGGCGGCGAACTTCTTGTCCTTGTACTTCTTCTTGACGGACTTGACCTCAAGGTCGTCCACGCTCTTGCTCGGGCGCATGAGGGCGACCGCGCCGATGAGGCCGGTCAGCTCGTCGGCGGCGAAGAGGACCTTCTCCATCTCGTGCTGCGGCTCGGGCAGGCCGTCGAAATGCAGGCCGTAGCCGTGGCTGGCGGTCGCGCGGATCAGGCGCTCATCCAGTCCCTTTTCCCGCATGATCTCCTGCGATTTGATGCAGTGTTCGTCGGGATACATCTCAAAGTCAAGGTCGTGCAGGAGACCCACGGTCTCCCAGAAGTCGGCCTCGTCGCCGTAGCCCAGCTCTATTGCGTACCAGCGCATCACGTCGCCGACGATCTGGCCGTGCTTGAGATGAAATTCACCCTTGTTGTACTCGTTGAGCAGCTCCCATGCCTGCTCTCTGGTCAATGCCATAACAATGCCTCCTTAGGGATTCTCGTCCGTGAAGTGGACGTGGTTGAAAATGTGGTCGGAGCAGAAGCAGTGATAGCCCGCGCACTTCGAGCAGTAGCGGAACTGCAGTTCCGGATTTGTGACATCGGTGCGGCCGCAGACCGCGCACTTGTGGCGGTAGCCCTGGCTCTGCTGCTCGCGCTGCGTCTGGCGGACGGCGTTGTGGAAGTGCGCCGCCTGCTTGGTCCGCGTCTGCTCCCGCTTGGCAAAGCGCCCCAGCTCCGGCGCGAAGAACACGAAGAAGTTCAGCAGCGCCACGAGCGGCAGCACCACGCCGATCCAATAGCGGGAGACGGCGCAGAAGAAGATGATGTACGCGAAGTAGCACGCGTCCAGAATGGCCATCCACTTGATCTTGACCGGAATGAAGAAGAACAGCAGCACCTGCGCGTCGGGATAGAGCGTGGCGAAGGCGAAGAACATGGCAAAATTCACATAGGTCGCGCCCGCCACCTGCCAGTCGTACCCGGTGATCAGGCTCGTGATGACCGCGCCGAGCGCCGTGAGGAGCACGCCGCTGAGGTAGTAGATGGTGAACTTCGCCGTACCCCACTCACGCTCGAGCGTCGAGCCGATCCAGTAATAGAAATAGCAGCTCACCAGCAGCCAGAAGGGTCGCGTGTCCGTCGGCAGAAAGCTGAAAGACAGCAGCCGCCAGAGCTGCCCCTGCTTGAGCCCCGCCCAGCTGAAGCTGAGAATGGAGTAAAAGGAGCCTCCGTCAAGCGTGGAGAACAGGGAGAGCAGATAGAAGGCGATGTTGCCGATGACGATGTAGAGCATCAGGTTCGGAATGCCGAAGTTCGGATGCAGCACGCAGAAGCGGTCGATGCGGCGGCGCAGAGAATTCAAGGTCGATCCCTCCGATCGTGAAAATAGCTTATCCTGCATTGTACCCTATGCGGCGGAAAAAGTCATTACCAAATTATAAATTCCGCGAAAATTCCCGCCGCGCGGCGGGAATTTTTCGGCTCAGTAGTGATATTTTCTCCGCTTCGCGGCAAGGAGCGAAACGGTGACGAGCAGCGTGAGCGATTCCGCGGCGGTGACGGCGAGCCAGATGCCGTTGATGTCCAGCCACCTCGGCAGCAGCAAGATCGCCGCGACCTGAAACACCAGCGTCCGCAGGAACGAAATGAGCGCGCTGTCCGTGCCGTCGTTCAACCCGGTGAAGAACGCCGAGCCGAAGATGTTGAAGCCGAAGACAAGAAACGAGACCGAGTAGATGCGCAGGGCGTTGACCGTCATATCGTGCAGCGCCGCGTCGTAGCCCACAAAGAGGTCGGCGATGGGACCGGCGAGGACAATGGCGCCGCCCGTCATCAAAAGGCTCGCGAGCGCGGTGATGACCAGGCTCTTGCGCAGGAGGCTTTTCAGCTCCGCATGGTTTTGTGCGCCGTAGTGGTAGCCGACGACCGGCGTGACGGCGATGGAATAGCCGAAGAAAAATGCCTTGAAGATGAAGTCGACGTACATCAGAACGCCGTAGGCGCTCACGCCGTCCTCCTGCGCGATGGCCATGAGCTGCACGTTGTAGAGGATGCCGACGAGCGAGCCGGAGAGATTGCTCACCATCTCGCTCGAGCCGTTACAGCAGGCCCGCCAAAGCGCACGCAGGTCAAAGCACGGCCGTCCGAGCCGCAGCGGCGTGTCGTTCTCGCGCAGGAAGTAGGCGAGCGGAATGGCCGCACCGACCGCCTGCGAAAGGGCGGTAGCGAGCGCCGCGCCCGCAAGTCCGAACGGAAGGACATAGACGAGCAGGAAGTCGAGCACCACGTTCGTCAAGCCCGCGAACACCGTCACCTTCAGCCCGAAGCCCGGCTTTTCCGCTGTAGCAAGGAAGCTCTGAAAGCTGTTTTGCAGCATGAAGAGCGGCAGCGAGACGAGCAGGATGCGCCCGTAGAGCACGCAGTCGTCGATGGTCAGCTCCGTCGCGCCGACGGCATAGGAGATCGGTCGGATGAACACGAAGAAGACCGCGGCGAGCACCGCGCCGCCGACCGCCAGGATCGCGACGAGCATCGAGAAGATGCCGTTCGCCTCCTTCGTCTTTCCCTCGCCGAGGGTCTTGGCGATGAGGGCGCTGCCGCCGGTGCCGACCATGAAGCCGAAGGCGGAGAGCGCCATGAGCACGGGGAAGATGAGGTTGAGCGCGGCGAAGGCGTTCTTTCCCACGCAGTTGGAGACAAAGAAGCCGTCCACGATGCTGTAGACCGAGGTGATGATCATCATGACGATGCTGGGCATCGTGAAGCGCAGAAGCTTTTGGTAGGTAAAATGATCGGAAAGCGTGATCCGCAAGGCGTTCTGCCTCCTTTCTGTCCGGCTTTGCGGCAGTTAACTGAAGAAATCTCCGTTGAACTCCCGCAGGAGAAGACTCTGATAGTCGCGGACACACAGCACCACATCGGGCTGATAGGCCGCGATGTAGTCGCTCAGGCTCTGCACCGTGTAGTGGCGCAGGTCGACCGAGCGCAGCTCGTTGAAGCTGTAGTAGGCAAGGCACTCCACCGGATTGGTGAAGCTGTCGCCGAAGATCAGGGCGTTGGGAAGCTCGGGGCGGTCGGTTCGGATGACCGTCTCAGCGATGTCGCCGCCCATGTAGAGGCCGTAGGTCAGCGGCTCGGCGTCGCTGTCCGGAAGCGCGTAGACCGTGGCCTCCGCCGCCGCGCCGTTATCGAAGCGGGTGAAGGGGATGTCCTCGGCGAACGAGGCCGTGAGGAGCTTTTCATCGTTGCCGCGCAGGCCGAGCAGCTTGCGCGTGCGCGAGCCCATGTAGGGATTGGGCAGCGCGGAGAAGGTCACGTCCGTCCCCTCCTCGGGAACGCGGAGCGCGCAGCCGTCCGCCGCGAGCCGTTCCGCCGCCGCACGGTAGGTCACATACGCGCCGCGCAGGCCGTAGTGGTTGTCCACCTTTGAGCTGAACTCCGGCAGATGGCCCTCGGCATCAAAGATCTCGCCCATGTCCACATAGGCGATGCCCCGCGCCTCCATGGCCTCGCGGAGCGCCGCGCGTTCCGCGGCGGTGTAGGCGGCGCGGTTTTCGAGGTAGGCGGGATATACGTCCTCGTAGTAGGCGTACTGGCAGGGCACGGCGAGATAGCAGTAGTATCCCCCGTAGGCCTCGATCTGATCGCGCAGCGCGGCGTTGTCCGCCGCCACGGCGTCGGCCTCGCGCAGAATGTCCTCGGCGGTGTCGGGCATGGTGTAGAGCTCCTCGAGCAGCGCGTCGGGCGTGACGACGACCTCGTTCACCACAGGACGATGAAAAAGATTCAGGTCGCACCAGGTCACCGCGCGGAGCGCGGCGGTGCGCCAGGCGGCATAGTCGCAGAACATGGTCTCCAGCTCGCCGAAGACCTTTCCGCTCGCGACGCTCTCGACGCTGATTTCGGGGAAGGCGGAGAGGTTGCGGTTTTCGTAGTAGGAGTAGCGCTCCTTCGGCAGCAGGATGGTCGCGGCCATCAGGACCAGGAGCGCGCCGGAAAAGAGCAGGGCCATCGCCCACTCGCTGAATTTTTTCATAGCGGTGCCTCCTCTCAGAACCGGAAGTAGATGAAGGGATTGAACGATCCCGTAACGAGCTTGCAGTATGAGCACGCCAGCAGCGCCATCGCCGCGAGCTTCGGGCCCCACGTCAGCACGGCGCGGGCAGGCGCGGCGTCCCGCTTTTGAAGCGCCGTCTCCAGCCATTGCTTCACCGGCAGCGCGGCGATGCAGCAGCACAGCAGCTCCGGCCAGAACTCCAGCGCGTAATAGACGACGCGGCTGCCGCACCACACGCCGCTGCTGCCGAACATGGCGGCGAAGTAAGCCGCCGCAGCCGTGAGCGTCTCGGCGCGGAAGAGCACCCAGCTGAATACGACCAGCACCATCGCGTAGGCGTGGCGCACGAGCGACGGCAGACGCTCCAGAGCCTTGCCCCAGAGGAGCTTTTCCCCCACGAGCAGCGCAAAGAACCAAAGTCCCCAGGCGATGAAATTCCAGCTCGCGCCGTGCCACATTCCGGTCAGGAACCAGACGACGAAGAGGTTCCACACATTGCGCGCCCTCGAGCAGCGGTTGCCGCCGAGCGGGATATACACATAGTCGCGGAACCAGGTGGAGAGCGAAATATGCCAGCGCCGCCAGAACTCCGTGACGCTCCGCGCGACATAGGGGTAATTGAAATTCTCCAAAAAGTGGAAGCCGAACATTCGCCCGAGGCCGATGGCCATATCGGAATAGGCGGAGAAATCGAAGTAGATCTGGAAGGTGTACGCCACCGCGCCCAGCCACGCGAAAAGCACCGAGGGCATAACGGCGGCAAAGGCCGCATCCGCGATCCGCGCCACGGCGTTCGCCAGCAGCATCTTTTTGCCGAGGCCGAAGAGAAAGCGCACCGCGCCGGCGGAGAATTCGGAGACGGACTCATGCCGCTCGTCGATCTCCTCCGCGACGGTGGTGTAGCGCACGATGGGACCGGCGACGAGCTGCGGAAAGAAGGCGATGTAAAGCGCGAGCTTGAGCGGGTCGCGCTGCACCGCAGCGTCGCCGCGGTACACGTCGATGACGTAGCTCAGGCCCTGAAAGGTGAAGAAGGAGATGCCGATGGGCAGCGTTACCTGCGGCACCGGAACGACCGGCAGCAGAGCGTGGAGCATCTCACCGAAGAAGCCCGCGTACTTGAACCAGCCCAGCAGCGCAAGCCCCAGCACCACGGCAAGCGTCATGCCGAGCCGCCGCGTCCTTGGGCGGTGCACCGGTCCCGCCAGCAGCCCGCCGGCGTAGTTGATGGCGATGGAGAGCAGCATGAGCAGCAGAAATTTCGGCCCGCCGCAGGCATAGAACGCCAGCGAAAAGGCCAGCAGGACAAGGTTCCTCAGATAGCGGCAGCGCCGCGGCACAAGGAAATACAGGACAAGCAGGCACGGCAGGAAAAAGATCAGAAAGCTGGCGCTGCTGAATACCATGACACTCTCTCCCCTCTTGAAAATGAGCAAAAAAAATCCGGTCCCTTTTTTGACCGGACGCATCCGACATCTTCTCAACCGCTGCGGCTGCGGCCGCAGGTCCTCCGATGACTCTCGCATTTCTTGCTGTGGCTATTGTAGCATAAGAAAGGGCAAAGTCAAGCATTTGCACAAATTCTTGAAATATCTGTTGACATCACATGGGAATCCGGGTAGAATAATTTCAGCAAATACCAGACAAGTTCATACTTCATCAAGAGTGGTGGAGGGAACGGCCCGATGATACCACGGCAACCTGCAGCGCAAGGTGCCAAATCCGTCGAACGAATCGAAAGATGAGGGAAAGCAAAAAGTTTTCGCACTCGACCGATTCGGCCGAGCGCTTTTTTTGTGCTCCCGCGAGAAAAGAAAGGAAAGAAGAATCATGGCAAAGCGTTTATTCACCTCCGAGTCCGTCACCGAAGGGCATCCCGACAAAATCTGCGACCAGATCTCCGACGCGGTGCTCGACGCCATTCTGGAAAAGGACCCCAACGGCCGCGTCGCCTGCGAGACGACCGTCTCCACCGGCCTTGTCCACATCATGGGCGAGATCACGACGAGCTGCTACGTCGATATTCCCAAGATCGCGCGTGAGGTCATCCGCTCGATCGGCTACGACCGCGCGAAATACGGCTTCGACTGCGACACCTGCGGCATCATCACCAACATCGACGAGCAGAGCGGCGACATCGCCATGGGCGTCGATAACTCCTATGAGAACAAGGAAAGCGGCGCGAGCGACCTTGACAACGGCGCGGGTGATCAGGGCATGATGTTCGGCTACGCCTGCGACGAGACGCCGGAGCTGATGCCGCTGGCCATCTCACTCTCGCACAAGATGGCCAAGCGCCTGACCGAGGTGCGCAAGCAGGGACTTGTGGACTATCTGCGTCCCGACGGCAAGACGCAGGTCACGGTCGAATACGACGAGGCCGGCAAGCCCAAGCGCATCGACACCGTGGTCGTCTCCACGCAGCACGCGCCCGAGGCGGAACTGGAGACCATCCGCCGCGATATGATCGAGCTGGTCATCAAGCCCACCATCCCCGCGGGCCTGCTCGACGGTGAAACGAAAATTTATGTCAACCCGACCGGCCGTTTTGTCATCGGCGGCCCGCAGGGCGACAGCGGTCTGACCGGCCGCAAGATCATCGTCGATACCTACGGCGGCAGC
>ERZ827363.3551-NODE-3551-length-11729-cov-5.347182_pt1 | contig 11729 bp, 8 predicted proteins | sample MGYA00519776_ERZ827363 | MGnify/ENA primary metagenome ERZ827363 (study PRJEB31778, sample SAMEA3449288) | human gut metagenome | biome: human gut; feature: human-associated habitat; material: faeces | place: United Kingdom | collected 2010/2012 ...
ATTTTATCTTCCATATCTTCCATTTTTGTGACTTTGGAGCTATGTACACTTGCACCTCTGCCTGTTAAACATGATACAAAAATCGGCAGTTAAAGCAAAAAAATAACACACCGTTGTGATAGCGGTGTGTTATTAGACAATCGATTATTTGAGCTACAAGTTACTCAAATAAAGCATCTACTTTTTCGAACCCTGTCGGCTCAAATTTTGTATTTAATCTCATCCAATTTTGTTTAGCCCCTTTCAATTTCCCTTTTCCTTGTTCTTTTCCCTCATAGTCAAATAGAATTTCAAACGGTTTCCAGCTAGTTACTATATTACCGTCTTTATCTGTTCTTTGTGTCAAGTTTAAATAATGACTCATTTTGTCAGCAAAATATGCTAACAACTGTATTGTACCATTCCACCGATAACTACTATCACACAATCCCGATGATATCGTTTTTATAAATATGCCTTTAGCTTTTTCAGTATCTAGTTCATTGGGAATATTTCTAAGTTTCTTATTTTCCCTGTTTTTCCTTGCTAATAACGCTTTCGCCCAAACACAGACCGACGTACTTACTTCAACTATCGGTATAAGATACTCCATATTCAAAAGTCTAGCCGCTTCATAAACTCCTAAACAACTACACATTTGATCACTGTATTCCTCACCCAATACTATATTTGAGAAAACTTGCTCTTTGTAGTCTTTACTTCTGTCAATTTGTACATATGGTTTTCTCTTATAACGTTTCAATCTATCATCTTTCACAAACAAAGTCATAGTATAAAACACTATCCACGTAAATACATTATCTCCTTTCTCTCTTTCGGGGATATTAGGGTTATTGATAATAGATTTCACCTCGTCTATAATTGTATTTACGGTAAAGTTATAATCAAGATTCGAAACTCTCATATGTTCAAAACTTTGTATCAAGTCTTTTTGTATGCGCTTCCACATATTATCACCTGCCACATCTTTCAAATCAGAAGGTAAAAATCCAACTTCCTGCATATCTATTTCAGAAAGTTTGTCATAATAAATTAGTCTTACAAACTCCGCTATAAAATTTGCACCCTCTTTATAATCATTCTCAAAGTCTTCATTTATGAGTCTCATTTTCTACCTATCATTTATTTGTTAAACACATCATTTACAAGATTTACAGCATCTACCTTTTTCTTATCCACGACTTTTGCATAGATTTGAGTTGTGGCTACATTAGTGTGCCCTAACATTTTGCTAACCGTGTATAGATCGGTCCCTAACGTAAGCAATAAAGTTGCATAAGTATGCCGGGCGGTGTGAAAAGTCAAATGCTTATTTATTCCTGCCGCTTCTGCCCATTTCTTTAGATTATCTTCTACAGTGGGATTGGAAGGTAAAGAGAATACTTCATCTTCATCATTACCTCTTATTGATATTATTTCCATCGCTTTATCCGGTAAAGGTATTTTCAACTCCTTACCAGTCTTTTGCATGAAAAGCATAGCAAAGAATTGCCCATCTTCTGCTATAATATTCTTCCATCTCAACGCACGAATATCTGAAATTCTTAGTCCAGAAAAGCAAGCAAAAAGATATGCTTTCCCTATATCATCCCTTCTACATGGTGTTATCATTAACTTTAGCAGTTCTTCTTGACTTAAATATTCCCTATGACTATCCGGCTGTTTTACTTTCTCATCAGAAGAAAGAAGTTTAAAAGGATTGATTATTTTATATCCGTCTTTTATAGCAGCATTTATCGCAACTGAAAATGTCCTCACATAGTCTACGATTGTACTATTCTGCAAACGCTTGTTGCCCTTGTAGCTTACATAATCATGTTTCAAGTAATCAATGAAGCCTTTTGCAAAGCCCTTATCAATGCTTGTTAGTCTTGCTACTGCTGCAGGTTTATATTCCGCAAGTATTCTCATTAAATTGTCAACATGGGAAATGTCTTTATACTGCCTCTTTTCAAGTTTGACTCTGTAGATCTTAAGCCAGTCCATCAATAATAGCTTATTCTTAACACTGGTATCAGTAATTCCAGCCTGCCCCTTAACTATCGCATTTTGTCGCTCACTTCTTATAACCTCTGCCGCCTGCAAGGTGTTTTCATTCTGCTGTCTTGCTGTTACATTGTTCTTTTCTGGAATAAGATACATTTTCAAGAACTCATAACTTCTTACTCCGTCTCGATAAATATCGAGATACAGGCTTTTATTGCCATTAGCTAATTTCTTGTTCCGAAGCCTAACAAAGTTTTTAGGCTTAACGCTCGCTTTTTGCCTTGCCATTGCTACTATATTTTTTGTTACCTCTACAAAGATAACATATTCTTTTGATACGAGTAACAAAGCGGGTAACAAAAATGCACCCAAAAAGAACAAAGTAACAGAAAACAAACAACCAATACAGTACACTAATCACTTGTTTTTCTTTATGTTTTAATTGTTGTTGTTTTCAAGTAAAGTCAATTGTTGGTTGTTTTAAGTTTGCAGGGGAGGGGTACCGCGAGGTAGTCCTCTTCTTTTTTATATAGCAACCGAAATCTGACCTTTATTCTATAATTTTAGCATCTTCAATATCTTCATCATCAGGTGTAATTGGGTTCTTAGGGCGGCGGCGTGTAAATTTAAACCAGTTTATCAACTCAGACAACGAATAAACCAAACTACTGATACCAATGATTATAAATGCTGTATTACGGGCACCAGTCGGATTAAACAGAGCAACGATACCTGCAATAAGAATCAGCGAAGGAATCAGATAAAACGCTCCCGAAACAGGCATCCATCGACGTGCCATCGACAAAGAAGCTATTTGCTGTACTCCACCCATAATCAGGATAAAACCTAACAAGAACATCAGCACATCTGCGAAAAACTCGGGCATCACTATCAGCCAAAGACCGAACAGCAAACTCCCTACCCCCTCAATCGGAAAACGGGGAGCCGGGGCATTCTCCGGTCTTTTCCGTCCGAAATAACCGAAAAGGCTGATTACACCGGGAATTAGAAATGCCACCCCTACCGTGATGACAATATAACTAGCTGCCGCATTGGGCCAAAGCACCAACACCAAACCTATGACAAGCGCAAACAAAATGCGAATCAGAGAATAATTCATTGTTTTCATATATTCTATATTTTTTAACGAAGTCTGTTTCAATACTTTTGCGAATATAAGTGTTTCTATCCATATATAAAAATAACAAACGTAGATTGTAATAAGTTCGTAACAAAATCGTTATAGCCATTACACCTCACTTAGATACTTTTGCAGAAAATAAAAAAACAGGTCTTTCATCATGAAATCAAGCGAAGCAAAAAAGAAGTGTCCTTATGTAGAACGTGACATCAGCTGGATGTATTTTAATCAGCGTATCCTCCTCGAAGCTGCCCGTCCGGAAGTACCCCTTCTGGAACGCCTGACTTTTCTCGGCATCTATTCTAACAATCTGGACGAGTTCTTTCGTGTCCGCGTCGCCACACTGAACCGAATCATAGAATATGCTGATAAGAACATATTAAAAGAGCAGGAAACCGCCACACGCACACTCAAACAGATAAGTAAACTACACAATCGCTTCTACGAACAATTTGAAGATACTTTCGCTTCCATCATGGAAGAACTGAAAAAGGAGAATATCTATGTAATCAAAGAAACGGAGATGAACGATGAACAGAAAACATTCATCACCTCTTTCTACCGAAATAAACTGAACGGCTCTACCAATCCGCTTTTCCTCAATGGAGCCCGACCTTTAGACGACCAGACAGATGAGGATATCTATCTCGCTATCCGTTTGCTTCGCAAAGACGAAACAGGAAAAATAAAGGAAAAAGACTATGCTGTTATCGAATTACCAGCCGGAGAATTCGGACGTTTCATCCAACTACCGGATTCGGACGGGAAAACATATCTGATGTTTCTCGATGATGTGATCCGTTATTGCCTGCCTATGATTTTTGTCGGAATGAAGTACACTGATTACGAAGCTTATACTTTCAAATTCACCAAAGACGCTGAAATGGAGATAGACAGCGATCTGCGAACAGGCGTACTTCAGAAGATTTCAAAAGGAGTAAAAAGCCGCAAGAGAGGAGAACCGATTCGATTTGTTTATGATGAACAGATACCCAAAGATTTGCTGAAAAGATTAGTTGACCGGCTGAATGTAGACAAAAACGATACCCGTGTGGCAGGAGGACGTTATCATAACTTCAAAGATCTGATGAAGTTTCCGGTATGCGGGCGTAATGACCTGAAGTATCCCGTCTGGGAACCGATTTTCAAACCGGAACTAAACGGTAAGGAAAGCCTTCTGACGCTGATCCGACAAAAAGACCGCTCATTACACTATCCGTTTCATAGCTTTGATACTTTCATCCGTGTGCTTCGTGAAGCGGCTATCAGCAAAGAAGTAAAAAGCATCAAAATGACACTTTACCGGTTGGCCAAAGAATCAAAAGTGATAAAAGCACTGATCTGCGCAGCCAAGAACGGGAAAAAAGTAACGGTAGTCATCGAACTGCTGGCGCGTTTCGACGAAGCTTCCAACATCAACTGGAGCAAAAGAATGCAGGATGCAGGTATTCATGTCATATTCGGTGTGGAAGGATTGAAAATCCATTCCAAGCTAGTGCACATCGGTACCCGCCACGGAGATATTGCCTGTGTCAGTACAGGCAACTTTCATGAAGGAAACGCACGTATGTACACTGACTATACAATTATGACTGCCCATCGCCCTATCGTCCGGGAAGTAAATGCAGTATTCGACTTTATTGAAAAACCGTACACTCCTGTCAACTTCAAAGAGTTGCTCGTTTCTCCTAATGACATGCGTAAACGACTGATCGCCCTCATCAACAAAGAAATTAAGAACAAGGAACAAGGAAAAGAAGCCTATATTCTGGCAAAAGTGAACCATATTACCGATCAAGCACTCATTGAAAAATTATATGAAGCCTCGGCTACCGGAGTTCAGATAGAGCTGGTAGTACGCGGTAACTGTTCCCTGGTAACAGGTATCCCAGGTATCAGCGAAAATATACATATCAATGGTATTATCGACCGATATCTGGAACACTCCCGTATTTTCATCTTTGCCAATGACGGAGACGAAAAATACTATATCGGTTCTGCCGACTGGATGCCACGAAACCTGGATAACCGCATTGAAGTACTGGCTCCGGTCTATGATAAGGAGATACAGGCAGACTTAAAGCGAATCGTCTGTTACGGATACCGGGATACAGCGAAAGGACGCATAGTAGACGGTACGGGAGAAAATCGGCTTTGGAAAGGATTCCGTTCCACTCTTTGCAAAGGCTCCACTCCTGCCTTCGTCGAAGCAGACAAGACAAACGTACTTTTCCGCTCACAAGAAGAATTATACAAAGAATACAAGAATACATTATGATTAGTATGAAGAAAGTGAATTATGCAGCCATCGACATCGGCTCCAATGCCGTACGATTACTGATAAAATGCGTAAACGAAGAAAATGCCCCCGAACTAATGAGTAAGGTGCAACTCATTCGCATCCCTTTACGACTGGGAGAAGATGCTTTCACAATGGGTGTGATTTCCGCAGAAAAAGAGAAAAAGCTAATCCGCCTGATGAAAGCTTACAAACAGTTGATGAAGATATATGATGTGGTAGACTACCGTGCCTGCGCTACATCTGCCATGCGCGATGCCCGGAACGGTAAAGACATCGTCCGACAAATAGCTAAGAAAACAGGTATACGTGTAGATATCATCGACGGACAGGAGGAGGCACACATCGTGTACGACAATCACATCGAACAGCTTTTCGCCTCCGGGCAGAACTACCTGTATGTAGATGTCGGCGGCGGTAGTACTGAAATTAATCTGATCAGCAACGGAGAACTGAAGAGCTCCCGCTCATACAATATCGGCACGGTCCGTATGCTCAGCGGCATGGTGAAAGAAGAAGAAAGAGAGGCTTTACATACCGATCTGACAGGGCTTGCCACGGAATATGCACCTATCAGCATCATCGGTTCGGGAGGAAACATCAACAAACTGTTCCGTCTGGCAGACAAAAAAGATAAAAAGGCTTCTTTCCTACCCGTTGAATCGCTACGCGAAATCTACGAAGCATTGCAAACTCTTCCTGCCGAGCAACGTATCAAACAATATAAGCTAAAACCGGACCGGGCAGATGTCATCGTTCCGGCTGCGGAAATATTCCTGGAAGTAGCTACTTATGTAAAAGCGACCGGAATCATTGTACCTACTATCGGACTGTCAGATGGAATTATTGATAGTCTGTATACACAAAATATGGCATCCTTTGACACCTCTTCCACCCATATATAAAGAACTGCCCTGTAAATCCGGACTGGATTACAGGGCAGTTTCTTAAACGTTATAAGGGTATAATCTATCAGAATGGGAAAATCAATGGCAGCACAAATATCATCACAATTCCCATGATAATCTGCAACGGTAATCCCACCTTCACATAATCCATGAAAGTATATTGTCCGGCAGGCATCACCAACGCATTAGGTGGTGTAGAGAACGGAGAAGCAAAACACATACTTGCACCCACCGTCACTGCAAACAGGAAAGGAACCGGACTAACTCCAATCTGCATAGCACTTTGCAAAGCAATCGGTGCAAGCAGGACGGCTGTAGCCGTGTTGCTGATAAACATAGTCATCAATGAAGTTGTAAAATAAATACCCGCCATCAATGCCACAGGTCCGTAAGCTCCCAACCCACTGACCAAAGTATTGGAGATATATTCCGAAGCACCTGTTTTCTCTAATGCCAGCGACATAGGAAGCATAGCTGCAATCAACACGATGCTTTCCCAGTTAATCGTTTTATAAGCAGCCTCTACATTACGGAAACATCCTGTCAGAACCATCAAAATACCTGCTATCATAACGGCTGTTACCGGGGCAATCGGGATAAAGTCAAATACCATCATTGCCACCATCAGCACCATGATAGAGGCGGCAACGGGAGCTTTATAGTCCAAAGTTACTTTCGCCGCTTCTGCCAAAGGCTGTCCTAACACCACCCAATCCGAATCCTCTTTACTAAGACGGGCAATGTTACTCCAGGTTCCCTGCACTAAAAGCACATCACCACTATGAATCCGCTCATTCCCCAAATCCTGCAACAGATATTCCTTCTTACGACGGATACCCAACACATTCACATTAAATTTATCACGGAATCCGGACTCCTTGATGGTCTGGTTAATCAGACTAGAGGCAGGCATCAATACTATTTCAGCGATACCTATATCATAAAAATCAAGAGAATTGGTAGTACTTTTCGTCTCTTCCGTAGCGTGATCATCCAATATATCGAGCAAGTAATCTTCGGCAAACTGTTGTACTTTATCAAATTCTCCAGACACATACAGAATATCTTCCGCTTCCAACATAGTATCCGGTTCGGCAAGTTTCTGAGTGATCGTCTTCAGAAAACGATGTTGCGAGGCGTCTCCACGACGGACTTCCATAATGTTGAGTCCATATTTACGACGAATATCCAAATCAAGAATAGTCTTTCCCAAAAGAAGCGAATCTTTTATCACTTGCATACGGAACAGGTTGCTCGAAAGTCCATATTCATTTACCAATTCTTTTAGTGACTTACCCGAACGGCTATTATCATCTTTCTGCCCTTTTTTAGAAAGAAACCACTTACTAAGAGGCATCAAAACCAGTGTACCGACTGCCACACTCACAAGACCTACGGGCAAGAAGGTAAAGAAAGAAAGCGGTTCGAAACCTGCGGAAGTCAATGTATTTTGTATAACAAGATTCGGTGGTGTACCGATCAGCGTCATCATTCCTCCCATACTACTGGCAAAAGCTAATGGCATCAGCAACCGGCTCGGATTCATCTTGGCACTCATCGCCAGACTAACCACAATAGGAAGCATCAATGCTACCGTACCGGTATTACTGACAAATGCACCAATAGCAGAAGTGACCAGCATAACAAGCAAAAACAAGCGAATTTCGCTGTTTCCTGCAAGTTTAAGAATACGAGAACTAATCATTTTTGCCAGACCTGTCTGAAAAATAGCTCCACCCACCACAAACAGTCCGATCATCATAATGACTACCGAATTGGAGAAACCGGAAAGGGCCTCATCAGGTGTTAATATCTGAAAGATAAGTAAAGCTACTAACGCACATAGTGCCACAAGATCCGAACGTACCTTACCGTTTACAAAAAAGATAGCCGAAAGAACGAGAATGATAATGGTTATCAACATAAGCAAAAAAATAAAATGATTGTTTTATCCTGAATGTATCAAAGATTTGTTTTGGATGAGCAAAATTAAAAAATACTTTGCCTCTATAAAAACAAATTAGAATTGTTTTTAGTTCACAGGAGATCATTTAATATTTTAATACATTCTTACTTTTTACAAAAAGACGTTCAATCAAAATATTTTAAAACCAAACAGGAAATAAAGAGCACCAAAGTTCCACAAACCGGACATACACAGCCCTCCCGACAGACTTTACAAGATTAAACAACAATATATTTTAGAATTTCCCTTTAAGTATTACAGAAAATGCATATATTTACCACAGATTTAGTACAAACATAAATTATGGCAAACAATATCCTATCCATTATTTGGAATACAGACCAGCATTGGAGCTATTATTATTTACTAATAGGCATTTTACTCCTGATTATCTGCTTTTTATTATACAGATTGAAACAACTGAAAAAGAATACAGGAAAAGAAAAGGATTACTACCATTCTTTATTCGATATACTTGATAATCTCCCTTTTCCTATTATGGTAAAAGATATTCAGGACAGCTTTCGATATTACTACTGGAACAAAGAATCCGAACTGCAATCCGGTATCAAGCGGGAAGGAGCAGTGGGATATACTGATTATGAAATCTATGGAGAAGAACGGGGCAGAAGATATCGTGAAGTGGATGAGTCTCTTGTACAGGCAGGAAAGATATATCGGGCAGAAGAAAGTTACAGTACAGCAGACGGAGTAGCACATGATACAATCGCTGTAAAATCAATCATCAAATGGAAAGAAAAGAAAAAATGGCTGTTAGTAGTCCGATGGGATATCACCCGGTTGAAAACCTACGAACGGGAATTGATTGCAGCCAAAGAAGAGTTGGAAAAAGCACTAAACAAACAGAAGTTAGCACTGAAGAGCGTGAATTTCGGACTCATCTATATCGATAAAAACTACCTGGTACAATGGGAAGAGACAACGCAAATTACTAATATGGTGAAAGGAAGGCGTTATATACCGGGACAAATCTGTTATAAAACGAGTGCACTGCGCGATACTCCATGCGGGCAATGTGCCTTTCAGAAAGCGATTGAACAAGGAAAAATCATACGTCACACCATCCGGATTGATCAGGTAGACTTTGAGGTAACAGCTACTCCGGTATACGATCATGAAGGAACAGAAATTATCGGTGGCCTGCTGCGTTTCGAGGATATCACCGAAAAACTGAAAATGGACAAAATGCTTCAGGAAGCCAAAGAACGGGCGGAAGAATCAAATCGCCTGAAATCAGCCTTTCTTGCCAATATGAGTCACGAGATACGTACTCCGTTGAATGCGATTATTGGATTTTCTGACATGATCTGTCAAATGGGTGAAGAGGAAGAGAAACAGGAATACATGAAGATAGTATCCAGTAATAATGAGCTGTTGCTGCAATTGATAGATGACATTCTCGACCTGTCCAAAATCGAAGCCGGCACCATGGAATTTACCTTTGCTCCTACTGATATCAATGAGTTAATGGAAGGTATCTGCAGACAAATGCAAGAGAAAAATACTTCTCCCGATGTAGCAATCACTTTTACGGAGAAAGCAACAGAGTGTATTTTTCATACAGACCGCGTACGTCTTTCACAAGTTATCATCAACTTCACAAACAATGCAATGAAATTCACTTCAGAAGGTTCTATCCAAATGGGATACAGGATTGATGAAACAAAAGATGAAATTTACTTCTATGTAAAAGATACAGGCATTGGAATACCGGCAGATAAAATAGACGAAGTATTTGAACGTTTTGTTAAGTTAAACACATTTGCAAAGGGTACAGGACTTGGGTTAGCTATCTGTCGTGTAATTGTAGAACGGTTAGAAGGTACCATCGGAGCAAATTCCAGGGAAGGAGAAGGTTCATGCTTCTGGTTCAGACTTCCGATGCATCAAAAAGTATAAAGTCTGATACTGCTTATAAGTAAAAAACTGTCCGAAAAGTACGTTTACCTCTATCAAAGTGATAGTAAACAGACCCTTTTCGGACAGCTTTGTTCGTTTATATTAAAAGAAGAAGTGATCAGAGAGCAGTTTCCAATATTTTACGGGCAACAGCACCTGTCACATTCTCATTTTCTCCATACTTTGCACCACGTTCATTAAAACGACGCTCAATTTCCAGAATGGTCTCTTCACCAATATTTTCTTCGTGCAAACGAGTAGTCAATCCTAATGAACGGAAAAATTCTTCAGTACGACGAATCGTTTCCTCAATGCGTTCTTCTTTCGTTCCGGAAGTGATCTTCCATACTCTTTCACCGTACTGCAATAACTTGTCCGCTTTTGCTTCCCGGAGCACACGCAAAGTTGCGGGGAGAACAATCACCAGCGTATGGCCATGCGTCAGCCCATGCAATGCAGTGATTTCATGACCAATCATGTGAGTTGCCCAGTCTTGAGATACCCCCATTGCTATAAATCCGTTCAATGCCATAGTGGCCGAAAGCATAAAATCCGCCATCAGTTGATAATCATGCTGGTTTTCACGAATCTTCGGAGCTATTTCCACCAGAGTTTGCAGAATTCCCTCCGCCCAACGGTCCATCACACGGCTCTGTCCGGCGGCAGTCATATATTGTTCCATTACATGAACGAATGTATCTGCCAATCCGCAGGCTACCTGATGGGGAGGCAAAGTAAAGGTTACTTCCGGATCGAGGATAGAAAACAAAGGGAAATTGGAATAGAAAGGATATTTCTCTTTGGTTTCGTGACGGGAGATAACAGCTCCGTTATTCATTTCCGAACCTGTAGCAGGGAGTGTCAGTACGGTAGAAAGAGGAACGGTTTTGGTTACCGGGCGTCCGGCAAGCACCAGGTCCCAGGCATCACCGTCGTACAGCAAACCTGCGGAAATCAGCTTCGTACCATCAATAACCGAACCGCCACCCACAGCTAATAAATAATCTATTTTCTGCTCCTTACCTAAAGCTATCGCTTTTCGAAGCGTTTCAATGGCAGGATTGGGCTCAATACCCCAGAACTCTACTGTAAAATGATGTTTAAGTGCTTCTTTCACCTGATCATACACACCATTCTTTTTCACGCTGCCTCCACCAAAGGTAATCATGATACGTTTGTCGGATGGTATCTCTTTACTCAGTCGGGCAATCATTCCATGCCCCATAATCAGCTTTACGGGATTCTGAAAGATAAAATTTTCCATATCTGTCTATTGTTGTTATTTGGGTTATTAGTTACTAACCTTGCAAATATACATCAATTATCTGAAACCTCCCGGAGATCAGACAATGAATTGCTGTGCTACCGAAGGGACCATAGCAGACAACCACGGTTTCATGTCTTCAGCTACCAATAACCAATACAACAATAGTATAATAAAAATAGCAATAGCTATACCTACTAAAACTTTTCTCTGTTTCATAATTGTTTTTGTTTAAATATTCAATA
>ERZ827363.3556-NODE-3556-length-11714-cov-2.622952_pt1 | contig 11714 bp, 8 predicted proteins | sample MGYA00519776_ERZ827363 | MGnify/ENA primary metagenome ERZ827363 (study PRJEB31778, sample SAMEA3449288) | human gut metagenome | biome: human gut; feature: human-associated habitat; material: faeces | place: United Kingdom | collected 2010/2012 ...
TTCTTCAAAAAACTGCACGGTCCGTTCCTGATCAAATGTTTGCAAGGCAGCTTCTGTAAAATCCTGCCCTGTTCCCCGATAGGAAAGCAGCGGTTCTCTGGATGCATAAGTCAGGTTGCATTTTCCGTTTCCGGTTGCCAGAAGCTTTTTCCCCGGTTTTTCCTGTGCCTCCAGAACGGTCACTTCTGTATCCGGCCGTTTTGCATGAAAAGCACTCATAAATCCTGCTGCCCCTCCGCCTGCGACTATAATTCGTTTCATCTGTTTTCTCCCTGTTATCATATTCCTTTTAAAGAGGCAGTCTCACCAGATCGGCATCATAAAGTTTCTGAAGAGACATCAAAATGCCAAGTTTTGCATGCTGCCAGGTAAGTCCGCCCTGGAAATACACGGCATACGGCGGTTTGATCGGTCCGTCTGCACTCAGCTCAATGGAAGATCCCTGAACAAAAGCTCCCGCTGCCATGATCACATCGCTGTCATAGCCTGGCATTGCCCACGGCTCCGGTGTCACGTAGCTGTCTACCGGTGCTGCTGCCTGGATACCGCGGCAGAATGCGATCACACCTTCTGCTGTTCCAAGCTCCACAGCCTGAATGATATCATGACGGCTTTCAGAACCATTCGGGACTACCGGAAATCCACATGCTTCGTAAATGTTTGCTGCAAAAATGGCACCCTTTAAAGCTCCGGCTGTAACGGTCGGTGCCAGAAAAAATCCCTGATAAAAAGAATTTAAAATACCAAGGGAGGCTCCGACCTCTTTGGCAAGTCCCGGAGACGTCAGACGGCAGGCTGCATTCTCCACACATTCTTTCTTTCCGACGATATAACCGCCGACCGGTGCCAGTCCGCCGCCCGGATTCTTTATCAGAGAGCCGGCCATCATATCCACACCGACATCCGTTGGCTCACTCAGCTCCGTAAATTCACCGTAACAGTTGTCAACCATACATATGATATTTTCTCTTATATTTTTTACAAAAGCAACCGCCTCCCCGATTTTTGCAACCGAAAGCGTCGGTCTGGTCTGATAGCCTTTCGAACGCTGGATCGTCACCACTTTCGTTCGTTCATTGATTGCATTTCTGATCCCGTCAAAATCAAAAGAACCATCCTCCTTTAAATCCACCTGTGCGTAAGAGACTCCATATTCGGCAAGAGAGCCTCTCGATGGACGGATACCGATCACTTCTTCGAGCGTATCATACGGCTTCCCGGCAATCGATAAAAGTTCATCTCCCGGTCTTAAATTAGAGAACAGTGCCAGAGCGATCGCATGGGTTCCGCATGTGATCTGCGGTCTTACCAGTGCATCTTCCGTGTGGAATGTATCCGCATATACCTTTTCCAGCGTATCCCTTCCGTCATCGTTGTAGCCATATCCGGTACTTCCGGAAAAATGTTCTGCACAGACACGGTTTTTCTGCATGGCATGCAGTACTTTCAACTGATTGTACTCTGCATTTTTATCGATCGCATCAAAACGTGTCTTTAATTTTTCCTCCGTTTTCTGTCCAAACTCATAAATCGCATCACAGATGCCAAATTCTTCGTACATATTTTTTAATGATTCCATACATGTCTCTCCTGTAAAACTGCAAGCATATACTGCAGAATTTTTTCTTCATCATATTCAAAAGCATCTTTGTCAACCCAGATCACATCGCGTTCCCGCTTAAACCAGGTGATCTGACGCTTGGCAAAATGTCTCGTATCTCGCTTTAATTTATAAACTGCTTCCTCAAGGGTACATTCTCCGTCCAGATACTCCAGGATCTCTTTATAGCCAAGTCCCTGCATCGAAACCATACCGCGGTGGCACCCCTTTTCCTTCAGCTTTTCTACTTCCGCCACCAGACCTTCTAAAAGCATCTCATCAATGCGCTCATCAATACGCTGGTAAAGACGATCCCGTTTGTCATTCAATACAAAATAGACAAAGGCATAAGGAGATTCCTTCTGCCGTTCCTGCTCATTGTGCCTGGAGATTGGCTCCCCGGTCTGTTTATAATATTCCAGTGCACGGATCACACGCTTAACATTATTTGCATGGATCTTCTCGGCGGAAATGGGATCGACTTCCTTTAATTTCTCATGCAGCTTTTCTGCCCCCTGCTCTTTTGCGTAAGTCTCCAATTCTCTTCGGTAAGAATCGTCTTCTCCGCTTTCCGTAAAATCAATATCATAAAGCATGGCCTGTATGTAAAATCCAGTCCCCCCTGTGAGGATCGGTACTTTTCCCCTGCTCCGGATATCTTCCATCGCTTCTTTTGCCATCTGTACAAACCGGACAACATGAAATTCCTCATCCGGATCTAACACATCGATCAGATGATGCGGAATTCCTTTTTGTTCTTCCGGCATGATTTTTGCTGAGCCAATATCCATGCCGCGGTAAACCTGCATGGAATCTGCTGAGATGATCTCCCCGTTCACACGCTCTGCAAGAGACAGAGAAAGTGCCGTTTTCCCGACCGCCGTCGGTCCGGTCAGAATGATCAGTGGTTCCTTTGTCATAATATAACTCCCCCCGTTTCTATACAATTCTCTTAAATTTCTTCTCCAGCTCGTATTTCGACATGGAAATGATCGTCGGCCGCCCATGTGGGCAGTTGTATGGATTATCCAGTGTCAGCAGCTCATCAATCAGAGCATGTGCTTCTTTTGTACTCATACGGTGATTTCCCTTGACTGCTGCCTTGCAGGACATGGAAGCCACCTTTTCCAAAACACTCTGCGGCGTGCCCCTGACCGACTGGTCTACCAGGTCATCTAAAATCTCCAGAAACAGAGAACGCTCCGTAATGCCGAACAGATTGTCCGGAATTGCACTGAGGGCATATTCCATGCCGCCGAACGGTTCTATCTCAAAGCCAAGCTTTTCAAAAACATCCATGTGCATTTTTAAAGCTTCCTCCTCTTTGAGACTCAGCGTCAGAATGACAGGCGGACTGATCCGCTGCGACGTAAACGTATGATCTTTTAATCGTTTCATCGTCTGCTCATATAAAACCTTTTCATGAGCCGCATGCTGGTCGATCAGATACATCTTATCCTGAAACTGCACGATCCAGTAAGTATCGAACACTTGTCCGATGACCGTATGCTGCTTCACGTTCTGCTGCGATAAAAGCTTATCATCAAAAAGTTCCATTTGTTCTGCTTTCTGAATCTCTCTGGTGATTTCCTGTTCGAACGGTTTCTCTGGTTTTTCTGCTGTTTCAGACACTTCTCCTTTTTCGGTTTCTGGTACGCTCTTTGATGCCGGCTCTGTATTTTGTTTCTGGAACATCTGCGGCAGCGGGCGTGGAGCTTTTTCTGTTTTTGGCAGCTCTGCCTTTGTCTGATCCTGCGTAGAAACTGGATTCTGCATAGAAACTGCCATTTGCTTGGAAGCATGTACAACAGCCGGATCAGATGTGGCTGTATGCAGATTTCCGTACGAAGGTGCACTCTCCCGTATCACATGTGCCGTAAAAGAGGACTGTGGTTTTGCCTTTGGGAGCTGAAATGGCTCCGGAACCTGTGCCGGCTTCTTATATTTTGGCAGTTCTGCCTTTTTCGGCTCCCTCTCCACACCAACATCCGGGATCAGTTCTCTGGATGAGAGTGCCTGCCGTACAGTATCATATACGATCTGGTAGATTTCTTCCTGATTGGAAAAACGCAGTTCCAGTTTGGTCGGATGAACGTTGACATCCAGAAGGTCCCCCGGTATCGTAAAGTGCAGTGCCGTGAACGGATATTTATGCTGCATCATAAATGTTTTATAGGCATCCTCAATCGCCTTTGTGATGATCTTGCTTTTTACATATCTTCCATTAACAAAATAGTTTTCAAAATTGCGGTTGCCTCTGGAGATCACCGGCTTTCCGACAAATCCATCCAGCCTGCCAAATGCTCCTTCTGCTTTTACCGGAAGCAGATTGGCCGCAATATCCCTTCCATAAATACCATAAATAATATCCTTCAGGTTATGATTGCCTGATGTGTGCAGCCTGGTCTGTCGGTTATTAATAAATTTGAACGCGATTTCCGGATGCGAAAGAGCCATGCGTTCCATCAGTTCGCTGATGTATCCAGCCTCTGTCATCGCAGATTTTAAAAACTTTTTTCTTGCCGGTGTATTATAAAAAATATTATTGACCAGAAAGGTCGTTCCATCCGGTGCTCCAATCTCTTCTGTTAAAAACTCCTGTCCGCCCTCAATGCGGTATCTGGTTCCGAGCAGTGTGCCGGCCGTCTTGGTGATCACTTCCACCTGGCAGACTGCGGCAATGCTCGATAACGCCTCACCGCGAAATCCAAGCGAAGATACAGAAAGCAGATCCTCCACTTTCGTGATCTTGCTGGTCGCATGACGCAGAAAAGCGGTTGAAATCTGATCCTTTGCAATGCCCTCGCCGTTATCGGTGATCCGGATCAATGAGATCCCGCCGTCTTTGATTTCAGCCGTCACAGCAGTCGCTCCGGCATCGATGGCATTTTCTACCAGCTCTTTGACCACAGAAGAAGGTCGCTCGATTACCTCTCCTGCTGCAATTTTATCAATGGTACTTTCATCTAATACTGCAATATTCTTCATACTATCATCCCTGTACGCCTGTTACACTCCAACGGTTTTTTAGTTTGCTCTGCAGACGGTTCAATGTATTTAATGCTTCCAGCGGTGTCATGGAAGCAATCTCCATCTCACTTAATTCTTTTAAAATATCCTCATCTTTTGCAGTGTCAAACAGTGCCATCTGCCCCATATCAACCTGATCGTAGGTTTTGGGACGGTTGCGGACTTTTGTCGCTGTTTTTGCCTGCGGTGCACTGCCTGCTGCCTCAATCTCTTTTGCACGCTCTGTGATATCCGCATCACTTAATTCTTCTACCAGCTCTTTGGCACGTTCGATCACGGAATCCGGAACACCGGCAAGTTTTGCGACCTGGATACCATAACTCTTATCCGCACCGCCTTTTACAATCTTTCGAAGAAATACAATATCATCGCCCTTTTCTTTTACAGCAATGCAGTAATTATTCACACCCGATAATTTGCCCTGCAATTCGGTCAGTTCATGGTAATGCGTTGCGAAAAGCGTTTTTGCCCCGAGAAGTCTTGTATTTGCGATATGCTCAACCACCGCCCAGGCAATCGAAAGCCCGTCAAAAGTGCTCGTTCCGCGTCCGATCTCATCCAGGATCAGAAGACTGTTCGAAGTTGCATTTCGAAGAATATTGGCAACCTCTGTCATTTCCACCATAAAAGTGCTTTGTCCGCTTGCCAGGTCATCGGAAGCTCCGACCCTTGTAAAAATACGGTCCACAATGCCGATCTTCGCAGAAGATGCCGGAACAAAGCTACCGATCTGAGCCATCAAAACAATCAGGGCACTCTGACGCATGTATGTTGATTTACCTGCCATGTTTGGACCGGTAATGATGGAAATACGATTTTTGCTGTTGTCAAGGTAAGTATCGTTTGCAATAAACATATCGTTTTCGATCATCTGTTCAACTACCGGATGACGGCCGTTCTTGATATCGATCACGCCTTTTTCATTCATTTTCGGGCAGACATAGTTATTACGTTCCGCAACCAGTGCCAAAGAAGCGAAGACATCGATCGCCGCTACTGCTTTTGCGGTCTTCTGAATGCGTTCTACCTCTTTTGCGATCTGTTCCCTTACATCGGAAAACAGATTGTATTCCAAAGAAAAGAGCTTGTCCTCCGCTCCGAGAATGATGTCCTCCAGCTCTTTTAATTCCGGCGTGATATAACGTTCAGCATTTGTGAGTGTCTGTTTTCTTGTATAGTAATCCGGAACCATATCTTTAAAAGAGTTTGTCACTTCCAGATAATAGCCAAACACCTTGTTGTATTTAATCTTCAGGTTTTTGATGCCGGTATTTTCACGTTCTTTGGCTTCCAGCTGTGCCAGCCAGGTCTTGCCTTCTGTCTTTGCGGCACGCAGACGGTCGATTTCTTCGTTATAGCCTTCTTTGATGATACCGCCGTCTTTAATCTGGATCGGCGGCTCCTCCATAATTGCCCGGTCGATCAGATCACACACATCCTGAAGTTCATCCATCTGCTCACATACTTCCACAAGAAGCGGAGATTTCATCGTAGATAAAATGTATTTGATATGCGGCAGCATGGACAGAGATGTGCCGAATGCGATCAGATCTCTTGGATTTGCAGTCTTGTAGCTGATCTTACTGATCAGACGCTCGAGGTCATAGACCGGAGAAAGATATTCTCGCAGTTCTTCCCTGCAGATCGCATTGTCTTTTAATTCTCCGACGGCTTCCAGTCTGTTTGATATTTCTTCCTTGTCGATCAGCGGCTGCTCAATAAAGGAACGCAGAAGTCTTGCCCCCATCGCAGTCTTTGTCTTATCGAGAACCCACAGAAGGGAACCTCTTTTCTGCTTTTCACGTAAAGTTTCGCAAAGCTCCAGATTTCTTCTGGTCGAGCTGTCGATCACCATGTATTTTCCGGCAAAATAAGTATTTAACGAAGTCAGGTTTGCGATCGCTGTTTTCTGTGTTTCCATCAGATACTGAAGCAGTGCACCGGCTGCGATGATCCCGCAGTTCAGCTCACCAAGTCCGAGTCCTGCCAGGCTGGAAACATGAAAGTGGTCCAGCAGTGTCTTCTTACAGCGTTCATCACCAAAATACCAGTTTTCCAGGGCATTGACGGCAATTCCAAGACGGTTTTTCAGATCTTCTACATCCACACCGCTGACAAAAAAGGAATCGTTGCAGATGATCTCGGTCGGTGCAAACTTTGTGATCTCATCTAACAGTTTTCTGCATCCATCCACTTCCGTCACCAGATAATCACCGGTGGAAATATCGGCAATGGAGACGCCAAAACGATCCGCCATGCACACGATCGCCATCAGATAATTGTGTTTTGTCTCATCCATGGCGTTGGTATCCAGATTCGTTCCCGGCGTGACAATGCGGATAACTTCCCGCTTAACCAGTCCCTTCGCCTGCTTTGGATCTTCTACCTGTTCACAGATTGCAACCTTATATCCTTTTGCCACCAGACGGTTCAGATATGTATCTGCAGCATGATAAGGAATGCCGCACATCGGAGCACGCTCTTCAAGTCCGCAGTCTTTTCCTGTCAGTGTGATCTCCAGTGCTTTGGATGCCGTCAGGGCATCGTCAAAAAACATTTCATAGAAATCACCCAGGCGATAAAAAAGAATACAGTCCTTGTACTGTTCCTTTGTCTCCAGATATTTTGCCATCATCGGCGTTACGGAATTTTTTTTATTATTTTTTGCTGTTGTACTCAACGGTCAAACCTCTTTCATCTCATTTCTATTGTTTGTGCCTGTTCTGCACAAAACATGCTTGTACCTCTGTTCTTACTCTGCTTTTACCGCCCAACGCATTTTCGTTGACCTGGCTCTGCCATTCTGTGCACACTCCTGCATGGACGGACGTATCACATCTTTGGCATAGTCCGAATAAATACCTGCTTTGTATCCGGCCTTCAGTGCTTTTTTGACCAGTTTGTCCTCCCCGGAATGGAACGTCAGGATTGCCACACGTCCTCCCGGCTTTAAGGCATCCGGCAGTTTTTCCATAAATTCATACAGAACTTCAAATTCCTGGTTGACATCAATGCGAAGTGCCTGGAACACACGCTGGCAGGTCTTTCGGATCGTATCTTTTTTCTCTTTTTCCGGAAGAAAATCCAGCGTATTTTCGATAACAGTCCGCAGTTTTGTTGTGCTATCGATGCGATTCCCTTTGCGGATCTCATCTGTGATCGCTTTTGCGATCTCTTCGCAGTACGGTTCATCTGAATTTTCATATAACATCCCGGCAAGTTCCTCTCTGCTGATCTGATCCAGTCTTTCTGCCGCACTGATTCCTTTTTGCTGATTCAGTCTAAGATCCAAAGGTCCGTCCGCACGGAAAGAAAATCCCCGTTTCGGATTGTCGATCTGCATGGAAGATACACCAAGATCCGCCAAAATAAAATCAAATCCTCCCGCTTCTTTTGCAATCTCATCGATCGTACAGAAATTCTGAAGCTTTATGGTCAGAATGCTTTCCCCAAATCCCTGTTCTTCCAGACGCTTTTTTGTCTTTGCCGACTCTTCCGGATCCACATCCGTAGCATACATATGGCCTTCTCCATGAAGACATTCCATCATTGCCTTTGTATGGCCGCCGTATCCAAGCGTGGCATCAAATCCGGTTTCTCCCGGCTGGATTTTCAGAAAATCCAGGATTTCCTTCACCATAATGGAAATGTGCATACCTGCCGGTGTATTCCCTTTTCGGATCACATGTTCAACCGTATCCTGATATTTTTCCGGGTTCAACTCTTTGTACTTTTCTTCAAATTTTTTCGGATATTTTCCTTTATATCTTACACGCCGTTTGTGCGGCTTTGGTGTCTCCTGCTGCATAAACCTCTCCTTATGTTCATGAATACAGACGTACCCCGCCTTTTCTGACTGAAAAAGCAAAATACGCCTGTTTTCTTCGATCTGTTTCTTTTGGCTTTATTTTGAAATCATCGTTCCCATATAATAAAATCCGCGGCACTCATCCAGATGCACATCGACGATTTTTCCGATCAAGTCTTCTGTACCCTTAAAATGTACCAGCAGGTTGTTGGTCAGTCTTCCGGTGACAAGGGACGGATCATGGTCATTGACATCTTCCACCAGAACATCCATCGTCTGTCCCTCAAATCTTGCACAGCGTTCTCTCGAAATTTCCTGTACTTCTGCAAGCAGACGGTCAAAACGGTCTTTCACTACATCATCCGGGATCTGATTTTCCATAACAGCTGCCGGGGTTCCGGTACGCTTGGAATAGATAAAGGTAAACGCACTGTCATACTGCACTTCTTTTACCACTTCCATCGTCTCCAGAAAATCTTCTTCTGTTTCACCCGGGAAGCCGACAATAATATCTGTTGTCAGAGAAATATCCGGAAGTGCCGCCCGAAGTTTTCGAACCAGTTCCAGATAACGTTCTTTTGTATAATGGCGGTTCATTTTCTTTAAAATAGCACTGCTGCCGGACTGCAGCGGCAGATGAAAATGCGGACAGATTTTCTTTGATTCTTTCATAACCTCAATCAGTTCATCCGACAGATCCTTTGGATGAGAGGTCATAAAACGGATCCGCTTCAGGCCTTCTACCTTTTCTGCTTCTCTTAAAAGAGCTGCAAAGGTCATCGGCTGCTCCAGATTTTTGCCGTAAGAATTGACATTCTGTCCAAGAAGCATCACTTCCACAACGCCATCTGCAACCAGCTTTTCAATCTCACGGATGATATCCTTTGGCTCACGGCTTCTCTCACGTCCTCTGACATATGGAACGATACAGTAACTGCAGAAATTGTTGCAGCCAAACATAATATTGACACCGGATTTGAACGGATATTTTCGCTCCACCGGAAGCTCCTCTACAATCTGCGTGGTATCTTTCCAGATATCGATCACCATACGTTCAGAGATCAGTCTGGTGTAGATCAGCTCTGCAAACTTAAAAATATTGTGTGTTCCAAAAATCAGATCCACGAAACGGTAGCTCTTTTTCAGTTTTTCTACAACTTCCGGCTCCTGCATCATACAGCCGCACAGACCGATCAGCATATGCGGATTTTTCTTTTTCATGCTGTTTAAAGCTCCGAGTCGTCCGTAAACTCGCTGATTTGCATTCTCACGGACCGTACAGGTATTGTAGATCACAAAATCTGCATGTTCGTCTTCTGTCATTACATAACCGATCTTCTCCAGAATACCGATCAGCTTTTCACTGTCCCTCGCATTCATCTGACAGCCAAAGGTCACCGTGCACGCAGTCAGCGGACGTCCCAGTTCTTCTGCTTTCTGTTTCAGGATGGCACGGGCTTTTTTCATAAAATAATACTGTCTCTGCGGTTCTTCCTGTGGCTCCGGACCATTCTCGTCAATGTTCTCTAATATCTTTTCGAATTCTTCGTTGTTTGTCACTAATTTTCTTCCCTTCTATAATTGCAATAACTTTTTCTAATATAACATACGATATTGCAAAAAGCAACGGAAAGGTCTGCTATACTCTTCTGATTTGCCGTGCTCCAGTCTGCCAGCTTCTGAAAGAAGTACATCGGCAGAAAAATACTGCTTTTTCCGTTAAATTTTCTCAGCGTATAACAAACGAACATCTGTTAAACAGATGCCCGTTTGTTATATTATTCTTTACTTTTATCTGATTACTGCTCAGTATATTTTCTGTCTTTCCAGATAAGATACCATGCGATTTTTGCCAATCCAATGGCAATGAAAAATATACCTAATTTTCCTAACATATCTTTCTATTCCTCCGCTCTTGCTTCCAGGTATTGGCATTATCTATTCCCGTTATCTTTTAACGCACCTGACCGTTTCCATAAACAATATACTTCGTGGTCGTCAGTGCCGTAAGCCCCATCGGTCCTCTTGCATGGAGTTTCTGTGTACTGATCCCGATCTCAGCCCCAAAGCCAAATTCAAAGCCATCGGTAAATCTTGTGGAGGCATTGACATAGACAGCTGCTGCATCCACTTCTTCAAGAAATTTCTGAGCATTTGCATAATCTCTTGTGATGATCGCCTCGGAATGTCCGGTGTTATAGCGGTTGATATGTGCGATTGCTTCGTCGATGGAAGAAACGGTCTTAACGGAGAGGATATAATCGAGATATTCTTTTCCCCAGTCACTCTCCACAGCCGGAACGATGCCGGAAACGCTTTCCTGTACCTGTTCATCGCCACGGATCTCAACTGATTTTTCATCCAGTTTTGCCTTTAACAGCGGCATCAGTGCTTTTTCCACTTTTTCATGTACCACCAGTGATTCACAGGCATTGCAGACCCCGATCCGCTGTGTCTTTGCATTGAAGATGATATTGACGGCCATGTCAAGATCTGCACTTTCATCGACATAAATATGGCAGTTCCCTGTTCCGGTCTCGATCACCGGAACGGTACTGTTCTCCACAACGGCACGGATCAGTCCCGCACCGCCTCTTGGGATCAGAACATCCAGAAAATCTTTCCGCTTCATCAATGCCGTTGTGACGGCACGGTCGGTATCCTCGATCAGCTGGATCGCATCCTCATCCACTTTGCACGCTCTTAAAGCTTCACGGATCACTTTTACAATGGCAATGTTGGAATGCATCGCATCGCTTCCGCCTTTCAACACGACCACATTTCCTGTTTTAAAGCAGAGTCCGAAGGCATCTGCCGTCACATTCGGTCTGGATTCGTAAATAATGCCAACCACGCCAAGCGGAACACGTTTCTGACCGATCAGCAGTCCGTTCGGGCGTTTTTTCATAGAAAGCACTTCCCCGATCGGGTCTTCCAGCCCTGCGATCTGTATGAGTCCTTCTGCCATCTGGGCAATGCGGTCTTTGGTCAGCAGCAGACGGTCCAGAAGTCCCTGATGCATCCCGGCTTCTTTTCCGGCCTGCATATCTTTTTCATTTTCTGCGATCAGATAATCTGCTTTCTCATTCAATGCATTTGCAACTGCTTCCAGTGCCTGATTCTTTTTTGTTGTCCCAAGCAACTGCATATGCGGCTTCGCAACCATCGCATACATTCCAATCTCGTCCAGTGTTCGCTTCATTGACAAATCCTCCTTTTTATTTTCCATAAATCATCGTTGGTGTGATCAGCATCTGCGGGCAGATATCATACACA
>ERZ827363.3561-NODE-3561-length-11695-cov-28.784622_pt1 | contig 11695 bp, 10 predicted proteins | sample MGYA00519776_ERZ827363 | MGnify/ENA primary metagenome ERZ827363 (study PRJEB31778, sample SAMEA3449288) | human gut metagenome | biome: human gut; feature: human-associated habitat; material: faeces | place: United Kingdom | collected 2010/2012 ...
TGTTGAAGATGAAAACATCTTATTAGATGACTTCGGTGGTTGATTTTAGTTAACCAAAACATCATTAAAACTGACCGCACTTTGTGATGAAGTGCGGTCAATATTTAAGATGGATTACAGGCAAGCTGATAGAAGAGTCGGTTTGCCTGTAATTCATATATTTAGGAAGGAATAGATGAAAAAAATATTAAGCGGATTGATGGCAATTGTCTTGGCTTGTTCATTAAGTGCGTGTAAAAAAGATCCGGAAATTATTTCACTTAGCGGCAAAACCATGGGAACCACTTATCATATCCGCTACATTGATGACGGTTCAGTTAAAGAAAATGCTGAAAAAACACATGAGCAGATTGAAGTGGTTTTAAAAGATGTGAATCAGAAAATGTCTACTTACATTAAAGATTCTGAATTGAGCCGTTTTAATCAAAATACGCAAGTGAATACACCGATTGAAATCTCTGCGGACTTTGCCAAAGTATTACAAGAAGCGATCCGTTTAAATAAGGTTACTGAGGGTTCATTGGATGTGACAGTAGGGCCTGTAGTGAATTTATGGGGGTTTGGGCCAGAAAAACGCCCAGAACGTAAACCGACCCCAGAGCAACTTGCTGAACGTCAAAGTTGGGTAGGAATTGATAAGATTCACCTTGATATGAGCGGTAAAACCCCAACATTAAGTAAAGCCGTGCCACAGGTTTATATTGATTTATCGTCTATTGCTAAAGGCTTTGGCGTGGATCAAGTCGCGGATGTATTAGAGCAAAACCACGTGCAAAACTATATGGTGGAAATTGGCGGAGAAATCCGTGCTAAAGGTAAAAATGCGGAAAATAAAGCTTGGCAAATTGCTATTGAAAAACCGAATAATACGGGTGAAAGATCAGTTCAAGAAGTAATTGGTTTAAATAATATGGCGATGGCAACTTCAGGCGATTACCGTATTTATTTTGAGGAAAATGGCCAACGTTTTGCGCATGAAATTGATCCGAAAACCGGTTATCCAATTCAGCATCATTTGGCCTCAATTACCGTGCTTGCACCAAGTTCAATGACTGCTGATGGCTTATCTACAGGCCTATTTGTACTTGGAGAAGATAAAGCATTGGAAGTGGCCGAGAAAGAAAATATTCCGGTTTATTTAATTATGAAAACCGAAAAAGGCTTTGAAACGAAAATGTCCTCAGCTTTCCAAAAATTACTCGCAAATAAGGAATAATCATGCAAACTTTATTTTTTACCCTAATCGCTTTTGTGGCAATTATTGTATTAATGTCTGTGGGCTTTATCTTTAAAAAACAAAGCTTAAAGGGCAGCTGTGGCGGACTTTCATCACTGGGTATTGCTAAAGCCTGCGATTGCGATAAGCCTTGTGATACCTTGCAAGAAAAATTAGATGCTGGCGATGAAAATGCCAAAGCTGAATACGAACAAAAATTTGCGAAGAAAGACGATGATTCGCACTTTTATGAAGTGAAATAATTCACTTAAAACTAACCGCACTTTGTGCAATAACCTTAATTTATGGGGCGGAAGTCATTCCGCTATGTTTCAATCATTATCACCAATGTGCTTCGCCTTAACCGAAGTTACGGGAGACTTATGTTAACTTCAAATACTTATAATCAACATTTCGCACCCTTGAGTGCAGAACAACTTGCCGAAAATGCTACTAAAAAAGTGATATGTGGTATGTCCGGAGGAGTGGATTCCTCTGTTTCCGCGTTTATTCTTCAACAGCAAGGCTACCAAGTGGAAGGCTTGTTTATGAAAAACTGGGAAGAGGATGACGATACCGATTATTGTACGGCAGCAGCGGATCTTGCTGATGCTCAGGCAGTATGCGACAAACTAGGTATTAAGCTACATAAAATCAATTTTGCGGCGGAATATTGGGATAACGTGTTTGAACATTTCTTAACAGAATACAAAGCCGGTCGTACGCCAAACCCGGATATTTTGTGCAATAAAGAAATTAAATTTAAAGCTTTCTTGGAGTATGCAGCAGAAGATTTGGGCGCTAACTATATTGCTACCGGCCATTATGTGCGTCGTCGTGGTGCAGATACCCAAGCAGAGCTATTGCGTGGTTTAGATAGCAACAAAGACCAGAGCTATTTCCTTTATACCCTGAGTAAAAATCAGGTAGGCCAAAGCCTTTTCCCTGTTGGTGAAATTGAAAAGCCGATCGTACGTGCTATTGCAGAAGATTTAGATTTAATTACCGCGAAGAAAAAAGACTCTACGGGAATTTGTTTTATCGGTGAACGTAAGTTTAAGGATTTCTTAGCGCGTTATTTGCCTGCACAACCGGGCGATATCCGTACCGTAGATGGCGAGATTATTGGGCGCCATGAAGGCTTGATGTATCACACACTCGGACAGCGTAAAGGGCTGGGTATCGGTGGATTAAAAAATGCTGGTGATGAAGCTTGGTATGTAGTGGATAAAGATGTCGAAAACAATGAATTGATTGTTGCGCAAGGACATGATCACCCACGTTTGTTCTCTAAAGGCTTGATTGCTAAGCAATTGCACTGGGTGAATCGTGAACCTGTGCGTGAAGCGTTCCGTTGCACTGTGAAAACTCGTTATCGTCAAACGGATATTGCTTGTTTAGTTGAGCCAATTGATGATGATTGCATCCGAGTGATTTTTGATGAACCTCAGGCTGCGGTCACACCAGGTCAATCAGCCGTGTTTTACCTAGGTGAAGTCTGCTTGGGTGGCGGCATTATCGAAGAACGAATTTAATCAATATTGAATAAAGTGCGGTCAGAAATTTAGAGATTTTCTGACCGCACTTTTTCTTTCATGATTTTTCAATTTTAGGCAATTTGAAAAAATATTGATATTTTGATAATATATATTTCGTAATTGGAAACAATCCACTCAAATTCTACTGAGCGTTTCCTTCAAAATCGCACTTCTCCGTGCTATCATTTGCGATGGTTCCATCTCACCATTTAGGGCTTAAGGCCTTATTTTATTTAATCTGATTTTATTTTTATTCACTTAATTTTTAAGGGGGAAGCGTTGTCTTTATCTAAATTTATGGAAAAGCAAACGTCGTTCAATCCTTTAGTGATTGGTGCAACGTTATTTTTTGTGGTGTTGCTTGTCGCGATGATTTTAATCGCACCTGAACAAACACAAACTTTATTAAATGCTGCTAAATCGGGCATTTTTGCCAACTTTAGTTGGTTTTACGTATTAGCATTCTCAGTATTTTTGGGCTTTTTAGTCATTTTATCAGTCAGTAGCCTAGGTAATATCAAATTAGGCAATGATGAAGAAGAGCCTGAATTTGGTTTTCTGTCTTGGTTGGCGATGTTATTTGCTGCCGGTATGGGGGTAGGGTTGATGTTCTTTGGTGTCGCAGAGCCATTGACGCATTACTTATCTGATATTACCACAGGCAGCGCAGAGCATAAGCAACAAGAAGCCTTGTTACACACCTTATTCCACTGGGGAATTCATGCCTGGGCGGTGTATGGCACGATTGCGTTGGCATTGGCTTACTTTGGATTCCGTTACAAATTACCTTTGGCATTACGTTCTTGTTTCTATCCGTTATTGAAAGAGCGTATTAATGGCAAGTTAGGCGATCTTATCGACATTATGGCGTTACTTGCCACCTTATTTGGTGTTATCACAACATTAGGTTTTGGTGCATCACAATTGGGTGCAGGCTTACATCAATTAGGCTGGATTAGCGAAAATAGCTTCAGCTTGCAAGTTGTTGTAATTGCCGTGGTAATGAGTTTAGCGATATTTTCCGCGATTTCTGGTGTAGGGAAAGGGGTAAAAATCTTAAGTGAGCTGAATTTAACATTAGCTTTCTGTTTGTTGATTTTCGTCTTAGTGGCGGGACCGACACTTTATTTGTTATCAGCTTTTAGCGACAACATCGGAACGTATCTTAGCAACTTAGTAAAATTAAGTTTCAAAACCTATGTTTATGAACAAGAACATACTAGTTGGTTTAGCGGTTGGACAATTCTGTATTGGGCATGGTGGTGTTCTTGGGCGCCATTTGTCGGTTTATTTATTGCTCGTATTTCGAAAGGGCGTACAATTCGCGAATTTATTTTCGGCGTGTTGGTGATTCCTAGCATGTTCGGTATCTTGTGGTTTACCGTATTTGGTAATACAGCCATTTGGTTGAATGATGGTGAAGCTGCAGGTACGTTAGGACAAATGATTTCTTCGCCTGAAACGTTGCTCTTTAAGTTCTTAGATTATTTACCGCTTTCTGGCGTGACGGGCTTAGTGAGTTTGGTGGTGATTTCTTTATTCTTTATCACCTCAGCAGACTCCGGTATTTATGTATTAAATAACATTGCATCACGCGATAAAAGCCTTGCAGCACCTCGTTGGCAGGCTGTGATGTGGGGCATATTAATGTCAGTTGTCGCCATTGTTTTAATGCAATCAGGCGGCTTGGCTAATCTACAGGCAATGACGTTATTAGTGGCGTTACCTTTCGCCATGTTGATGTTGTTGATGTGTTTTAGTTTATGGAAAGGCTTGAATGCGGATAAAAAATATTTTGATACCAAAGTTAATCCAACCAGTATTTTCTGGACGGGGGATAAGTGGAAAGAACGTTTGGAACAAATGATGAACCAAACGCAAGAAAAAGATATTTTACGCTTCCTTAAACATACGGTATTACCGGCTATGCGTGAGCTACGCCAAGAGTTAATTAGTAAATATGAATTGAGTGTGCAAATTAACACGTTATTTGATCAAGATGAACCTGCAGTCGAGTTAGTCATTCAAAAAGATTTGATGCGAGACTTTATGTACGGGGTGAAATCTATCGGTCGTGAGGTGTCAGAGCAATTAATTAATGATGATAACTTGCCACATATCCAACATAGTATGACCTATGAGCCATACACTTATTTCTTTGATGGTCGAGTGGGTTATGATGTGCAATATATGGACCAAGATGAATTGATTGCCGATATGTTGAAACATTATGAACGTTACTTAAGTTTGCTAGACGATGTGGGTCAAGAATTGATGGCACATGAGCAAACAGAACTGGCTGAATAATAAGACTAAAGTGCGGTTGAAAATCCTCTTAATTTTTAACCGCACTTTTTATCTTAAAACAAATATGAAGATACAAAATACTTTCAAAGCAAATGTTATTTGGGGCAGTTTAGGTTTTAGTTTAGCGATTATTGCAGCCCTTTTATTTGATACGCAGCAAACGATATCTTATCTTGCTGCGGCGAAAGCCTTTATTTTCTCTCAATTTAGCTGGTTTTATATTTTACTGAGTGCATTTTTTCTATTCTTTTTACTTTTCTTGGCGTTAGGACGATACGGCGATATTAAACTAGGGAGTGATGAGGAAGAACCAGAGTTTAAATTAGGCTCTTGGATTGCATTACTCTTCACCTCTGGAATTGGTATTGGCATTGTTTTTCTTGGTGTTGCTGAACCGCTTTCACATTTTCTTTCACCAATAGGTGAATATGAGAAAGTTAGAACGGCATTATTTTTTAGTATTTTTCATTGGAGCATCAGTGCTTGGGCTATTTATGGATTGATCGCACTTACGATTGCTTACTTCGGATTTCGCTATAAATTACCGTTTTCTTTACGTTCTTGTTTTTATCCCTTACTGAAAGAAAAGATTAATGGAAAAGTCGGGGATATCATTGATATTCTCGGAATTTGCACTACCTTATTTGGCGTGGTCGCAACCTTAGGTTACAGTGCAATTCGGTTGGCGGCAGCGTTCCATTCCATGCATTTATTGGATAACTCACCGTATTTGGTTCCCCTTATTTTGGTGAGTGTTTTTATCATTGCTATTTTAATTTCACTGCAGGGCATAGCTAACGGATTCCGCATTCTTAGTGAGCTTAATCTAGGCATAACATTTCTCTTTATGCTGTTGGTTTTGCTATTCGGTCCGACAATATATTTAATTTCTGCTTTTACAGAAAATATTGGCACCTACTTAAGCGGTTTAATTAGAGTCGGCTTCAAGGCTTATGCCTATGATGTAGAACATCTAGACTGGTTTATGGATTGGACGGTTTTTTACTGGGCATGGTGGTTTTCATGGGCGCCAGGCTTTGGAATTTTTATCGCACGGATTTCTCGTGGACGGACTTTACGGGAGTTTATTTTCGGCGTATTGATGGTGCCAAGTTTATTCTTCGTTTTATGGTTCACTGTATTTGGTAATGGGGCCATTTGGGTCAATGAACATCTTGCTAAGGGAGCATTAGGTCAAGCTGTAAATAATGTGGGGTCACTCCTTTTTGATTTTCTGAGTTATTTACCCTATTCCGGCTTAACTAAAACGTTAGCTTTATTTATTATCACACTCTTTTTTATCGTCACCATTAACTTTGGTATTTATACGCTTAATAATATTGCGATTGAAGACAAAAGCCAGGTTTCACCTCGTTGGCAATCTATGTTCTGGGGTGGGCTATTGTCAGCAGTTACGTTTGTGCTTTATCTTTTTGGCGGTATTGAAATACTCCAATCAACGATGTTGTTTTTTTCTTTACCTTTTGCTTTGTTGATGTCAGTGATGGCATGGAGTTTGTTGAAAGGTTTACGATTTGAACGTCAATATTATTCCACAGAGGTTTCAGATTTGTGGACAGGTGCAAACTGGCGTAGCCGTTTAAGGCAGTTAGTGATTGAACCTAAGCGAGATGATGCCATTTTACATTTAAAAACAACGGCGCTTTTGGCAATGAGAGAGTTGCGCCAGTTACTCATTGGTACCTATGGTTTAAATGTGACCTTACAGCAACATTTTGGTCGTGATAATAATCAACTGGTTCTTTCTATTGAAAATGGATTAGCAGAAGATTTTTTTTACCAAATTACCTTGTTCGAGAAGCCTGAGCCTGAAACTGCACAAGTTCATCATGCATTAATGGTTTCAACCAATATTCAATTGGAAGGTTATCCTTTGAGTATTACAAATGAAGAGGATTTGATCGTGGACATCTTGCAATGTTATGAGCGATACATGAAAGAACTGGATTTTGTTATTTCATAATTCCTGTCTCATGAATAAACAGAACTGGCTGAATAAGAAGACGAAAGTGCGGTTGAAAATCCTCTAATTTTTTTGACCGCACTTTTAAAATTACCTCTTGAGACAAATGCATAAAAAGAGTATATTCAAGCCCAAATTTTCAATTTAATTCTAACGGAGTTTTTCTATGTTTGGTTTATCCCCAGCACAAATGATTATTTTATTAGTCGTGATTTTATTAGTATTCGGTACCAAAAAATTACGCAATGCGGGATCTGATCTTGGCGCAGCAGTAAAAGGCTTTAAAAAAGCAATGTCTGATGACGAGCCGAAAAAAGATGCTGAGTTTACGCAAATTAAAGACGGTACAACTACCGCTGAAAAAACTGAAACTGTAAAAGATAAAGAACAGGCATAACCGTGTTTGATATTGGTTTTTCCGAACTTGTTTTATTGATGCTTGTGGGTTTGGTGGTGCTAGGCCCTAAGCGTTTACCTGTGGCTATTCGCACGGTAATGGGCTGGGTGAAAACGATCCGTGGATTGGCAGCTAATGTTCAAAATGAATTAAAACAAGAGCTTAAATTGCAAGAGTTGCAAGATAGTATTAAGAAAGCGGAACAACTTAATCTCAAACAGCTTTCCCCAGATTTAAGTAAAACCGTTGAAGAGCTGAAAGAGCAAGCTCAAAAAATGCGCGCAGAGTTAGAAGAAAAAGCAGCTGCAGCAGGTACAACGGTGGAAGAGCAAATTAAAGAAATTAAAAGTGCGGCTGAAAATCCGGCTGATTCTGCGGAAAAACTTGAGGTAAGCGCACAAGAAACAGCAGAAAAAACGGTTGAAACAGCATCCACAGAACATGCAGAGAATGAAACTGCCGAAGTTTTGGAATCTGAAAAAACAGAAGTGGATTTGACCGCACTTGAACCTCATGAACAAGCTGAATTAACTGAGCGTTTATCCGATTACTATTCGCCGGATGATGTGGAGCTACAGCCAGCACCCAAATCTGAAGCGAAGTCCTAGAGAATAATTATGAGCAATATGACGGACGATTCCCAACCGTTAATTACCCATCTTGTTGAACTCAGAAACCGCTTATTACGTTGTGTAATTTGTATTTTAGTGGTTTTTGTGGCGTTGGTTTATTTTTCTAATGATATTTATCATTTTGTTGCTGCGCCTTTAACAGCTGTGATGCCAAAAGGTGCAACGATGATTGCAACCAATATCCAAACGCCTTTCTTTACGCCAATTAAATTAACCGCGATTGTTTCGGTGTTTATTTCTGTCCCTTATTTGCTTTATCAAATTTGGGCATTTGTGGCACCAGCACTGTATCAACATGAAAAACGTTTAATTTATCCGTTATTATTTTCCAGTACAGTTTTATTCTATTGCGGTGTAGCGTTTGCTTATTATGTTGTTTTCCCTTTCGTGTTTAGTTTCTTTACGCAAACTGCACCAGAAGGGGTCGCTATCGCAACAGATATCAGCAGTTACCTTGATTTTGCGCTAGCATTATTCTTGGCTTTCGGTGTGTGTTTTGAAGTTCCCGTTGCCATTATTTTGCTTTGCTGGACAGGTGTCACAACCACGAAAGCATTGGCGGCAAAACGTCCTTATATTATTGTGGGAGCGTTCTTTGTTGGCATGATCTTAACGCCACCAGACGTGTTCTCTCAAACTTTACTTGCTGTACCAATGTGTCTTCTCTTTGAATTAGGCTTGTTAGTTGCACGTTTCTATCAACCGAAAGAGGATGAAGAAGAGGTAACTGATGAGGAAAGTGCGGTAGAAAATCAGGGTGATTTGAATCACAAAGATTAAGAAAATGGGCGTAGATGGATACGCCCTTTTAACATCATAAAAACAGGAAATATTATTATGACTCAACAAATTTTAGGCGGTTTTCCAACCCGTCGTCTTCGTCGTTTACGTAAACATGATTTTAGTCGCCGTTTAGTGGCAGAAAATACTTTAACCGCGAATGATTTAATTTATCCGGTATTTATCATTGAAGGTGAAAATCATCGTGAACCAGTCCCTTCTATGCCTAAAGTTGAACGTTTAACTATTGACCAGTTATTAATCGAAGCAGGTCTTTTAGTGAAATATGGCGTGCCAGTGATTTCATTATTCCCTGTAGTTGAGCAAGATAAAAAATCTTTAATGGCAGATGAGGCGTTTAACCCGAATGGTTTGGTACAGCGCGCAGTGAGAGCATTGAAAGCCGCTTATCCAGAATTAGGTGTATTAACCGATGTCGCACTCGATCCTTATACACTACATGGACAAGACGGGATCATTGATGAAGAAGGTTATGTATTAAACGATATTACAACAGATATCCTGATTAAACAGGCTGTTTCACACGCTGAAGCTGGTGCTGATATTGTTGCACCGAGTGATATGATGGATGGGCGTATTGGTCGTATTCGTCAGGCATTGGAAGAAAATGGTCATATCAATACGCAAATTATGGCGTATTCTGCAAAATATGCGTCTAACTATTATGGTCCATTCCGTGATGCAGTTGGTTCTGCCGGCAACCTTAAAGGTGGTGACAAGAAAACCTATCAACTTGATCCAGCCAACGGTAATGAAGGCTTGCAAGAAGTGGCTCTTGATTTACAAGAAGGGGCAGATATGGTGATGGTGAAACCGGGTATGCCATATTTAGACATGGTATATCGTGTGAAAGACTATTTCGGCGTGCCAACCTTTGCTTATCAAGTTTCTGGTGAATATGCGATGCATATGGCAGCTATTCAAAATGGTTGGCTGAAAGAAAAAGAATGCATTATGGAATCATTGCTTTGCTTTAAGCGTGCGGGTGCGGATGGTATTTTGACGTATTTTGCGAAGCAAGTCGCTGAATGGCTTTACTTAGAAGGTAAAAATAAATAAGCACTTTTTAACTTGAAGAGCTAATCTAGGTGCTAATTTTAGATCTCATCTAATAAAAACGAGAAAATATTAAATGTTTTCTCGTTTTTTATTTTTTCTTCATTTTTTCTATAAAAAAACTATTGCCTAGTTGATTTTTCTATTGTTATATTGATGACACGCCGCAACAAGACGGTGATAAATAAAATAACGTTACACACATCATATTAACTCACTACTAGAAGGAAAATCCTATGTCAGCAGTAGCATCATTAGACGCATTTCTTGAAAAAGTGGCTCAACGTGACGGCCACCAACCTGAATTTTTACAAGCCGTTCGTGAAGTCTTCACCTCAATCTGGCCTTTCTTGGAAGCAAACCCTAAATACCGTTCAGAAGCTTTATTAGAGCGTTTAGTTGAGCCAGAACGCGCAATCCAATTTCGCGTAGCATGGACTGATGATAAAGGCCAGGTTCAAGTAAACCGTGCTTTCCGCATACAATTTAATAGCGCAATTGGTCCATATAAAGGCGGAATGCGTTTCCATCCATCTGTTAACTTATCGATTTTAAAATTCTTAGGCTTTGAACAGATCTTTAAAAATGCCTTAACTACATTGCCAATGGGCGGAGCAAAAGGCGGTTCAGATTTTGATCCTAAAGGTAAATCAGATGCTGAAGTGATGCGTTTCTGTCAAGCTTTAATGGCAGAATTATATCGTCATGTTGGTCCAGATACTGATGTCCCTGCAGGAGATATTGGTGTAGGTGGTCGCGAAGTCGGTTATCTTGCAGGCTATATGAAAAAATTATCAAACCAAGCTGCTTGTGTGTTTACTGGTCGTGGTCTTTCATTCGGTGGAAGTTTAATTCGCCCAGAAGCAACGGGGTATGGATTGGTTTATTTTGCCCAAGCAATGCTTGCAGAGAAAGGGGATAGCTTCCAAGGTAAAACGGTTTTAGTTTCCGGTTCAGGTAACGTGGCGCAATATGCGATTGAAAAAGCGATGGAGCTCGGTGCGAAAGTGGTGACTTGTTCTGACTCAGCAGGTTATGTGTATTTGCCAGAAGGTTTTGACCGTGAAAAATTAGCCGCGTTATTGGAACTCAAAAACGTAAAACGTGGCCGCGTGAAAGAATTTGCGGAACAGTTTGGTTTACAATATATCGCGGGTAAACGCCCGTGGGAAGTGAAAGCTGATATCGCTCTTCCTTGTGCAACTCAAAACGAATTAGATATTGCAGACGCTAAAACCTTAATTGCAAATGGTGTGAAATTAGTTGCTGAAGGTGCAAACATGCCAACAACTATCGAAGCAACAGAGGCATTCTTAGAGGCTGGCGTGCTATTTGGGCCAGGCAAAGCGGCAAATGCGGGTGGTGTAGCAACCTCTGGTTTAGAAATGGCACAAAGCTCACAACGTTTGTATTGGACGGCTGAAGAAGTGGATAAACAGCTTCATCGTATCATGTTAGATATTCATGCAAACTGTAAAAAATATGGCACTGTCGCTGGTCAAGCAAACATCAACTATGTTGTTGGGGCAAATGTTGCAGGCTTTGTGAAAGTGGCTGATGCAATGTTGGCGCAAGGAGTTTATTAATCCAATAAATGAATGAAAATTTGACCGCACTTTGTGATGAAGTGCGGTCATTTTTTATGGTGAATTTCTCAAGTTTGAAATGGGCTTGTGGCTTGCTTTTTTGCTCAAAAAGTGTAAAATCTTCAGGCTTTTTGTCTATATATACAGAGAAAAAAGTAAGCTATATTCTTAAATCACT
>ERZ827363.3580-NODE-3580-length-11638-cov-10.627471_pt1 | contig 11638 bp, 8 predicted proteins | sample MGYA00519776_ERZ827363 | MGnify/ENA primary metagenome ERZ827363 (study PRJEB31778, sample SAMEA3449288) | human gut metagenome | biome: human gut; feature: human-associated habitat; material: faeces | place: United Kingdom | collected 2010/2012 ...
TGTTCCAGTACACCACCGCCCAGCCGGAAAAGAAAAAGCTGCAGGCCATTCAGGAGGCCGCCGTGCAGGCCGTGCAGGAAAACTACACCGACCAGCCCCATGTGGAAGCACAGGTAGCCATGATGATCGCCAATCAGGCCGCCGACAACGACAATCAGGTGTCGGTGGAGCAGGTGCGCCGCCAGCTGGAAGAGGACTATCCTCTGGCCGCCGTGCCCTTCGATGACTATGTGGAGAAGAGTGATGTGCTGGACTACGCCCAGCAGCCGGTGACTGTGACCCCCGCCCGCATCCGCCGCATGGAGAGCCGCAGCATCCACACCGCCAACGGCATCGAGGTGAAGATCCCCACCGAGCTGCTGAACGAAGAATCCGAGGTGGAATTCCTGCACGACGCCGATGGCAGCGTGTCGCTGCTGATCAAAAATGTGATCCTGTAATTTTATCGGTCAGACCCCGTGTTCCCTCTTGCGGAGCGCGGGGTTTTGTGCTATATCTATGTTGTATTTATCGTTAAATGCAACATAGATGGAGGAACCCGCAATGGAACTCGCACAGATCACGGCCGGTCAGGTCGTCATGTTGTTTCTGCTCATGGGCACCGGCATCGCCGCTGTGAAAACCGGCGTGCTCAAACCGGAGGGCAAGCAGACCCTTTCCAACCTGCTGGTCTATCTGGTGGTGCCCGCCATGATCGTGAACTCCTACCGTATGGAGTTCAGTATGGAAATTTTGCACAACCTGCTGGCCTCCTTTGGGATGAGCCTGCTGGCCCTGCTCATCGGTACCGGCATCACGCTGGCCCTCACCGCCCGCCGCAAGGACAGCCGTACCCCCATCTTCCGGTTCGCCTGCATTTTTTCCAATGCGGCGTACATGGGTTTTCCGCTCATCTCGGCGCTGTTCGGGTCCGAGGGTCTGCTCTATGCCAGCGCCTATGTGACCGTGTTCAACATTCTGCTGTGGACCATGGGCTACGGCTTTGTGAGCGGGAGTTCCGACCCCAAAGAGGTCCTGCACAGCCTGCTGCACACACCGGTGCTATACGCCATGGTGATCGGCCTTTGCATCTACCTGCTGCAGATCCCGGTGCCGCAGCTCATCGCCCAGCCGCTGGAGCTGATGGCCAACATGACCACACCCCTTTCCATGGTCATCACCGGCATGCTCCTTGCCGCCGGGGACCTGGGCTGCATCGTGCGCAGCAAGCCGGTGTGGAAGCTGGCCGCCGTGCGCATGCTGCTGATCCCCACCGTCTGCCTGGCGGTGTTCGGGCTGCTGGGCTTCCGCAGCATGACCGCACAGGTCGTTCTGCTGCTGGAGTGCTGTCCGTCGGCCGCCATCACCTCGGTGTTTGCGGTGCAGTTTGGCCACGACGAGAGCTTTGCCGCCGGCAGCGTGGTCCTGACTACCCTGCTCAGCATCGTGGCGCTGCCGCTGTGCGCACTGGTGGTCACTCTGCTGTAACGTTTTCACCTCCTGCATTTTTTATGGCCTGTTCCGGCAGACGCAAATCTCCATTTGCACGAATTTTGCCCGTTTTGCCGTCTTTCGGGCCATTTGTGGGCAGTTTTGCCAATCGTTTTTCATTTTACAATGAAATTTTATTTCATCCATGCGTTTCCATACTGAATGCCGCCCGGCGGTCTCTGCAACTTTTTATCGAAATGCAACAATAACACATGGTTTTTTGCGTTTGGATTTACTATTATAGAAGCAGACAGGTGCCCCGCTTCGCTGCGGGCATGGCACCGCTTATCCCGTGACCATCGCAAGAGGAGGATTTCTCATGATGAAGCCCATTTCCATCTGGAAGCAGGAGCTGGCTGATGGCGTGCACACTGCGCGTCTGGCATCGCTCTACTGCTGTGCTCCTGAACAGACCCCCGCACAGGCCGCCCGCTATGAGGCAGTGCTGAACGGACTGGAAGCCACCTTTGGCACCCACGCTGAGGCTGGCTTATACAGTGCCCCCGGCCGCACCGAGATCGGCGGCAATCATACCGACCACCAGCACGGCCGCGTGCTGGCCGGCAGCGTGAACATTGACATGATCGCTGCTGCCGCCCCCAACAGCCTGAACCAGCTGCGGGTACAGAGCGAGGGCTATGATCTGTGCGTCATCGACCTGGCTGACCTTGCTGCCCGCAAAGAGGAAGAAAACACCACCATGTCCCTGCTGCGCGGCGAGTGTGAAGCGTTCCGCCAGCGGGGTGCAGCCCTCTCCGGTCTGGACGTATACGTTGCTTCCAACGTGCCCAAGGGCAGCGGCGTTTCGTCCTCGGCCGCCTTTGAGGTGCTGATCGGCGTGATCCTGAACGACTGCTTCATGACCAAAAAGGTCTCCCCCATCGAGATCGCACAGATCGGCCAGTGGGCGGAGAATGTCTACTTTGGCAAGCCCTGCGGTCTGATGGACCAGATGGCTTCCAGCGTCGGCAACATCATCACCATTGATTTTGCCGACCCCGCCCACCCGGATGTGGAACCGGTGCAGGTGGACTTTTCCAAGGCAGGCCTGGCCCTGTGCATCCTGGATTCCTGTGCCGACCATGCCAACCTGACCGACGAGTACGCCGCCGTGCCCGCCGAGTGCCGCGCCGTGGCTGCCGTGTGCGGCGGTGAAGTGCTGCAGGACGTGCCCTTTGACACCTTCCTCGCAAAGCTCCCGGAGTGCCGCAGGCAGTGCGGCGACCGCGCCGTGCTGCGCGCCTTCCACTTCTATGCCGACAACGACCGCGTGGCCCAGCAGGTGGCTGCCCTGCGCGGCGGTGACTTTGACACCTTCCTGCAGCTGGTCACCGCTTCCGGCGACAGCAGCTGGGAGTACCTGCAGAACGTGATCCCCGCCGGGTACAAGGAGCATCAGGAAATGGGCGTGACCATTGCGGCCGCCAAGCATTACCTGCAGGGCAAGGGTGCCGTGCGTGTGCACGGCGGCGGCTTTGCCGGTACGGCACAGGCCTTTGTGCCGGTGGACATGCTGGCCGACTTCAAAGCACACATGGAAGCCATCCTCGGTGAGGGCCGCTGCCATGTGCTGAGCATCCGTCCGGAAGGAGGCGCTGTGCTGTGATCTCCACTGCCATTCAGCAGCTCGTCAACTATGGTCTGGACACCGGTCTGATCCTGCCCGATGACGAGATCTACATCCGCAATCAGCTGCTCATGACCATGCAGCTGGACGACTTTACCGCCCCCGAGGGTGAGGTGTGCTACACCGACCTGGAAAGCATCCTGAAAGCGCTGGTGGACGATGCCGTGGCCCGCGGCGTGTGTGCCGACAACAGCACCGCACGCGACCTGTTCGACACCAAACTCATGGGCGTGCTGACGCCGCGTCCCAGCATTGTGCGCGCCAACTTTGAGGAGCGCTACGAGAACGAGGGCCCGCAGGCCGCCACCGACTGGTTCTATAAGTTCAGCCAGGACACGGATTATATCCGCCGCTACCGCATCAAGCGGGACCTGAAGTGGGTGACCAAGACGCCTTACGGTGATCTGGACATCACCATCAACCTTTCCAAGCCGGAAAAGGACCCCAAGGCCATTGCAGCCGCCAAGCTGGCCCCCCAGAGCGCCTACCCCAAGTGCCAGCTGTGCGCCGAGAACGAGGGCTATGCGGGCCGCATGAACCATCCCGCCCGCGAGAACCACCGCATCATCCCGCTGACCATCAACGACAGCGCCTGGAACCTGCAGTACAGCCCCTATGTGTACTACAACGAACACTGCATCGTGTTTAACAACCAGCACACTCCCATGAAGATCGAGCGTGCCACCTTCCGCAAGCTGCTGGACTTCGTGGCCCTCTTCCCCCACTACTTCGTGGGCAGCAACGCCGACCTGCCCATCGTGGGCGGCAGCATCCTGAGCCACGACCACTTCCAGGGCGGCCACTACGAATTCGCCATGGCCAAAGCGCCCATCGAGAAGAAGTGGGTCTTCCCCGGCTTTGAGGATGTGGACGCCGGCATCGTCCACTGGCCCATGAGCTGCATCCGCCTCACCTGTGCCGACGACGAACGCCTTGTGGAGCTGGCCGATCGGATTTTGACCGCATGGCGGGGCTATACCGATGAGAGCTGCTTTATCTACGCCGAGACCGACGGCGAACCCCACAACACCATCACCCCCATCGCCCGGATGCGGGACGGCAAGTTCCAGCTCGATTTGGTGCTGCGCAACAACATCACCACGCCGGAGCATCCGCTGGGCGTCTATCACCCCCACGCAAAGCTCCACCACATCAAAAAGGAGAACATCGGCCTCATCGAGGTCATGGGTCTGGCCGTTCTGCCCAGCCGCCTGAAGCAGGAGCTCTTTGACCTGGCCGACCTGCTGGTGGCCCGGGCTCCCACCGCCGGGTACCCCGAGGCCCTGCAGAAGCACGCGGAGTGGGCTCAGGACATCCTGGACCGCCACCCCGAGCTGAACGCCGACACCGTCCATCTGATCCTGCAGGACGAGGTGGGCCATGTGTTTGAGCAGGTGCTGGTGGATGCCGGTGTCTACAAGCTGGACGAGGCTGGCCGTGCCGGTTTTGTCCGTTTCCTGGAAAGCGTAAAATAATTTGCTCTTCCGACCCGTCGGCTCCTGCCGGCGGGTCTTGCTGATGATCCATGGAGGATACCACCATGCCCTACACTCTGGAAGTTTGCGTGGACAGCACCGCCAGCGCCCTTGCGGCCATGCAGGGCGGTGCCCACCGGCTGGAGCTCTGCGCCGATCTGGTCATTGGCGGCACCACCCCCAGCCTGGCCCTGCTGCAGCAGGTAAAAGCCGAGACCGGCCTGCCGGTGCGGGCCCTGCTGCGGCCCCGCTTTGGGGATTTCTGCTACGACCGCTGGGAGCTGGCCCAGATGGCCCAGTCTGCTGCCCGGCTGGTGGAGGCCGGGGCCGACGGCATCGTCACCGGGGTGCTGACCCCGGAGGGGGGGTTGGATGTGGAGGCCCTGCAGCCCATCTACGCCGCCGCCCGGGCGGCGGCCCAAAGAGCAGGCCGCCCGGTGGCCTGCACCCTCCACCGGGCCTTTGACGTCTGCCGGGATCCCTTTGCCGCACTGGAGGCCGCCCGGGCTCTGGGCCTTTCCACCATCCTTACCAGCGGCCAGGCTCCCAGCGCCCCGGAGGGAGCAGCTCTGCTGAAGCGGCTGGTGGAGGCCGCCGGGCCGGAGCTGGAGATCCTTGTGGGGGCCGGTGTGACCCCCGAAAACCTGCCCGCCCTTGCCGCCGCCACCGGGGCCCGGGCCTTCCATCTCTCAGGCAAGCGGGTGCTGGACAGCCGGATGACCTTCCGCCGGGAGGGGGTACCCATGGGCCTGCCGGGCTTTTCGGAGTTTGCGCTCTGGCAGACCGATGCCGGGGTCATCCGCCGGGCCCGCAGCGCTCTGGACAGCCTGTAACGGGATATAACGCATAAGACCGGGCCGCTGCACAAAAAGCTGTTCAGCGGCCCGGTCTTGCTGTTCTGTTTTTACTGCCGGCCCAGCTGCCAGAACGCAACGGCGCTGGCGGCAGCGACATTCAGCGAATCCACGCCGTGGGACATGGGGATCTTGACCGTGTAGTCGCAGGAAGCGATGGTGCCGGCGGCGAGGCCGTCGCCCTCGGTGCCAAGCACGATGGCAAGCTTCGGCTCTTTTGCAAGCTGCTCGTCGTCGATGCTCACTGAGCGGTCGCTGAGGGCCATCGCGGCGGTCTTGAAGCCGAGGGAGTGGAGGATGTCCATCCCCTTCTCCGGCCAGTCTGCCGGGGTCTCGCCCAGCTGCCCCCAAGGCACCTGGAACACCGTACCCATGCTGACGCGGACGGCGCGGCGGCAGAGCGGGTCGCAGCAGGAAGGGTTGATGAGGACAGCGTCCATGTTCAGTGCCGCCGCCGAGCGGAAGATGGCCCCCACATTGGTGGAGTCCACGATGCCCTCCAGCACGGCCACACGGCGGGCGTTTTTGCAGAGCTCTTCCACCGGGCGGGGTGCCGGGCGGCGGAAGGCGCAGAGGACGCCCCGGGTCAGCTCAAAGCCGGTGAGCTCTGCCAGCATCTCCCGATCTGCCGTGTACACCGGCGCGTCGCCGCAGCGGCTCAGGATGCCCGCTGCCGGGCCGGTGATCTGCTTGCGCTCCATCAGCAGGGACACGGGCTTGTAGCCTGCGTCCAGCGCCCGGTCGATGACCTTGGGGCTCTCGGCGATGAAGATACCTTTCTCCGGCTCGAGGCGATTGCGCAGCTGGTTCTGGGTCAGCCGGGCATAAGGGTCCAGCTCCGGCGCGTGGAAATCCGTGATCTCGATGATATTGGGCATACAGAAAGCCCCTCCTTCTCCTGAAAAAAGCTGTTTTATGTATTCTACCACAGTCTGCGCCGCATTGCAAAACAAAGCGCATCCTGCGATACCCGCCAGGAATCGTCATTATCTATAAAAAATATGGCGCAGTTTTTGACAAAACGCCGGTTTTGCGTTATAGTATGGCATGGAATTATTTTCTGGATAGAAGGAGGAGCTTTTATGCCATCTCTCAAACCTCACGGACAGATGTCCGAAGCTTTTATCACCGCTCTGTTTCTCTCCGTCTCGGGCGGCTTACAGGATGTTTATACCTATTTATACCGCGGCAAGGTCTTCGCCAACGCCCAGACCGGCAACATCGTGCTGATGGCCGTCAAGCTGTTTGCGGGCGAGTGGGGCGAGGCCCTGCGCTACCTGATGCCCCTTTGCGCCTTTGCGCTGGGCATTTTTGTGGCCGAGTTCATCCGCCTCAAGCTCAAGCGGATGCAGTGGCTCCACTGGCGTCAGCTGGTGGTGCTGTTCGAGATCCTGCTGCTCTTCGTCGTGGGCTTTTTGCCGCAGGAGCTGAATCTTCTGGCCAACTCCCTTGTTTCCTTCTCCTGCGCCATGCAGGTACAATCCTTCCGCAAGGTGAACGGCTATGCCTTCGCCAGCACCATGTGCATCGGCAACCTGCGCAGCGGCATGGACTCCCTCTGCGCATGGCTGGTGGGCGGCAGCACCAAAGCCTTCGGCAAGGCGATGCACTACTTTGCCATCATCTTCCTGTTCGCGCTGGGTGCCGGCCTCGGCAGCCTTGCACTGGCCCCCATGGGCAGCCGGGCCATCTGGCTTTCCTGCCTGCTGCTCTTCATCAGCTTCTGCCTGATGTTCCTGAAAGAGGACATCGAGGAGCTGGAAGAATTTGAGCACCTGGAGCACGAGGAAGCCTTCAAAAAATAATTGCGCCGAAGCCTGTCGTATGCTATACTATAAGGTGTTTGTGTGATACTTCGGCCCGCCGCACCACCGACGTGCCGGAGATGAAGTTGTAGAATCAGGAAGAGGAGCATTCCATGAAAAAAGGCTTTGACAACGCGAAATATCTTCAGATGCAGTCCCAGCACATCCGGGAGCGCATCGCACAGTTCGACAACAAGCTCTACCTCGAGTTTGGCGGCAAGCTGTTCGACGACTACCACGCCTCCCGCGTGCTGCCGGGCTTTGAGCCGGACTCCAAGCTGCAGATGCTGCTACAGCTCAAGGAGCAGGCCGAGATCGTCATCGTCATCAGCGCACAGGACATCATCAGCAGCAAGGTGCGCGGCGACTACGGCATCACCTACGACCTCGACGTTCTCCGCCTCATCGACGCCTTCCAGGGCATGGGCCTGTTCGTGGGCAGCGTCTGCGTGACCATGTACACCGCCGCCCCCGAGGTCGAAGCCTTTGAGCACAAGCTGAACAGCGTGGGCGTGCGCACCTTCCGCCACTATAAGATCCCCGGCTACCCCAACGACGTGGCCCGCATCGTGAGCGACGAGGGCTACGGCAAGAACGACTACATCGAGACCCAGCGTCCCCTCGTCGTCATCACGGCCCCCGGCCCCGGCAGCGGCAAGATGGCCACCTGCCTGTCCCAGCTCTACCACGAGCACAAGCGGGGCGTCAAGGCCGGTTATGCCAAGTTCGAGACCTTCCCCATCTGGAACCTGCCCCTCAAGCACCCGGTCAACCTCGCCTACGAGGCCGCTACCGCCGACCTGAACGACGTGAACATGATCGACCCCTTCCATCTGGAGGCCTACGGCGTCACCACCGTCAACTACAACCGCGACATCGAGATCTTCCCGGTGGTCAACGCGATGTTCGAGCTCATCGCGGGCAAGAGCCCCTACAAGTCCCCCACGGACATGGGCGTGAACATGGCCGGCAACTGCATCGTGGACGACGAAGCCTGCCGCGAGGCCTCCCGCAACGAGATCATCCGCCGCTACTTCAAGGCTCTCTGCGACCACAAGACCGGCAAGAACGTGGACAGTGAGATCTTCAAGCTGGAGCTGCTGCTGAATCAGGCCGGTCTGGCTGTCGGCGACCGTGCCGTGGAAAAGCAGGCTCACGCCGTGGCCGAGCGCACCGGCAGCGCACCCGCTGCCGCCATCGAGCTGCCGGACGGCACCGTCGTCACCGGCAAGAACGGTCCCCTGCTGGGCGCAGCCTCTTCTGCCCTGCTCAATGCCCTCAAGAAGCTGGCCGGCATCGACCATGAGATCGACCTGGTCTCCGCCCGCGCCATCGAGCCCATCCAGACCCTCAAGACCAACTACCTCGGCAGCCGGAATCCCCGCCTGCACACCGATGAGATCCTGATCGCGCTGTCCAGCTCTGCTGCCGAGAATGAGACGGCTGCTGTCGCTCTGCAGCAGCTCTCCAAGCTCAAGGGCTGCGACATGCACTCCACGGTCATCCTGTCCAGCGTGGATACGGACACCATCAAGCGTCTGGGGATGTACCTCACCTGCGAGCCCGCCTATGAGCAGGAAGACCGCAAGTATCACAAGAAATAAGCGCTCCGGCGCATAAGAAAAGCCGCACAGTACAGCGAAAACTGTACCGTGCGGCTTCTTTGTTTCTTCTGTAGTTTCTCAGACGTGGGACAGGCTGGGCGCACCGCCCGCGATCTCCTCGGCGGTCAGCGGCTTCGCCTCGGCAGGGGCGTTCAGACGCTCCTTTGCTACGGCCAGCATCAGTTTGATGCGGTTCTCCTGATTGACCCTAGTGGCGCTGGGGTCGTAGTCGATGGGGGTGATGTTGGCGCTGGGGTACATCGCGCGGATCTTGTTTACCATGCCCTTGCCCACGATGTGGTTCGGCAGGCAGCCAAAAGGCTGTGCGCAGACGATGTTGCCGTAACCGCCCTGTACCAGCTCGATCATCTCAGCCGTCAGCAGCCAGCCCTCGCCCATCTTGGCACCCAGCGAGATGATGCCCTCGGGCTTTTCCACCAGCTCCTTGAAGGGGCCGGGGGCGTAGAACCCGGCGTCCGCCTCGGCCTTGAGCATGGAGCGCTCCACGCTGTCCAGCCAGTTGAGCAGCTGGTCGGTCCCCATCTTCATGGCCAGCTTGCCGCCGTAGAGGACATGGTCCTCGCCCATGTTGAAGATGCAGTACTGCACAAAGCCCATCAGACCCGGGAAGTTGACCTCGCAGTCCTGGCTCTCGAGGAACTTCTGCAGGTCGTTGTTGCCCAGCGGGCTGTACTTGACGTAAATTTCGCCCACGACGCCGACTTTGACCTTCGGCACACGGGTGACGGGAATAGACTTGAAGTCCTTTGCGATGAGGGGGAAGGTGTGCTTCATCTCACGGGAGGTGAAGCCCTTGCCCGCCAGCAGCACACGGCCCAGACGCTGGACCCAGAGGTCTACCATCTTATCGGCAGCGCCTTTTTCGTTCTCATACGGAGCGACCTGATTGCGCAGGGCGCAGAGCATATCGCCGTAGAACACGCTGGCGATGGCCCGGCGGGCCAGAGGCAGAGTCATCTGGAAGCCGCTGTCCTTCTCGAGGCCCGAGAAGTTCAGGCTGGCCACCGGGATGTTCGGATAGCCTGCCTTGACCAGTGCCTTGCGGAGCAGGTGGATGTAGTTGGAGGCACGGCAGCCGCCGCCCGTCTGGGTGATGAGCAGGGCCGTGTGCTCGAGGTCATATTTGCCGCTGTTCAGCGCATCGAGGAACTGGCCGATGACCAGCAGTGCCGGATAGCAGGTGTCGTTGTGGACATATTTCAGGCCCAGCTGCGCCACAGCGCTGCCGCAGTTGCCCAGGATCTCGCACTTGTAGCCGTCGTAGCGCAGGGCGTATTCCAGCAGGCGGAACTGGGTGATGGCCATGTTGGGGATGAGGATGGTGTGGGTCTTCTTCATCTCCGGGGTGAATTTGGGGTAATTGTATTCCATAGGTTCCTCCTATGTTACTTCTTATCTTCGTCTCGCTCATCCAGCGCGGCGAACAGGCTGCGCAGGCGGATATTGACCGCGCCCAGGTTTGTAATTTCGTCAATTTTCAGCTGGGTGTAGAGCTTGCCGCCCTCCTGCAGGATCTCGCGGGTCTCGTCGGTGGTGATGGCGTCCACGCCGCAGCCGAAGGACACCAGCTGCACCAGGTCCATATCGTTCTGGGTGGTGCAGTACTTGGCGGCGGCATAGAGGCGGCTGTGGTAAGTCCACTGGTTCAGCACGCTGGTGGGGAACTTCTCCACGCGGTTGGAGATGCTGTCCTCGGTGACCACCGCCGCGCCGTGGCGGGTGATGAGGTGGTCGATGCCGTGGTTGATCTCCGGGTCCACATGGTAGGGGCGTCCGGCCAGCACGATGATCCGCCTGCCCTGACGGCGGGCCTCATCTATAATCTCGCTGCCCTTGACCCGGATCTGTGCCATGTGGGCTTCATACTCGGCGTAGGCGGCGTTGGCAGCCTCCTGCACTTCCTTCTCGGAGATGCCGCCGAAATACTTGGGCAGCACGTCCTTCGCCATCTTGTGGACGAAATCCTTCGGACGGTGGATGCCGACGTAGTCGTAGATGAACTTCTGGCCTTCCAGCTCGGGGCAGTTGCCGGCGAGGACTTCGGGATAGTAGGCCACGACGGGGCAGTTGTAGTGGTTGTCGCCCAGACCCTCGTCGATGTTGTAGGTCAGGCAGGGGTAGAAGATGGCGTCCAGATGCATCTGGGTCAGGGCCTTGATGTGGCCATGGCTGAGCTTGGCCGGGAAGCAGGCGGTGTCGCTGGGGATGGTAGCCTGACCGGCCAGATAGAGGCCGCGGCTGGACACCGGGCTGGTGTGGACGGCAAAGCCCAGCTTGGTCCAGAAGGCATGCCAGAACGGCAGCAGCTCGTACATATTCAGGCAGAGCGGGATGCCGATGGAGCCGCGCTTTCCGGCCACGGGCTTATAGCTGGCCAGAAGCTGCTGCTTGTAGGCGTAGAGGTTGAGGCTGTTGTCCTCGCTCTTGCCGGTGACGGGCTTGTCGCAGCGGTTGCCGGAAATGAACTTGCGGCCATCGGCGAAGGTGTTGATGGTGAGCTGGCAGTGGTTGCCGCAGCCGCCGCACTTGACGCTGACGACTTTCTGGTCGAAGCGCTCCAGCTCTTCCTCGCTCATCATGGCGGAGGTGGTCTGGCCGTTCTTGCGGCACTGGCGCAGGCCAAAGAGGGCCGCACCGTAAGCGCCCATCAGACCGGCGATGTCGGGGCGGATGACCTCGACGCCCATCTCCTTCTCGAAGGCGCGGAGGACGGCCTCATTGTAGAAGGTACCGCCCTGCACGACGATCTTCCGGCCCAGCTCTTCGGGGCTGGACGCACGGA
>ERZ827363.3590-NODE-3590-length-11599-cov-13.588098_pt1 | contig 11599 bp, 10 predicted proteins | sample MGYA00519776_ERZ827363 | MGnify/ENA primary metagenome ERZ827363 (study PRJEB31778, sample SAMEA3449288) | human gut metagenome | biome: human gut; feature: human-associated habitat; material: faeces | place: United Kingdom | collected 2010/2012 ...
CGCATCTGGTGCCTCCGGTCGGAGTCGAACCAACGACACGCGGATTTTCAGTCCGCTGCTCTACCAACTGAGCTACAGAGGCATATGGCGACCAAGATGGGGCTCGAACCCACGACCTCCAGCGTGACAGGCTGGCGTTCTAACCAACTGAACTACTTGGCCTGATCTCGCTCGTAGGAATCAAGCTTGTTTATTATAGCAAGCGCAGGCTGGTTTGTCAACACTCTTTTCCAAAAAAATTGCCGGGAACGGGAGAAAAGCAGGAGGGCTGCTCCCATGGGGAGCGGATCGGCGGCCAGAACATAAAAGTATACATTTTGCATAGAAAATTGCATAATTATCATGAAAATAAATAGTTATTGCCACGGAAATTTGCTATAAAGCGGATAAAATTTCTTGACAGAGGGAGGGCGGCATGATACTCTATGGGCGTAGGCCGCTCTAAAGGCGGAAAACCGAAGGGAACAAAGGAGCGTGACCGCCTGTGCAAAGAAAGTCTAAGTATCTCTGGGCTGCATTGGCAGCCTCTCTGTGCCTGATCGTGGCTCTGCTGGTGATGCTGGGCATGAGCCTGCGGCATCAGCCGCTGACGGGTACCTACCTCTGCGAGGGGCTGAGCCCCGGAGCCGGCACCTATCTGGTGTTTGATGGGAAGGGAGACTACACCCTGTACCGACAGTCCGGCGTGCTGTCCGCCGGGACGTATGCCGAGGACGCCAACGGCGTCTATGTGCTGAAGGGGGAGGGACTGACAGTCCCGTATGTGACCTACGACGGGAAGGACAGCGTGCATTTCTTCTCCGTGCCGGACACCTACACCTACCAGCGCATCAGTGATATCCCCACATATATCAACGTGGAAAAGCCGTAAAATGAATGACCGGGGGGCCTTCCGTAAGGAGGGCCTCCGGTTTTTGCGGGATGAGGAAAGAGTACCTGAAGCCCTGCGGCTTCAGGCACTCTTGGAAGCTTGCGGTGTGGGTCAGCACTCCAGCCGGTCGGCAGCGGCGGAGAGCCAGGAGCCCTGGAAGTCCTCGATGCGCCCGGCGTCCACCAGAGCCGCCAGCGCCGGGTCAATGGGCATCTGAGCCAGCAGGGGCAGGCCATAGCGGTCGGCGGCCTCCTGCGTCTTGCCCTCACCGAAGAGGTAGATCTTCCTGCCGCAGTCGGGACAGGTGATATAGCTCATGTTCTCCACCAGGCCCACAATGGGGATGTTCATCATCTGTGCCATCTTCACGGCCTTCTGCACCACCATGCTCACCAGCTCCTGGGGGCTTGCCACCACCACGATGCCGTCCACGGGCAGGCTCTGGAACACGGTCAGGGGCACGTCACCGGTGCCCGGGGGCATGTCCACGAACAGGAAATCCACGTCCTTCCAGACCACGTCGGTCCAGAACTGCTTGACCGCCCCGGCAATGACCGGGCCGCGCCACACCACGGGGTCCTCTTCGTTTTCCACCAGCAGGTTGATGCTCATCACGTCAATGCCCATGCGGCTCTGGATGGGCCAGCAGCCCTTTTCGTCGGCCATGGCGCGGCCATGGATGCCGAACAGCTTGGGGATGGACGGGCCGGTGATGTCGGCGTCCAGGATGCCGCAGTGGTAGCCGCGGCGGGCCATGGCACAGGCCAGCAGGGCGCTGGTCATGCTCTTGCCCACGCCGCCCTTGCCGGAAACAACGCCGATGACCTTTTTCACACTGCTATTAGGGTTGGGGGCATCGTGCTGCGGAGCGGCATCGCGGGAAGAACAGGCTGCACTGCAATTAGAGCAGTCATGGGTACATTCTTCGCTCATTCTCTTTGTCGCGCACGGCAGGGGCAGGACCCGGGCGGTGCGCTTCCTCCTTGCTCAAAATACAGGCGCGGGCTTGCGCCCTGCCTGACCACTGTTAACTATACCATAAAAAGTGCGCAGAAACAACCCATAGCGCTGCTCATGTTTTGCAAAGCTGCCGCATAGGCTGAACCGTGAACGCCCGTTCCGGGGCAGGGGGAGGTGCAGGGTGCGGCAGAATTACTTTAAAAATGCGGCGCTGCTTACCGGCTCGGACGTGGTGCTGCGGCTGGCAGGCATGGGGCTGCGCATCTGGCTGGCTAACGCCTTGGGCGGGGCGGGTATGGGGCTGTACCAGCTGGTGCTGGCGGTGTACGGACTGTTCGTTACGCTGGCTACGGCGGGCATCTCGGTGGCGGCTACCCGGCTGCTGACCGAGGAGCTCAGCCGGGACAAGGCCGCTGCGCGCGGGATGCTGGTGCGGCTGGTGCTGGCAGGGCTTACGCTGGGCGGGCTTGCCATGGTCGCCCAGCTTGCCACCGCAGGCCTTGCGGCAAAATGGTGGCTGGGGGATGTCCGCGCTGCTGCCGCGCTGCGCACCTCGGCGCTGGGGCTGCCGTGGATGGCGATCTCGGCGGTGCTGCGCGGCTTTTTTCTGGCGCGGCGGCGGGTGGAGCCGAACGTGCTCAGCCAGCTGGCAGAGCAGACGGTGCGTATTGCCGCCGTGGTGTGGGCGCTTTCCCGCACGCAGGGCTGGCCGGACGGCAGTCGCTGCGCGCTGGTGCTGGCGGCTACCGCCCTGAGCGAGGCCGTATCCACCGCCCTGATGGCATTGTTTTACCGGCGGGAGGCGGCACGCTGCTTCGGCAGCACAGCGCCGCGCCCGCCAAGGGAGGTGTCCCGGCGGCTGTGGGACATCCTTTGGCCGGTGGAGGGCGGCAGGGCGCTTTCCAGCGCGCTGCACACCGCCGAGAATATGCTGGTGCCCGCCTGTCTTGCGGTATATCTGGCGGCTTCCGGCGGGCGCACCGCCGCGCTGGAGCAGTACGGCACCTTAAAAGGCATGGCGCTGCCGCTGCTCAATTTCCCCTTTGGGCTGCTGGGCAGTCTGGCGGTTTTGCTGATGCCGGAGATCACACAGGCGCATATCGAGGGACAGACCGCCCGGCTGAACGCCCTGCTGGACCGGATGCTGCGGCTCACGGGGTATTTCTCCACGCTGGCGGGTACGATGTTCTGGGTGTGGGGCAGGCCGCTGGCGCAGCTGCTCTACCATAGCCCGGAGACCGGGTTCTATCTGGAGATCCTTGCCCCGGCTATGCCGCTGATGTACTTGGAAAGCATGGTGGACGGTGCCATGAAGGGCATCGGGGAGCAGAAAGCCGCTTTCCGGTACAGCGTGTGGGACGCTGTGCTGCGCATTGGCGGGGTGGCGGTGCTGCTGCCCCGGTACGGAATGCGGGGTTTTCTGGCGGTGATCCTGCTTTCCAGCTTCTACACCTGCGTAGCCAACACCGGGCGGCTGCTGCTTTCCAGCGGCACAGGGCACGCCTTCCGGCGCTGGCTGGGTGCACCGCTGCTGGCTGCTGCCGCCGCCGGGGCGGCAGGGCGGGGCGTGCGCCGGGCGCTGGCGGGCTTTCCGGCACAGGAATTGGCGGGGCAGCTGGCAGTGCTGACGGCGGGCGGCACGGTGACGGCCATCGTGTTTTTACTGGCGGCGCTGCCGCTGGGACTTTGGGAGGAAGTGCGGGCGGTGCTGCGGCAGACCAAGACCGGGAAAAACAGGGGAAAGTGATAAAAACGTAAATTTTCTGGACACAGGCGGGGATTGTGAGTATAATACAAACGTGTAGTTGTATCCTTCCGGCACTGCCGGGGAACACTGCCGAAAAAGCAGCGCTGGGCAAAAGCCTTTGGCGCTGAGAGGAAAAAAGAGGATCGTAAGTGAAAGATAAAACCAAGAATACCCCGCAGGTGCTGCTGCGCCGTGCGCTGCTGGTGCTGATGGATGCTGCCATTGTGGCATTCAGCTTTTATTTTGCCCTGCTGCTGCGGGCAGACGGTGCGGTAGATGCCGTGTGGTGGCCGCACAACCGCGCTCTGCTGTACGAAAATCTGCCGTGGATCGTGGCGGTGTATATCGTCTGCTTTCTGGCGGGCGGGCTGTACTCGGTGCTGTGGAAGTACGCCGGTGAGCGGGATCTGATCCGCCTTGCCGGGATGATCGCCGTGCCCACCGCTGTGGTGTATGTGGTGAACCGCCACTTTATCCACGGTGTGCTGTTTAATTCCGCCAACTGCATGGCATCCGTGCTCATCTTTTTGTTCATCGGCGGCAGCCGTCTGGCATGGCGGCTGTTTTTGAACCACCCGCTGGGCGAGCAGCTGCGCAGAGTGCCTGCGAAAGACCCCAACCGTCCGGTGATGATCGTAGGCGCGGGCGAAGCCGGTGCGTGGGCCATCAACGTGTGCAAATCCAACAAGGAATACGGCCACGCCGTGGTGGCGGTGGACGATGACCCTGCAAAGCTGAACCAGACCATCCACGGTGTGCCGGTGAAGGGCACGCTGGAGGACATCCCGGAGCTGTGCACACGCTACGGCATCCACAGTATCATCATTGCCATCCCCACCTTAAAGGGCAGCCGCCTGAGCCACGTCATCGACCTGTGCGTCAGCACCCATTGCGCGGTGCAGGTGCTCAGCGATCCGCAGCTGGTGGGCAGCGGTGCACCCCAGCAGGAGGTGTTCCGCGAGCTGAACCCCGCCGACTTCCTCTCCCGCGAGGAGGTCACGCTGGATACCGACAAAATTTCCGGCTACCTTACCGGCAAAACGGTGCTGGTAACGGGCGGCGGCGGCTCTATCGGCAGTGAGCTGTGCCGTCAGGTCATGCGCTTTAAGCCCGGCAAGCTGCTCATCTTTGATATCTACGAAAACTGCGCCTACGAGCTGCTGATGGAATTGCAGCAGAAGTACGGCCGCGATATCCCGGTCACGGTGCTTATCGGCTCTATCCGGGATAAAAAGCGTCTGGACGAGGTATTTGATACCTACCACCCCACGGTGGTGTTCCATGCTGCGGCGCACAAGCACGTTCCGCTGATGGAGGTAAGCCCTGCCGAAGCCGTAAAGAACAACGTGCTGGGCACCAAAAACCTGCTGGTCAGCGCCAGCGAGCACGGGGTGGAGCGCTTTGTGCAGCTTTCCACCGATAAGGCTGTGAACCCCACCAGCGTCATGGGCTGCACCAAGCGCATCTGCGAGATGCTCATCCAGACCTTTGCGGGCAACACGGACATGAAGTGTGTGGCGGTGCGGTTCGGCAACGTGCTGGGCAGCCACGGCAGCGTTATCCCGCTGTTTGAAGCCCAGATCAAAAAGGGCGGGCCGGTCACTCTGACCGACCCCAACATCGTGCGCTACTTTATGACCATCCCGGAGGCAGCCCAGCTGGTGCTGCAGGCGGGTGCGCTGGCGGAAAGCGGCAACATCTATGTGCTGGATATGGGCGAGCCGGTGCGTATTATGGACCTTGCCAAGCAGCTCATCCGCTTTTACGGCTACGAGCCGGGCGTGAATATGGAGATAAAAATCGTGGGTCTGCGCCCCGGTGAGAAGCTTTACGAAGAGCTGATGATGGACGAGGAGCAGGACAAGATGCGCCGTACCCAGCACAACAAGATCTTTGTGGCAAGCCCCCGCACCATTGATCTTGCCGAGTTCTACGGGCAGCTGCAGGCGCTGGAAGCCGCTGCCGCCCACAACGATGAGGGCGTGGTGCGCCAGCTGGCAGCCATGATCCCCACCTTTACCCCCACCCGGGAGAACCTGAAACTGTAACAGCTTGAACTGCGGCACTGGGCCGCATGGGATAGACCGCAGGCCGGAAAATGCCGGGCTGCGCAAAACGAGAGGGATGTTATTATGGAAAAGAAACCGTTTCTGACCGAGGCGATGGCACAGCAGATCATCGAGGATGTGCCCACGCCGTTCCACGTCTACGACGAAAAGGGCATCCGGGAGAATGTCCGCCGCATCAACAAGGCCTTCAGCTGGAACAAGGGCTTCAAGGAGTACTTTGCGGTCAAGGCACTGCCGAACCCTGTCATCCTGCAGATCCTCAAGGAGGAGGGCTGCGGCGTGGACTGCTCCTCCCTGACCGAGCTGATGCTCAGCGAGGCCTGCGGCTTTACCGGCCACGAGATCATGTTCTCCTCCAACCAGACCCCTGTGGAGGATATGCAGAAGGCCTACGAGCTGGGTGCTTACATCAATCTGGACGACGCCACCATGGTGGAGTTTCTGGAGCGGGTGGCTGGTGTGCCGCAGGAGATCTTCTGCCGCTATAACCCCGGCGGAACCTTCCAGCTGGGCGAGAGCGAGGAGGGCTTTCAGGTCATGGACAAGCCCGGCGATGCCAAGTACGGCATGACCGAGCAGCAGATGATCGACAGCTACAAAAAGCTGATGCAGAAGGGCGCAAAGCAGTTCGGCATCCACGCGTTCCTTGCCTCCAACACCATCTCGGACGCCTATTACCCGGAGCTGGCAGCCATCCTGTTCCGGCTGGCTGTCCGGGTGCAGCAGGCTACCGGTGCGCATATCAGCTATATCAACCTGTCCGGCGGCGTGGGCATCCCTTACCGCCCGGAGCAGACCGAGAACGACATCATGGCCATCGGCGAGGGTGTGCGCCAGAAGTTTGAAGAGATCCTTGTGCCTGCCGGCATGGGGGATGTAGCCATCTTCAGCGAGATGGGCCGCTTTACTACCGGCCCCTACGGCGCGCTGGTGTCCACCGTCATCCACGAAAAGCACATCTATAAGGAGTACATCGGTCTGGACGCCTGCGCCGCAAACCTGATGCGCCCCGCCATGTACGGCGCTTACCACCACATCACTGTGCTGGGCAAGGAGAACGCCCCCTGCGACCACAAGTACGACGTGGTGGGCGGTCTGTGCGAGAATAACGACAAGTTTGCCGTTGACCGGATGCTGCCCAAGATTGACATCGGGGATATCCTTTACATCCACGATACCGGTGCCCACGGCTCTGCTATGGGCTACAACTACAACGGCAAGCTGCACTGCGCTGAGGTGCTGCTGTGCGAGGACGGCTCTCACCGGCTGATCCGCCGCGCCCAGACCCCCCGCGATTACTTTGCAACGCTGGACTTTTTGCCCTTTATGAAGCCCCTGTTTGAGGACTGATCCGCCTTTGTATTCTGATAAAAACGAGGTATGACCCATGTTTTTTGGCTTTCAGCTTACCCTTGGCCTGATGATGGCCTTTTACGGTTTTTCGGTGATGAAAAATCCCCGCGTGTGGGGCGATCAGGGACGCAGGGCGGTCAAGGCCGAAAACTTTGAGGAATACTGCCGCCAGAACGGCCAGTTCTTTTTAAAGGCAGGCTGCGTTGTGGCGGTGATCGGCGCACTGGATGCTCTGGTCACGCTGGATGCCCTGCTGTACGCGCTGCTGTACATTTTTGGTCTGGCCTTTGCCTTCTACCCCCTTACCCGCTGGTGCAAGCAGAACGAGGGCTTCTTATGGCCGTGGCCCCATGTCCAGAGCGAGAAAAAGCGCATTAAAGAACTGCGCCGCGAACAGCAGGCACAGGAGAACGAGGAAAAAGGGGAAAAGTGATCCCCCGGATAAAGCATAGATCGCAAAAGAACAACTCCCGGTCACGCCGCTAACGTGACCGGGAGTTGTTTTAGTTTACTGCTTGTGGATGAGCGCTTACTCGGCGTCCTTCGGGTCGGTCATCAGCTCCTTGATGCTGGGCACAACGCCGCCCAGATTCTGCAGCTCAGAGGGGATGATGATCTTGGTGGCCTTGCCGTTGGCAACCTTCGCCAGCGCTTCAAGGCTGCGGATGGCCAGCACCTTGTCGCTGGGCATGGCCTCGTTCAGCAGACGGATGGCATCGGCGTTGGCCTTCTGCACAGCCAGAATAGCCTGCGCTTCGCCCTCAGCCTCCAGAATGCGCTGCTGCTTCACAGCATCGGCGCGCAGGATGGCAGATTCCTTTTCGCCCTCGGCGGCGGTAATGGCGGCCTGCTTTTCACCGTCTGCCTTCAGGATGACGGCGCGCTTCTCGCGCTCAGCCTTCATCTGCTTTTCCATGGCTTCCTGAATTTCCCGCGGCGGGATGATGTTCTTCACCTCCACGCGGTTCACCTTGATGCCCCACTTGTCGGTGGCTTCGTCAAGGATAGCGGTGATCTTGCCGTTGATGACATCGCGGCTGGTCAGGGTATGATCTAGCTCCATCTCACCAATGATGTTGCGCAGGGTGGTGGCAGAAAGGCTCTCGATGGCGGCAATGGGCTGGTTGACACCGTAGGTGTACAGCTTTGCGTCCATGACCTGAAAGAACACCACCGTGTCGATCTGCATGGTCACGTTATCGCGGGTGATCACAGGCTGAGGGGGAAAGTCTGCAACCTGCTCCTTCAGGCTTACCTTTTTGGCAATGCGCTCAATAAAGGGGATCTTGACGTGCAGGCCGGCAGTCCATGTATCGGAGTAGCTGCCCAGCCGCTCAATGACATATACCTTAGACTGCGGCACAATGACGATGTTGGAAACAATGACCAGCACCAGAACAAAAACAAGCGCAAGGATGACAAAAAACAGAACCATAATACATCTCCTTTGTCAGGTTGTTGTGTGGGGGTTGCGGCTTTCGGTCAGAACAGGCTCTACGATGAGCAGGGTGCTGTGGATCTCGGTAACGCGGCAAAGCGAACCGGGGCCAAGGGTGTCGCCGGGGGTGGCGCAGCGGGCGTTCCAGTCCACGCCGTCCAGCCGCACCCGGCCGGGGACCTCGGCAGTGACAGGGGAAAGCACGATGGCCTCCCGTCCCAGATTGCGGTCGCCGTTGGTGGCGGTATGCTTGAGCCGCAGCTTTGCCGCCAGCGGGCGGAAGGCTGCCAGACACAGGATGCTTACCACCAGAAAGACCAATGCCTGCACCCGGAACGACCCGGTGAACACGCAGCACAGCAATGCGGCGGCAGAGCCGATGGCAAACCAGATGGAGGTCATATTAAAGGTACTGGCCTCCAGTGCCAGAAAGCCCACGGCTGCAGCCAGCCAGAGAATGGGGGAGATCTGCATGGTATGTTACCTCCTTATGCTGCTATTATACGGCATCCCCTTGGGGGAAGGTCAAGAGCTTTTTACTGGAACGTTGCACAGAAAACAAAATATAGACAAAAATGGGAAAAAAGCCCGTAAATCACTGCGTCCCACCCTGTGAAAAAAGTAAGTCGGGAGGCTCCGCAGAGCCTCCCGACTTACAAATAAAGAATAGGATCCCGCTATGGATGCTCAGAGCGTAAGCGGAGAGCATTTTAAATGGTTACAGCCTCGCAGGCATCACTGGATATCGTAGTAGCTGTGGTTGGGGTTGTGGCCGTTTTCCTCCACCACGATGGTAAAGCCCATGGGGTTTACCTCGGTGTGCTTGCCGGAAGCCAGCGGCTCCACGATGATGTGCTCAGAGCGGTTCACAATGATTTCCGCAGTCTCGGTCTTACCGATGCGCTGGTAGTGCAAAATGCCGTCCTCGGCCCGCAGCACCCGCAGCTCACCGGTGCGGAAGGCCTCGCAACTGTGGCGCAGCTGCGCCAGCTGTGCCAGCACCGGGCGCAGACGCTCCTCGTGGCTGTCCCAGCAGAAGAAGGCGCGGTTGAAGGGGTCACGGTAGCCCTGCATCCCGATCTCGTCGCCGTAGTACAGGCAGGGTACGCCGGGCAGGGTGTAGATGATGGCATACGCCATGCGCAGGCGCAGCATGCCCTCCTCGTAGGCTTCGCCGGTCACGCTGCGGCCGCTCTGCCACTCCCGTCCGCGTCCGTTGGCGGGCTCGTCCGCAATCACGGTCAAAGCGCGCTCGGTGTCGTGAGTGGACAAAAAGTTCAGTGCCGTGTTGATGGCAGGGGCAGGGTAGTGCTCACAGATGGAAAGGATCTCGTTGGCGGCCTGCTGGGCAGGTTTGCCCTTGACAAAATCCAGCACGGAGTTCTTGAAGGGGTAGTTCATCACGCTGTCCAGCCCCTTGCCCAACAGGTAGGTGCGGCGGTGGTCAAAGCCGAACTTGGTGGTGGCGTCCTCCCACACCTCGCCCAGCAAAAACTTTTCTGGGCTTACCCGCTTGACGGCGGTGCGGATCTTCTCGATAAACGCGTCCGGCAGCTCGTCGGCCACATCCAGCCGGAAACCGGCAGCACCACGGCGCAGCCATGTGTCGATCACGCCGCCCTCGCCGGTGATGAACTCCACAAAGGAGGGGGTCTCCTCGTTGACCTCCGGCAGGGTCTCAAAGCCCCACCAGCTGCGGTAGCCGCCCTTGTACTTGGGGTCAAAATCATACCAGCTGCGGTAAGGGGAGTTGGGGTCGCGGTAAGCGCCGCCCTCGCCGTAGCGGCCCTCGCGGTTGAAGTAGCGGCTGTCGGAACCGGTGTGGCTGAACACGCCGTCCAGCACGATGCCGATGCCATACTTAGCAGCTTCCTTGCACAGGGTCTCAAAGTCCTCGTTGGTGCCCAGCAGCGGGTCCACGTTGAGGTAGTCGGCGGTGTTGTAGCGGTGGTTGGAGTGGGCCTCGAAGATGGGGTTCAGGTAGAGGTAATCCACGCCCATCTCGTGCAGGTAGGGCAGCTTGAGCTGGATGCCCTTCAGGTCACCGCCGAAGTAGTCCTCGTTCAGGTGGCCGCCGATCTCGTTGGGCTGCCAGAAGGGCTCGGCATGCTTGTCGGCCTGATACAGTCGGTCCGGGAAGGGCATGGGCTTGTTCTCCACACCCTCGCAGAAGCGGTCCGGGAAGATCTGGTAGAACACCTTGCCCTTGAAGGTCTCCGGGGTGCGGAAGTCTGCCTCATACACGGTGATCTGCCATTTTTCGCCGTCCTGCCAGCTGACCACGCCACAGTTGTCCGGCCCGCGCACGATGCGGCGGAAGTCGGTATACAGGTCAAAGTAATAGAAGTACAGGCCCACATCGTTCAGGGTCACATCCACCGAAAAGTGGTTCTGTTTGGGGGTCTGACCGTCAAACTTCATGCGGTAATGCACCGGTACGTCGTATTTGCCCTCCTTCTGGATCACCAGATGGGGGTCCACATAGCCCAGCTCTTCCGGGATGCAGAGGGTCAGGTGCACGGACTGCCCGGCCCGCACTGCACCAAAGGGCTGCTTGAAATAGGGGTCGTAGCTATTGAACAGACAAGACAAAACTGGGTCGTCCTTTCTCAAAAAAGCCCCGGCGGGCGAAACGCCACCGGGGCTTTGCAGATTTACAGGGAAAAATTACTTGCCCATGGGCACAGTGGAAGCGTGCCAGATGTCGCGTGCGTAGTCCAGCACGGCGCGGTCGGCGCTGAAGATGCCGCTGTTGGCGATGTTCTTCAGGCTCATCTGTGCCCACTTCTCACGGTCGCCATACAGCTTCTGCAGGTCGGCCTGTGCACGGCGGTAATCCTTGAAGTCGGCCATGACCATGTACGGGTCGCTGGTGCGCAGGTTCTCGGTGACCTCGTGGAAGTTCTCACCGTTCCAGCCACGCTCCAGGAAGTTCAGGGTGTAGTTGGCCACATCGTCGCCCGTGATAAAGGCGTTGGGGTGGTAGCCCACCTGCTTCAGGTTGTTCACCTCGGGGGTCAGCATACCAAAGATCAGCTCGTTCTCCTTGCCGGCAGCATCAGCGATCTCCACGTTGGCGCCGTCCAGGGTGCCCAGAGTGATGGCACCGTTCAGCATGAACTTCATGTTGCCGGTACCGGAAGCCTCGGTGCCTGCCAGAG
>ERZ827363.3593-NODE-3593-length-11590-cov-10.321456_pt1 | contig 11590 bp, 7 predicted proteins | sample MGYA00519776_ERZ827363 | MGnify/ENA primary metagenome ERZ827363 (study PRJEB31778, sample SAMEA3449288) | human gut metagenome | biome: human gut; feature: human-associated habitat; material: faeces | place: United Kingdom | collected 2010/2012 ...
GCAGGCGACGACGGTCACCGATCATCAGCTGCATACCACGACGGGAGTGGTGGTCATGCTTGTGCTCCTTGAGGTGCTCGGTCAGATCAGCGATACGCTTGCTCAGCAGAGCAACCTGGACCTCCGGAGAGCCGGTGTCACCTTCATGGGTCGCGTACTTAGCGATGATTTCCTGCTTTTCTTCAGCCGTCAGTGCCACGGCATCCTCCTTATATTGCTGCGCGGTGCTACCGGCCCGATGCCGGCGCGCTCTCTATCCGCGGGCGAAATACGCCAAGGGTCAATTATACAGGAGCACCAGACACCACGAATCAGACCAACGTCAGCAGGCCGCCAAACATCACAACAAGCAAAGCAATCGTCTCAATCACAAAAAAAAGATAAACGACGCCCAACTGCGCGTCAGCACATTCAACGGCGACTCTTTTTTAATCGTCACCAACAATCCCACCCACAGCACCGCGAAAACGGCAACGCCAATACCAACTGAAATAATGCCAAGATTCGCCGCATTCGCCAATGCCGACGACTCTCCGTACACCACATATGTCGCATACCAAAAATCAATTTTCAGAATGCGCAGGCCGGCAATGAGTTGCTCCGCCGCCAAGCCAATCACAAAAACCGCGCCCCACAAGCGCCGATGGGCGTCAACAACCAGCAGACCAAGGCCGGAAACGGCAATCAGCGTCACCGTCCAGGCAACAAACGCGGCGCCGCGCGGCTCAAGCGCGCTCAAATTATCAAGCAGCCACTGCGTATCGTTCACCGCAATCGCACGCCCCCACCAATACGGCACCACAATGGCCGCAATCACCAGCAGCGCATAAGCCAGCCACAATGCAGGATGCGAGCGCTTACGCTCAATATCGGCCAGCGACAGCGTCGATTCGGGAATGGACGCCACCGGATGCTTGGAAACATCGTTATGTTTGGAAACATCGTTGGGCATGGGCGAAACACCATCGGACCGCGTATCGATTTCAGCCTGCACCTCACCGCTCGCCTGCTGGTCGACCGGCTGTTTCTCCACGCTGGAATTCACCGCCATCTACGTTTACCTCGCGTTCGTTGTTCGACGCCACACCTGTCTGCACAATGCGTCGTCTCATGCCGCGACGCCCATGCTAGGACGGTATTGTATCGTGAGTGCGCCATACGATAATGACATGGCGCCGGACATAACGCCGCAATACCTGATTTTCGCTAATCGCAACCATGCTTCGGCGGACGACATAAGCCATACATATGTTCATAAGGGCGAACCATATCCGAATTACTCACTCCGCTAACATCACCACATAACGGCAACATAGATACACAGCCATACTTGATATCAGGAGAACGCCGTCGATTCGAAATGAAAACTGCCAGCCGCCCACACACCAGCTCCTTTGTTTCCAAAATCGCACATTCTACGCCGATGTCATGCTCCACCATGTCTCACGCCGCGGTCTCAACATAACAGGATGGGTTGTACGAATCCACGTTGCCGAGCATTCGCACAACCCACCATTGCGACACATCACTGATTCCGCACATTCAATCGCTGCAACCAACAGGCTGCGGCGATATTTCAGCGCGAAGAGCGGCGTATCCGAATGACACTGATGCCAGCCAGCATCAGGGCAATTGCAGACAGCACCATCGGTGTTACGGACGAACCAGTTGATGACAGTTCAGATGAATTATCATCAGCAGTAGAAGACTGTTGCTGGCCGCCATCACCGGTCTGATCGCCGTTACCCGACTGGTTACCGTCACCGGTCTGATCACCACCACCAGGATTTCCGCCATCACCAGACTGACGGTCAACCGCCAATTGCGCGAGCTGCAAACTCAGTGCACGCTGCGGGGCATCCACCTCATTTTGCGTGGAAGGATCGGATGCCAACGCCTGCTTTGCCTTATCAAGTAGCGTGAGCATCTTATCCCACTCATCCATAGGATATTCCGCAGACTGCAGAGAGTCAGCCTGATCAATGGCCGAACGCAGCTTAGACGTATCCACAGCTTTGCCGTCAGAAGTCAACACGTCGCTCAAGTCATAGTAATCAAAATCGACATAACCACCCGTATTCTCCTTGGCGTAATTGAACAAGCCGATTCGATACCCCTTAAAGTGCGACAAGCTCCAATCGTAAGTCAGCGGCCCCTGCTCGTCGCCAAGCTTGGACCATTGCTTACCGTCCAGACTGTACCAATACTGAATCGTCAACTTACCACTCGCATTATCCAGTGTGTTGTCCGACTTGATCCACACATTGGTCGCATCATCTGGCAATGTCACTGTGCCGCCCGATACAAAGGCCTCTTCAGCGTCACGATCAATCGTATCGTCAACGATATTACCGTCCGCGTCCTTCACGCCATTGTCGTAGACACGCTTGACCACGCCCAACGTTCGCTGTCCATTTTCTTGACGCACAGCGGCATAGGCAAAACTACGGGTATATGTAGCGAGGCCTGCGGTGTCTCCATCCTTCATATGACTGACATCCATGTGGGTTTCCACAGACATGGATCCGCCAAAGGTACGCTGCGACAAAACGTTACGGGCGGTTTCAAAATATGTCAGGTCGCCATAAGTGCCTTTCATATATTTGGCCGTGGCGGAAACCTTGTGCCCATTGGTCAAACGCAACCAGCCTTCACGATCAGTGAGAGACCAATATCGGTTATCTGGATTATGTCCCCATTCCCATACCAAATCAAGATTCGAACCATTGGGTTGGTATTCTTCGGCGACCGGATATTCCTTCTCATCAGCAAGACCGATCAGGGAAATATCGTCGATGACGTAATCCATGCACGTGCCTTCCGCACCCCACGCGGTTTCGACAATGAGTTTGGAACCTTCCACATTAGCGTCGGATGGGATGGAGAACTCACCTGTGATAGTAGTCGTCTCCCCACGTTTCACTGTTCCTGTGGCCACACGATTAATTGTGCCGTCTGCATATTGAATCGCCACATAAAACAGGTGGGAAGTCACAGCCGATGAATCGACGCCGTCCATCTCATGGTCGTATCGAATCGTTGCACTGGCACGATATGTCACGCCCTGCTGCAATTTTCCATCCATAGATTGACCCGGGCCAGCGCCATTGTATTCGCCACGATTCGTCACAGCAAGACTCGTGGTTCCAGAAAGAGAACCATCCGTAATCGCGGTAAGCGTACCATTCCACTGAGGGGTCCACGATTCAGTCCCGTTTTCGAAATCGCCATTGTCCACCAGCTCGATTCCAATCAGAGAATCGTCAACCTGAGGAGGCTCCTCCAGAGTCCACCAATCCTGATCCTGATAAGACTGATGAGGCGCGTCATTATCAAAATCGTCCGAATTGACCAGGGAACGCTGGCGAACCAGATTCTCCAAATCAGCAGGCAAATCAATCAGTTTGTCGTAGGTGTCCGACGCGCTTACCTGATTATTGTCCCCAAACACAGGCCATCCGTCATCACCCCACGTTGCAGGAATCAAACCGGGAATACGTCCGGTCGGATATGTGTCTCGGAAGAAGAATCCATGCCAAGACGTCGTGCCATCACCGTTGTCGACTTCAACAAGGCTACCTTGTGCGAAAGCACCTAGATAATACTTTTTGGCTTCGTATTTGGAGCCATCAAGCAAATCAGTGGTGCGCAGCAGCATCACCGTACGACCGTCTTTGCCCCAGTAAATCGTTGGAGTATAGAAATAATCACCGATTTTGAAAGTCTGAGATCCTTCAAATCCGGTAGGAGTCTCACCAAGATCATCAGTGAACTGTTCGGCAGAGATGATATTCTCATGGCTCTCCACCACCGTGGTTAAATCATCGGACAGCCTATATTGGTTGACGCCGGAGATAATCCAAGGACTCCCTTGCTCATCAAAATACAATGACGGATCATGGAATCCCCGATTAAGGGCAATCTTCGTCCAAGGACCATTCTCAATATCATCGGTGTAGTAGATATAAGCGCCATTAAGGTTGTTCGTATTGAATAACACGTAGAAGCGGCCATTGTGATAGCGCAGCGACGGAGCCCACTCGCCTTCGCCATACGAGCTAGCTCCATTGCGCAAGGATGAAGCATCGCTCATAGAAATGCGATCATACACGTACGTGACTATCCACCAATTGACCAGATCATAGGATTTCATAATTGGAGATCCGGGACTGAGCTCCATAGTGGTACTCACCATGTAATACACATCACGACCGTCTTTGTTATTCGGATCGTCCTTCGACACACGAATAACACTGATATCCGGAACATCCGTGTTCAACATGGGAATGGAATACGTGCCATCACCGCTATCAGTCGTGGTGTAACTGCCATCCGATGGCGTTGAAGATGGCGTTGAATCATCCGCAAAGACCGGCATTGGCGCCAAAATCAACCCACAAGTCGACAACACCGCGATAGCACTAGCCGAAATTTTTTGTCGTAAATAATTCATAAGTCTTTTAACCTTTCATGATAAGCACTCAACATCGAGTGCGTATTCCAATAGCATGCCCGCACAAATCAGCAATGAATGACGATAAGACATTCCCGCATATGGATAAGTGATGGACATTACCACTGCCAAAACTTACGCTTGAACAAGTACCAGTTCTAGGTTTCATGTGCGGTCATCCCGAGGCTGCCGCTACGGGATGACCGCATTACCAAGAGGTAACTAGCGCATCTCGCGACGCACTCGCGCTACGATCACACCAGTGAGAGCCAAGCAAGCGACAATCACAGCACCAGGCAAGACAGAGGAACCGGTTTGTGCCAAATCCACGCCATCAGTGGAATCATCAGCCAGCTTCAGACCGGCACGTGCACTATTCAATGCAGCAAGCGCATCTTGAACCTGCTGTTCAGTAGCGGATTCATCCTGCAATACCGCCTGAGCCTTCTGCAATGCGTCAGCAAACACCTTCCAGCTCTCTTCCGTGTAATCGGAAGCGTTCAGGCCGGAATTCTCATTCACTGCGCTCTGCAAATCAGACTTGTCCACCGGAGTCGAAGGAGTTTCATCCTGCGACTCCGTGAAAGTGTACGTAGTGATGTCGTACAGCTCATCCTGAGCATTCGCACCACCATCGGATTTGAAGGAGAACACCACATGATGCACCCCTGTCACACCCTCAAGGGTGGTCGTGTAATCGGCGTACTCGGATCCATCACCGGCAGGAATCGAAATAGAAGCCACAGGTTCGGAATCCGGATCATCAAGACGAATCTCAAGGATGCCTCCGGCTTTGCCAGCTGCAGTCACAGTCAGCGAAGAGGCGCCGTTATTCCCGAAATCGACATTCGCCAAAGACGTCCACTCACCATTATTAATATTGCTGAGCTTCTGACCTTCGGAATTGTCTGTAGTCATATCGACCACGCGCACACCAGAAGTCAGGTCATATGCGTTCTGAATGCCGGAATCCCATGCAATGGTGGAAGCTGGAATGCCTCCATCTTGATACGCGTCCAGATTCTTCACCGAAGAGAGACCCTCATATGTCATTGCAATATCGGCAATGGAACCATCCTCGTTAACCGTAATCGGATCGAGATGAGTATTTCGGTAGCCATGCGCCGCGTCAAGATTACCGCCGTTCATCAATTCCTTTGCCACCGTTTGCGCATGGTAGGTCATATACCACTGGTCGCCAAGTTGAACCATCGCGTGATGATTGTTGCCGCCAACACCGAAATACGTGCTCGGATTCTTCAGAATCTCACCCTGATAAGTGAACGGCCCCATCGGGTTGTCTGAAGTCATATACGCGATATTGCCGTAACCGACCGTGTTACCATCAATTACGTTGTCATGGCTGAAATTAGTGCAATACGAGTAGTAATAAGTACCACCTATCTTGGCAATCCCGGAGTCCTCAAACATGGCAGGTGCGTCTATGGCCTGAGCCTCACCTTCGGTATGCAGCATGTCATCGGACAGTTTAATAACGCGAGCCGTGTTCGGATGTTCTTCCTCGCCTGTCGGAACACCACCTCCGTAATACAGGTAGCCCTGCCCGTCATCATCCACGAACACCGCGGGATCAAACAGCCAGACCACACCAGCGGATTCAGGAGTACCGCCCTTAATCAACAGCTCACCGGTTTCGTCCTTCCACGGACCAACAGGAGAATCCGAGGTCAGCACACCGATACCGCTGCCGCCATTGGCGAAATACAGGAAGAACTTCTCTTTACCGTTGATGGTCTTATGAGCGACGGCAGGAGCCCAGGAATTGCTGGCCCAGGTGGCCACCCCCTGTTCTCCAGCCACACGAATGTAACCCTCATTACGCCAATTGACCATGTCATCACTGGACAGAACATTGATGGTCTTTACTTGAGCGAACGAATTGTCCTTGATCTGCCCAGTACTGTCATATTCATAGTCATAATTCAACGAGCCATCAGCATTCACAGAAGTGCCATCACCCGTAGTGTAGATATATACGCGTCCGTTGTATTCCATAGCCCACGGATCGGCGCCATACCAATAATCGATAATCGGGTTTGAATAGTCGCCGAAAGCCTTGGCTGCCGTTGCCGTACCCGTAGTCGGCGGCACGAATGAGGAACCAGAATCCGAACCGGTTACGGAAATGTCGTCGACAATGAAGTCGGCATTGCTCGTGCCATACTTGTTTTCAATCACCAGCGAGGGACTGGTGAAATCACCACTACCACCTAACGTTCCAGTACCTGAAATTTGTGTCCACTCACCCGCTTTCGCCGTTCCGGTCGCAATCTGGTCACATCCGGAACCATTACCCGAACAAACAGTGATATTGAATTCACCGTCTTCCGTGGCCTTGACCCACATACTTCCGGTATATGTCTGTCCTTTTTCCACCTTGCCATCAAGAGACTGGATTGCACCAGCATCAGAGGATGTACGATCAGTAACGCTCAAGGCGCCACTGCCACCATGCACATCATCCGCAGTGACGGCAATGGACGATGCGGAGCTATTCCACACCGTTCCAGACTTCCAACCATTAAGATCGTCTTCGAATCCGCCGTTGACGACCAATTCGACGGGTTCATCGGCCGACGCCGCAGTCACTCCGATAGTCGCTGGAAATACAGCCCCCATGCAACACAGCACGGATGCAGCCGCAGCAGCAACCACACGACCGGTTTTCCTTGTTTGCAATATGTGAATGTTATAAACCATTCAGTTCCCTTTCCTGAATGATGGAGGGCGACTCCCCCCCCCATCATTTTTTCTTCGCCGCACAATCGAATCCCACGTTGGTTACGACCACATCGCGGCTCATTGCAAAGCCATGCCAGAGGAACGTCCCTCAAGGGCAGCCATGCAGCAGCCATTATATAAATGAGCGCATTTCACTCGCGATCGTCCTTGATAACAAATTGATAACGATATGCACAATGAAAATAAGTTCACATAAACGCAACGCAACACATCAAATATGACAGTTTCATATGCCAATTACACACTTTGCATAACATATTTCAACAAAGAATGGAGACGTACAAGCGAACTCATCTGATGCCACCACTCATCGCCTATAAAGCTGGCGTGTCGCGCCACAATAACATCACAGCCGATAAAACGACACCCCGAAGTTGAGCCTCATTCAACAATGCGGCCAGCTTAGACACACAACCAACGCTTCGCTTCATAGCACCGAACATTGATTCCAGCACAGTCACGACCATCTTCTTTGAAGGCAATCGTGTTTACGCCCCGGGTTCTAAATAGAAGTGCAACACCTTGTCTAAGGTTGGAAGTGTTCGAAGTTTCTAACTTAAGAAGGTGTTGCACTCATGGGTCAACAGTATTCGCACCTGTCGTCCGAGGAGAGGATCCTGATCGAGAAGCTGCATTGCGAACAGCATCTGAGCATTCGGCGAACCGCGGAGAGGATCGGCCGGGACAAGTCCACGGTGTCACGCGAGCTGAGGCGCGGCCTGTGGTTCGCGTCCAACGAGAACGGGTCGTACCGTCCCTACCGGCCGAAACGGCTGAAGACCGGGCCGTGGACCTCGGGTCCGTTCTATTCGGCGCTGGCCGCGCAGAGAAAGGCCGACCGGCGTCGGCGCGGATCCCGCAAGCCGCGTCGCATGGACTCGGACCGGCTTCGCGCCTGGGTGCTGGACGCGCTGCGCAGGGGGGTGGAGCCCGGAACTGATCGAGGGACGGTTGTGTGTTTTAGCAAGTTGGCGTCCGCTTTGTGAGCGGTGTTTTTCCGCAGTGTAGGCAGCGGGTTTTCCGCAGGGTGTGCGGTATCGGCCGCTGCCTGTCTGCGTTGTGTTGGTTATTTGGTCATGAGGGCGTGTTCGCTTCGGTAGGAGCGGCCCTCGAATCTGATGAGCCGTCCGTGGTGGACGGTGCGGTCGATGAGGGCGGCGGCCATGTTCTTGTCGCCGAGCACGCGTCCCCATCCGCTGAATTCGATGTTGGTGGTGTAGATGATGCTCCTTGTCTCGTAGGAATCGGAAATGATCTGGAAGAGGAGCCTGCTGCCCTCCTCGTCTATGGGCAGGTAGCCGAACTCGTCGATGATGAGAAGTCGGGCCTTGCCGATGCTCGCGAGTTCCCGGTCGAGCCGGTTCTCCTGCTGGGCGCGGCGCAGACGCATGAGCAGTCCGGTCGCGGTGAAGAAGCGCACCGGGACGCCCCGCTCGCAGGCGAGCCGTCCGATCGCGATGGCCAGGTGGCTCTTGCCGGTGCCGACGGGCCCGTAGAGCACGAGGTCCTCGCATCCGGCGACGAAGTCGAGGTTCTCGAGCTGCGCGCGCCCCCAGTCGGCGGGCATCTTCAGGTTGGTCCAGTCATAGCCGTCGAGGGTCTTGTCGGCGGGGAAGCCGGCCTGTTTGAGCAGGCGCAGGCGTTTGGATCGCTCGCGCGAGTCGAGTTCGGCCGTGAACCATCGTTCGATGAAGTCGAGCTGGTTGGGCGTGGCCTCGGCGAGCGTGCCGGCGAGCACGCTGCGTGTCAGGGTCAGGCTGCGGCTCATCTTCAGGATGCGTTCGCTTTTCTCGGTCGTGGACGCGCGCCTGCGTCGGGTCTCCGGGATCACCGGATCGGGTCTGACGCTCACCGTTCTTCCCCTCCGTCGTCCGTGCCGGTGATGAACCGGTCGTAGCCGCTCAGGTCGGGCTCCTCGATCCCGCCGGGGTATTCCCACTCGCCGTCGCGCATGCGCAACGCGATCGGGGTGAGCGAGTCCGCGTGCAGGCCCATGTCCCTGTTCGAGCGCAGGATCTCGCCGCACGCCTGCATCGCGGGATCGAACCCGGCCGCCCGGCACGCGTCCCCGATCGCTTTGAGGCTCTCCCTCAACGTCTTTTCGTCCATGGAATCAAGCCACGCGCGTATATCGTCGGGCACGTCCGGGCGGATCGAGCTTTCCCGCCACGCGCGGGGTTTGACCGCGAGCCGGGGAAGCACGAGCGCGGGATCCTCCACATTGCGCGACCGTCCGTACTGTCTGGGATACTCCGCGAGGAGCTCGCCGGTGGCGGGCGAGGTGAGCGTGACCGTGTCCCACCGGATCGCGGCCAATACCCTGGAACGCGCCGAATCGGGGCCGGCGAGGTACCGGTTCGAGTCGATGTCGACCAGCCCGTACTTGTCGGCCGTCCGGCTTTCCCAGCGAACCGGGTCGAACGCCGTGGACGGCAACGGCATCAACGCGGCCCTCTCCTCGTCGAACACCTCGGCCACGGGCACGTCCAGCAACCTCGGGCAATACGAGTCCCTGGCGAGCCCGTCGCACCGCTCCAGCAGGAGACGGCTCAACTGCCCATACGATTCCGCGCGCATGGGCGGCACCATGAGATTGCGCCGCAAAAACCCGACCGCGTTCTCCACGCTGCCCTTCTCGTTGCCCGAATACGGGTTGCAGAACCGGACCTCGAGCCGGTAATGCGCCACGAACGCGGAGAACACCCCGGTCAACGCGACCTCGCCCTTCGCGTTGCGCCGGCCGGCACCGGTCGCGTTGTCCATCACGATCACGGGAGGAACACCCCCGATATGCTCGAACACGAGCATCAAACCATGGCACAGACACTCCGCGTTCTCGCCCGGCAACGCCACGCACAACCGCATGTTCGAATACGGCAACGAGACCACCAGGCAATGCACGTCCGCCATCTCGCCAGCGATCCGGGCCCGGGCCACGCCGAAATCGACCTGCATGCTGCCCGCCGCCCACTCGAGCCGCACGTACCCCTCGCGATCCGGCACGCCGCGGTTCGCCTCGCGCCACCGGTGCACGTAACGCATCGTGGTCGAATACTCGCCGTCGTAGTCCGTCTCCGCCAGCAGACGGTCGTGCACGCGCCTGATCGTGTGCCGCTGCTTCCTGGGCAGCATCCGATCGGCCTCCAGCCACCCGTCCACCAGATGCGCGTACGGGTCGATCTTCGACCCGTACCTGCGATCCGCCTTCGGCTTGGGCGAGCAATCCTCCATATCCGCGTACTTCGCGACCGTCCCGCGATCCACATGCAGACGACGCGCTATCTGCGCGCGCGACATTCCCTGCCGGTCGAGTCTCCTGATATCTTGCACAATGGGCATCGGTATCGCCATGTTCCTTTCCTTCCCGAGCGCCGGCCGGCGGCAACCGGCCGAATCAAAACCGATTGGCAACTCGGGAATATACAGGCCGCGGCACCGATGCCTCTCACATCACCGGGAAACGATGACGACACCGGGGAAAACCATCAGCCCACACTGCGGAAAAACACTGCCGAACCTGTCGAACAAACATTGAAGCAAAACAGACGGTTGAAGGCCCAGTGCGCCGGCGACCCGTCGATGCGGATCAGCCACGAGTGCCTTTACCAGTGGATCTACGCCAAGCCGCAGCGGGCGCTGGACCTGCGCCAGTATCTGGCGCGCGGCAGGAAACGCCGGACGAGGAAAAAGGGCAGGAAGGCGAAAGGGCCGCGCATCCCGATGCGCGTGCCCATCGCGGACCGGCCCGAGGCGGTCGGATCCAGGAAGGGGTTCGGCCATTTCGAGTCGGACACGGTGGTCGGCGCCGCGCCGTCGAGGCGCTGCGTGAACACGCAGGTGGAGCGCAGGAGCCGCAGGCTGTTCGCCCGGCTCGTCGACGACAAGAGCGCGTCCGCCACGGCCAGGGCCGAGTACGAGATATTCAAGGGCATGCCGCCGGCCGCGCGCGTCGACCGCACGTGGGACAACGGCACGGAGGCGTCCCTGCACGTGCTGGTGGACGAGGCGCTGGGCATGCTCACGTACTTCGCCGACCCGTACAGTTCCTGGCAGCGTGGCAGCAACGAGAACAGGAACGGCAGGATCCGCCGCTATCTGCCCAAAGGAACCGGGTTCGAGGACTTGGCCCAGGAGGACCTCGACGCGATCGTCGGTGAGATCAACGACACCCCCCATGAAGCTCCTCGGCTACAAAACGCCCAACGAGGTATGGGACGAGGAGATGGCCAAGCTACAATCGAAGGCAGCCAGCCCGAACACAAGCGTTGCGCTTACAAATTGAATCCGGCCCGCCGAGGCATTCGCCGACGAACTGCTATAATTGCAGGACCAACAGGGGGTGTTGCACCTCTAAATAGACATCGGGCACACGGT
>ERZ827363.3601-NODE-3601-length-11560-cov-3.120991_pt1 | contig 11560 bp, 9 predicted proteins | sample MGYA00519776_ERZ827363 | MGnify/ENA primary metagenome ERZ827363 (study PRJEB31778, sample SAMEA3449288) | human gut metagenome | biome: human gut; feature: human-associated habitat; material: faeces | place: United Kingdom | collected 2010/2012 ...
ACATAGCGCATACGGCGGTAAGTCTGCCCGAGATTCTTGGCAGAGAAAATAAACATCAGTTTTTCTTCAATCGACTTGTTCTTATACAAGTATTGGACAGAAGCCTCATACTTTTTCTTCTTATCCTTCAAATCCTTTTGCAAACCGTTCAACTGACGTTGCAAGGAAGTCAGTTCACGTTCTATCGCTTCCACGTCATTATTGATAGCAATGATATAACGTTTCCGCTCCTCGATCTGGCCGGTCAATACCGCCAGACTATTCAACTGACTACCCACATCTTTCTTTGTATCCTTCAAGATTGATTCCGTCTCGGAGATCTGCTTTTGCAGCGCACCACGTTTGCTTTCCAACTCACGAATCAGCTTGTTCGACTGAGCGAAAAGAGGAATTGCCAACCATAAGCAACCAATCAGAATTACAAAGAAATGTTTCATCATAAGAAAGCTACCAGCATTTTTACTAATTCTTCCAAGGGAACTTGCCGATATTTAGAAGTAAGTTCCGTAGGAGTCATTGAAAATTCTTTTGTCGAGAACTCATAAAGTTGGACTTTAGCCTTTTCCAACGAAGGAATGCCTATATCTTTTCCGGACAATTCCGTCTTCCCACCGGGCAAAGAGGCATCCAACAATATCTTCTCCAGACGGGAAAATTCTGCATTCTTCGGCAGCATGCCCTTCAATTCATCTTTGGTGGCACGGACAAAACGTTTGTTCATCCGGTCTACCAATAGCACACCGTCAGGAGTAACTTCCACACGCGCTACTTCCGTACGCAAGATAGGCATTAATAAGGATATTTGTACCCGCTCATGGGTTTTCATCTTCATAGTTCCCCCAACAGACATACTTCCCCCCTTTTTACCGGGAATAGTCAATTGAAGTTTGGAAGTCAGATAGCTGGACACCTGAACATTCTTCTCCGAAGTCGCCAAATGCTTCGAGCTCTTACACCCGGCCAGCACAACTACAACCAACAATAGAAAAACTATTCTTTTCATTCTGCAATATATTTCTTCTTTTCTATTTTCTCTTTCAGTGTTTTCGATTCACTACCCATTTCCAATGCTTTCTTCCAGTATTTCAGTGCACCTTCCACATCACCGGTCATAAAATAGATATCACCGCAGTGTTCCACAACCACATCACTCTTTTCTTCGTCACTCTTCATTGCATTATCAATGTAGATACGAGCTTCTGCATAGTTGCCCTTCTCAAAAAGAATCCAAGCGTATGTGTCGAGATAAGTGGCATTGTTAGGTTCGGCCTTCACCGTCTTGTAACTCATTTCTTCCGCCTTATCCAGATCGCGGCGTTCCACGGACAAATAATAAGCATAATTATTCAATACCAATATATCGTTCGGATTAATTTTCAATACTTCGTCGAACATCTTGAATGCCCTCTCCACGCTATCCAAATTGTAATAACAATCAGCTAAATAAGAATAAAACTGGGATCTTAATTCGGGCTTATCGTCTGTCAACTCAACGCCTTTTTCGAACAAAGGCAAAGCTTCGGCGAATTGTTTTTGCATCATCAAAGCGATTCCCGATAAAGCATAGGGTAAAGGTTGTTCCGGAAAATACTTTATAGCTTCTATTCCATGCCGATACATACAAGTAGTATCTCCCATCTCGTTACACATCAGCAGCAATTCTTCCCAAATCAAATAATTATTTTTGTCCTTCGAAAGAATATACTCCAATTCATTCCGTGCTTCAGCCAATTTATGATCTTTTTTCAGAAAATCCGAATGTAAAGCCCTTACCGACAAATCGTCGCTATATTTTTGCATCAATAGATTCATATAATTATCCAACTGACTATCGCTTGTCAATGTCGTATCAGGATTCAGAATCAACTTCAGAATATATTGTATTTTATATCCATTCTCGATTTTATCACTGACCAAAGCTTCTTTCGTATGTCTATCGGCTTCTTTCAATTCTTTCTTACTCCGATAATAATCAGCCAAATAGAAATGAACAAAACCGTTATCAGGTTCGGCCTTCAATATACGATCCAGAATTTGTAATCCTTTTTTATCCTGATTATAATTGAAATAAAGTTCGGCTAATAAACTAAGGTATTCGCTCTTATCCGGGAACTTCCGAATCAACTTTAATAATTCGTTGGATGCTTTCTTAACATCATCGAGTTTAGTATACAACTTAATTTTTTCGATAGATACAGGTTCGGTTATGCCGTTCTGTTGTTCATAACGGTCGAATACCTCGATCGCTTTCTGCCATTTTTCGACAGATATATATAACTCCGCTTCGATCAAATAAAATTCTTCTTTATTCGGATATTTAGCAATGATATCGGCATATACATTACAAGCCTCTTCGATCATCGCTTTCTTTTGCAAAATATTGGCTAACAATATTTTATACCACATATTATCCGGATTTCCGGCCACAGCCTCACGAGCTAACTGCAAAGCACCGTTATAATCTTCACCTGCAGTCAAAATACCGGCTATTTCATATTTTGCAACTGAACTGGAAGGAAGGATTTTAAGGCAATTATCGAACCATCCGATAGCAGCCTGATAATCCCCGGTAATTTTACTCCTGACCCCTTCCATAAAAGAATAGTCAAATTCTAATCTGGTTTTCTCATCTAGCTCCTGTATGTTCTCCGTTTTCTTTTTTTTATCGGCAAAAGCAGGTAAAATAAAAAGAAAACAAAGCATGAAAGCAATCCATCTTACCATATTTTTCTATTCTTTAATTTTATAATTATTTTTTTCCTGTATGACCGAATCCTCCGTCTCCCCGTTCGCTGTCCGATAGTTCATTTACTTCTATCCATTCGGCTTGTTCTACCTTGTTAATGACCATCTGACAAATTCTTTCTCCGTCTTCGATCGTAATCATATTATTAGAGAGATTCACCACGATAACTCCTAGTTCACCACGATAATCGGCATCTAAAGTTCCCGGACTGTTCAATAGTCCTAAACCTTCATTTAAAGCCAACCCGCTACGGGGACGGATTTGTGCTTCATATCCCTCGGGTAATTCGATAAATAAACCTGTTGGGATCAATTTTCTTTCCAAAGGTTTCAACGTGACGATTTCTTCCAGATTAGCCCTAATATCCATACCAGCCGAAGCTTTTGTTTTATATTCAGGTAGCGGATGTTTTGAACGATTTACAATTTTGATTTCCATTTATCTTAGATTATTCCTATTTTAATACAATCTTCAAACTTACTACTTTTTATTTTTCAAAGGAAATAGCTTTCCATAAAAATTTGAATAAAGTGTTTTGCAAAGTTACACAAAGACGTTTTTCAACAATCATATATTCATTATTATATTTTTATTCTTTTATAAAAAAAATGATGATTATAATAGACTGTTAGTTGTCTTCAAAAATGTTGATCGATTTATTTGATTTTGTCGTTCTTAAAAATTGGAACTGTGTTTCTAACATGATATTGTAATATAATATGTTTTTATTCAATAATTTATATGAGTTATTAACAATTGTCAGTAACCTATTTCACAGAAAAAAAATAGATTTTGAACTGTGGAAAACTGTTAGTAATTTGTATAAATGTTTTGAGATAAAAATGAATTCTTTTCTTGGTTATTCGGGTGAAATATCGAATAAGAGTTGAAAACGAGATATCCAAATAAAGATATGAGTTTCTTTAAGTAGTTTTCAACAACCGATTAATAACTTTTCAACAATATTTTTCTAAGCAACAATCTCCGGGAATTGATTCGATCAGAAAATATAATTACGCTGATCAATTATAGCTTTTGCAGAATAGAAGTGGTAGAAAAACCGGGAGTAAGATCTATTGTTATAATTTCCCCTCCTTTTGCTTTTACGATGTCGTAACCTACAATTTCTTCGGGTTTATAATCACTTCCTTTTACTAAAATATCGGGTTGAATAAACCGGATCAGTTCCAGAGGAGTATCTTCGTCGAAGAAAATAATTTTGTCTGTAAAAAGAAGTGAAGCAAGTAAGAGAGCCCGGGCTTCCTGGTTATTGACAGGACGTTTATCACCTTTTAATCTTTTGACCGACGCATCGGTATTCAATCCTATAACTAATTTTTGGCCAAGACCGGCAGCTTGGGCGAGATATTCGATATGTCCCCGGTGCAGAATATCGAAACAACCATTCGTGAAAACAATTTTTTCTTCTTTAAATCTCCATTGACTCAAAGTATGGATCAGAGTTTCTTTTTCTCTGACAATTTTATTTTCTATGAATGATAAGTAATTCATTTACAATTATTTTAATCTGGGATTTATTCCCAGATCATATCAATCGATTGGTATTGGTGTCCGGAAATACCAAGGTTGGCGTATGTTTTTTAGCTTCTTCGAAGTCCATCGATGCATAGGAAATAATGATGACCACATCTCCTACTGCACATTTCCGGGCCGCCGGGCCGTTCAGACATACGACACCTGAGTTTCTTTCGCCTTTAATGACATAAGTTTCTAATCTTTCTCCGTTGTTTACATTGACGATCTGAACTTTTTCATTCTCGATAATATTAGCGGCTTCCATTAAAGCTACATCGATCGTTATGCTACCTACATATTGAAGGTTAGCTTCAGTGACGGTTGCTTTGTGGATTTTAGATTTGACTACTTCTATAAACATGATGATAATTTTAAAATGGATTTAAAATTAGAATACAATGTTATCTATCAGTCGGATTTTTCCGGCATATACAGCTACACAAGCTACTTTAGTTCCTTCTTCTGACCAGTTTTCCACAACTTTTAGAGTGGTATCGTCGACAATTTCGACATACTCTGTTTCCAGGTATGGATTATTGTTGATTTCGTCAGCAATCCATTTTTTCAATTCACTGACATTCATTTGTGAAGCTAAGTTACGAGCTTTTTTTAAAGTAGCGTATATGTGAGGAGCATTTTTTTTGTATTCTTCATCGAGCAATGTGTTACGTGAACTTTTGGCTAGTCCATTTTCTTCCCGGATAATCGGACACGGAATGATTTCGATGTTGTATTTTAATTGTTTCACCATATTTTTGATAATAGCGATTTGCTGGAAATCTTTCATTCCGAAGAATGCTTTATCGGGTTGAACAATATCGAATAAACGACTCACTACCTGACCTACTCCATTGAAGTGACCCGGTCTTTTCGCTCCTTCCATCACTGTTTCTATATATCCGAAATCGAATTTTCGGGTATCCGGTTCCGGATAAATTTCTTCAACAGAAGGTGCGAATGCGATATCACAATCTACTGTTTTCAGTAATTCGATATCTTTGTCCAGTGTTCGGGGATATCTTTTCAGATCTTCCTGATCATTGAATTGTGTTGGGTTGACAAATATACTGACTACAGTGATATCACTATTGTGTTTACTTTCTTTTACGAGGGATAAATGTCCTTCATGTAAAGCTCCCATTGTGGGAACAAATCCGATTTTTTTCCCTTCTTTACGGAGATTTTCCAGAAGGCTAATTAGTTCATTTTTAGTGTTTAAAACTTGCATGATACTTCGTTAAAAATACGGGATGCAAGTTTACGAACTATTTTTATAATTAGGAAATGAACTAGCTTAAATTATTTTATTAAGGTTTAAGGAAAAAAAGAAATCTGTTATTTCCGGACTTATCTAATGTATTGAGAGTTAAAACGGATAAAACATTCGATTGTACAGCATACTATAGAGTTTATAAAGTTTATAAAAGTATAGAGATGTCCTTCGGACAGGGTTTATGGAACTTTTTATTCAGAAAATATTTATTTATATAAGGTATGGATAGCCGGATGGACGGAAGTCAATGCTTCGATTAATTCGCTTCGGCTGACTCCTTCGCGCATAACGATAAAAATAGTATCGTCTCCTGCAATAGTTCCCAGAATTTCAAAGTAATTTTCACTGTCTATGAGGACGGTTACTGCATTGGCATATCCGGGCAAAGTTTTGATAACAGCCATATTGCCCGAAAAATCGATACTTAGTATGGTGTCGGTGATAATAGCCGAAACTTTTTCTTCCCGTTGTTCATTTTGAATACTTTCAGGAATTACATAAATATACCCTTTTTCTTTATGCGGGATTTTGGCAACTTTCATAAATTTCAAGTCCCGGGATAAAGTGCTTTGGGTAGCTTCGACGTTCATTTCTTTCAAACGGAACAATAATTCTTCTTGTGAAGAAATGAGTTCCGATTCGATCAGTTTGCGTATAGTTAAAAGTCTTTTGGTTTTATTTCTCATAAAATGATATCGTTAAATAATGGTCATAAGGCAAAGATAGAGATTAAATTCAGAATTTGAAATGATATCGATTTTGAATATATGGATATAAATGCATGAAAAATGCATAAATATTCTTGTGGTGATATGAAAGTTTTTTTACCTTTGCGCCAATTTGGACGTTTGATAAATTAGTTCATTTAAATAGATATGCAAAATTTAAAGAAAGCGCGTTTAGTTCTGCAGGACGGAACTGTTTATGAAGGAACTTCATTCGGATATGAGAAGTCGGTTTCCGGTGAAGTGGTGTTCTACACGGCGATGACCGGTTATCCGGAAAGTTTGACGGATCCCTCCTACAAAGGTCAGATTTTGGTTCCTACCTATCCTATGATCGGTAATTACGGAGTTCCGGTGGATGATGAGGAAAACGGGGTTTCAAAATTTTTCGAATCGGATAAGATTCATTGTACAGCGATTATCATTTCCGATTATTCATTTGCATATAGTCATTGGAATTCGCAAAAAAGTCTCGGACAGTGGTTGAAAGAACAACAGGTACCGGGACTTTTTGGTATAGATACGCGGGCATTGACAAAGAAATTGCGTGAACATGGAGCCATGTTGGGAAGAATAGAATTCGATAATATTTCGATTCCCTTTTATGATCCCAATGAACATAACATTGTAGCCGAAGTTTCTACAAAGGAAGTTGTGGAGTACGGACACGGAAAATATAAAGTGATCTTAGTGGATTGTGGGGTGAAGTATAACATTATTCGTTGTCTTTTGAAACGGGATGTGACCATTAAACGGGTTCCCTGGGATTATGATTTTACTCAGGAAGAGTGTGACGGATATTTTTTGTCCAACGGTCCCGGTGACCCTGCTAAATGTGATATAACCATCAAGCATATTAAAAAAATTTTGACCGGTGATAGACCGATTATGGGGATTTGTTTAGGCAATCAGTTGATGGCAAGAGCTGCCGGTGCTGTGACTTATAAATTAAAATACGGTCACCGCAGTCATAATCAACCGGTGATGCAGCCCGGAAGCAACCGTTGTTATATTACTTCACAAAATCATGGATTTGCTATCGATGATAAAACATTACCGATAGATTGGGAACCTCTTTTTGTGAATGTCAATGACGGTACTAACGAGGGGATACGCCACAAAACCAAACCTTTTTTCTCGGCACAGTTCCACCCCGAAGCTTCCAGCGGGCCTGTAGATACAGAATATCTGTTCGATAAGTTTATCGAGAACATGGAAAAAGGTAATAAGTAAAACATTTTAGGTAAAACCAGCTAAGATTAAAATCGACATGAAGGAAATAAATAAAATATTATTATTGGGTTCGGGAGCATTGAAAATCGGTCAAGCCGGTGAATTCGACTATTCTGGATCCCAGGCTTTGAAAGCCATCCGTGAAGAGGGAAAATACAGTGTGCTGATTAATCCGAATATTGCTACTGTGCAGACTTCGGAAGGGGTGGCCGATAAAATTTATTATTTACCGGTTACTCCTGAATATGTAGAAGAAGTCATCAAAAAAGAACGGCCTGATGGTATTTTGCTTTCTTTCGGGGGGCAGACTGCATTGAATTGTGGTGTCGAATTGTATCAGAAAGGCATCCTTGAAAAATATGATGTGCAGGTATTGGGTACTCCTGTGCAGGCGATTATCGATACGGAGGACCGGGAGATTTTTGCCAATAAATTACGCGAAATAGATGTAAAAACTCCTCGTAGTATTGCTGCCAATAGCATGGAAGAAGCCATCGCTGCTTCGAAAGAACTCGGTTTCCCGATTATTGTACGTGCTGCCTACACTTTAGGAGGTTTGGGTTCAGGCTTTTGTTCCGATGAAGAAGAACTTCGTAAATTGGCTGCCAGTGCTTTCTCTTATTCGCCTCAGGTGTTGATCGAAGAATCTTTGAAAGGTTGGAAAGAAGTAGAATATGAAGTTGTCCGTGATCAGTACGATAACTGTATCACCGTATGCAATATGGAAAATTTCGATCCACTGGGAATTCATACCGGTGAAAGTATCGTAGTGGCTCCTTCTCAGACTTTGAGTAACAGTGAATATCATAAACTTCGGGCTATCGCTATCAAGATTATTCGTCACATCGGAATTGTCGGAGAATGTAATGTTCAGTATACCCTGGATCCGAACTCTGAAGATTACCGGGTGATCGAGGTGAATGCCCGTTTGTCCCGTTCCAGTGCTTTGGCTTCGAAAGCGACGGGTTATCCCCTGGCTTTCGTAGCTGCCAAATTAGGATTGGGATACGGTTTACATGAGATTAAAAATTCTGTTACAAAAGTGACTACCGCTTGTTTCGAACCGGCTTTGGATTATGTCGTTTGTAAAATTCCGCGCTGGGATTTGAATAAGTTCGAAGGAGTGTCCAAGCTGATCGGATCCTCTATGAAGAGCGTCGGAGAAATTATGGCTATCGGACGTACTTTTGAAGAAGCGATACAAAAAGGACTCCGGATGGTGGGACAAGGTATGCACGGATTTGCCGGAAATAAGATTGAAATCCCGGATATCGATAAAGAATTGGTGAATCCCACGGATAAACGGGTTTTTGCTATCGCCGAAGCTTTCGACAGAGGATACGATGTGGATAAAATACATGAGATGACACGTATCGATAAATGGTTTTTGGAGAGGTTACAAAATATCCATTATCTGAAAAATGAGCTGAATAAATATTCGACCATTACAGGAGTGAGTTCTGTTCTGCTTCGGAAAGCAAAACAAATGGGATTTTCAGATTTTCAGATCGGACGTCTGACAATCAAAGACGATCGGCTGACTGCTCATCAAAAAATGCTGGAAGTGCGTGAATATCGGAAAGGATTGGGAATTTTATCTTGTGTTAAACAGATAGATACGTTGGCCGGAGAATATCCGGCAATGACCAATTACCTGTATGTGACCTATAATGGGACGGAAAACGATATTCAGTATGAACACGACGGCCGGTCGGTCATTGTACTGGGTTCCGGAGCCTATCGGATCGGTAGTAGCGTAGAATTCGACTGGTGTGGGGTCAGTGCTTTGAATACGATCAATAAGATGGGATACCGTTCTGTGATGATTAATTATAATCCGGAGACGGTGAGTACGGATTACGATACCTGCGATCGTCTTTATTTCGACGAATTGTCTTTCGAGCGTGTGATGGATATTGTAGAGCTGGAAGAACCGAGGGGAGTGATTGTTTCTACCGGTGGACAAATTCCGAATAACCTGGCGATGCGTCTGAACGGTCAGCATGTCAATATTTTAGGTACATCGGCAGAATCCATCGACCGGGCCGAAGACCGTCAGAAATTTTCTACGATGTGTGATCACTTGGGTATCGATCAACCCCGCTGGAAAGAATTGACCAGTCTGGAGGATATTTATACGTTTGTCGATGAGGTCGGATTTCCTTTGTTGATTCGTCCTTCATATGTCCTTTCGGGAGCTGCAATGAATGTTGTATCCAATAGGGAAGAATTGGTTCATTTTCTCGAACTAGCTGCTGAAGTATCTAAAGATCATCCGGTTGTGGTGACCGAATTTATCGAACAGGCTAAAGAAGTAGAGATAGACGCTGTAGCTCAGCATGGAGAAATAAAAGCCTATGCCATTAGTGAACACGTAGAGTTTGCCGGCGTACATTCCGGAGATGCTACGATTGTCTTTCCGGCACAAAAACTATACGTGGAAACCATGCGGCGGATTAAAAGGATTGCCCGTGCTATTGCGAAAGAACTGAATATTTCCGGGCCTTTCAATATGCAATTTCTGGCCAAAGACAACGATATCAAAGTGATCGAATGTAATCTGCGTGCTTCGCGGAGTTTTCCGTTCGTATCGAAAGTTTTGAAATATAACTTTATCGAAATGGCAACCCGGATTATGTTGGGTGAACATGTAGCCGAATTGAATAAATCGGTTTTCGATTTGGATTATGTCGGAGTCAAAGCTTCTCAATTTTCGTTTGCCCGTTTGTTAAAGGCCGATCCGGTGTTAGGAGTGGATATGTCGTCTACCGGAGAGGTGGGATGTATCGGTGAAAACTATTACGAAGCTATCTTGAAGAGTATGATTTCTGTAGGTAACCGGATTCCTGAAAAGAATATTCTGATTTCTTCGGGCCCCAGCCGTTCAAAAGTGGAATTACTCAATTCTACAAAAATGCTCATTGCCAAAGGATATCATATTTTTGCAACAGCAGGCACGGCTAAGTTCTTTGAGGAAAACGGTATTCGTGTCACCATCCTTCATTGGCCCGACGAAGAGAAAGAACCGAATATTATGGACTACCTGCGGAATAAAAAAATAGATATGGTGATTAACATTCCGAAGAATCATACAAAACGGAAATTGGATAACGGTTATAAAATCCGCCGGGCTGCCGTGGATTATAATATCCCTCTGATTACCAATGCTCGTCTGGCCAGTGCTTTCATTTATGCCATCTGTAAAGTCGACCGGCAAGATATAGCGATCAAAAGCTGGGACGAGTATAAATAATTTGCGTTTGGTTTGAAAAGCTTTTATAATTCATTTTTTTATTGAATTATAAAAGCTTTTATTTTCAATAATGCAGATATATTCAGCATTTAAATCGGACTAACCACCGCTAAGATAAAGTTCTCTGATTCTTATTTTAGAATTTTACCTTGTTTTCTCAGCTTGGTTAGGAGATTCTGAATTTTATATTTTTTCTGAGTATAAGATAAGTTATCCGGTAATTTATTGAATAATAATTTGATGGTTTCTTGTTTTTTCAACGAGTAATGATTTAAAAGCAAATACAGTAATAAATCATTGCCGAGTTCTTTATTTTGTGAATATTCTATTTTTTATTCTGTTTTCTGTGCTATGGATTTTGATAAAAACAGGTTGGGTTTCCTGCCTCCGATTAGTCAAACCGACGACATTAATTTGACGGTAAGCCCGAAAACGATCGGTGATCAAACAGGACGCTGACCGTTTTTTTTTATCTGATTTTCATTATCTTTGGCACATAATAAAAACGATACCGTTTTTATTGTTGAGAATTCCTTTGGAATTGTAGAGAGAACCTTCGATTCTGTTGGGAGAAAATCCCTGGGATTTTCTGTTAAGAGTATTCATTGTCAAATTGAATACAAAAGCTGTAGGTTTCTCCTAACAGAGTTTCTGGCTTTTTCGAGAAGAACAATGTTTTCTAAACAAACCGAGAGCTTCTAAACAATAAAAGCGGTGCCGATAAATTTTGATGGAAGAGTATGTTTAAAAAATATTGGAAATTCTTTGTGATCTTTTGGTCGGTAGTGCTGGTA
>ERZ827363.3602-NODE-3602-length-11558-cov-4.362166_pt1 | contig 11558 bp, 5 predicted proteins | sample MGYA00519776_ERZ827363 | MGnify/ENA primary metagenome ERZ827363 (study PRJEB31778, sample SAMEA3449288) | human gut metagenome | biome: human gut; feature: human-associated habitat; material: faeces | place: United Kingdom | collected 2010/2012 ...
ATCAAAGCTATAAGGGCGCGGGAGATGGCACCGGAGACGCGGGCGGTTATGCCAACACGGACACCTATGACCTGTATCTGAGCCTCATCGACTCCATGCTTGCGCAGAAGGCACAGGAGGATGCCGAATTTCAGCGCCAGATCGCAGAATATGCCGAGCAGGGCATAGTAGCGGCCATCGTGGAGGATGACAGCGCAAAGTGGGCGGTATTTGCTCTTTCAAGCAATCGCAAGAACCAGTCCTTCTTCAATTATTATGGCCCGCGCGATTTGATGGTAAATGAGGCGCCTATTCCGGGGAATCCTGCCGGCGATGCCGACATTACCTTGAAGAAAGTTGCCGCCGGCACTACCCAAGGTCTGGATGGTGCGAAATTTAATATTTACCGCGACGGGCAGATTGTCGGCAGCGATGTGACCAAAAACGGCGGCATCATTGAGGTCAAGGATGTCACCAAGGGCCTGTGGTCCTTCGTGGAAACCGAAGCACCCGCAGGCTACTGCGCTGACTCCACGCCCATCAGCGTCTATGTGGATACGACCGATGGAGACAAGCAGTATACCGTCACCGCTACAAACTATGAACTGCCCAGCATGAAGATCATCAAGACCGATGCGCAGACCGGCGCGCCGATCCCCGGCACGGTGCTGTCCATCAAATCCGTGACCGGCAGCTATTCCACCTCCGTCACCACCGGCTCGGACGGTTCGGCAACCCTTTCAGACATCCCCGCTGATGTGTATGTCGTCCGGGAGGAATCCGTGCCGGAGCCGTATATTGTGAGCAATACGGAGCAGACCGTAGCGCTCCGACCCGGCAAAACCTCTGAGGTGCGCTTTCAGGATTACCAGAAGCCCGGTCTGGAAATTTTGAAGAAAAACATCGCTACCGGAGAACCCATCGAAGGTGTCACCTATCTCATTGAACAGATCGACGGCAGCTACTCCACCAGCTCTACCACGGACAGCGCGGGGCGCATCTTCCTCGATTCCATCCCCGTGGGCAGCTATCGCATCACGGAGAAAAATGTGCCTTCCCATGTTATTCTCTCTGAGATCCCCCAGGAAGTCTATCTGGAAGCAGGCTGCACCCGCACGGTGACCTTTTTCAACGCGGTCAAACCCTCCCTGACGATCCTGAAGCGGAACAGCGTCACCGGTGATCCTCTCTCCAATGCCAAATTCCATATCTATTACGGTTCGGACAATACCACCACCGGCGAGATCAACGACCTCGGCGTGTTCACAACGGCCTCTGATGGTAAAATCACGCTCACCGATGTAAACCGTGGCTGGTACAAGCTGGTGGAGGAGTCCGCTCCCAAGGGCTTCGGCATTCAGGGCAGCGACGTGACCGAGTTCTATCTGGAAGCCAACACCTCTAAGACCGTGACCGTGGACAATGTTCCTCACAGTGCCCTCGTCGTGTACAAATATGACGCCAAAACCGGAAAAGGACTGGAGGGCTGCCGCTTTGAACTGCGTTATCTCAGCGGCAATACCAGCGGAACAGGCGGTACGGTCATTGGGACTTATGTGACCGGCCCCAACGGGGCCTTTACCGTGACAAACCTTAAAAAAGGCACTTATGTCTGTCAGGAACTCGAAAGCGACGGAAATCACATCATCGACCGCGAACCGCAAACCGTGTGGATCTCCGGCGAGGATCAGGATGTGGTGACGCTCCGCTTCGGCAATGCCCCGCTGGGAAGTTTGCTCATTACAAAGCTGAGCGACGACAGCAAGCACGAACCGCTCTCCGGCGTAGAGTTTCTTTTGACCGACAGCAGCGGCCATTATCTCGGCAATGACAACGGCCGCTTCACCACCAATGCCGCGGGCGAAATTCTGGTGGATGGCCTGGAACCCGGCATGACGGTCATTGCCCGTGAAGTCCGGGCAAAAACGGGCTACCTGCTGGATGACAGCCCCCAGCACGCGCTCATCAAGAGCGGCGAAACGGCGCATTTGCAGTTTCTGAACCAGCCTGCCGGAAATCTCATCATCCGCAAGGTCAGCTCCGGTCCCAACAAGGAGCCGCTGGAGGGCGTAGAGTTTAAGATCACCTACGCGGATGGCAGCTTTGTCCCGGACGCCAACGGCGAACTGTCCAGCAACGGCATTTATTACACCAATAAATCCGGTGAAATTCGCATCTCCAGCGTCGTCGGCACCGTGGTAGCGACGGAAACCAAGACGATTCCGGGCTTCACCATTGACGAAGCGACCCGCACACAGACGGTGGTCGTCAATCCCAATGACACGCAGACGCTGACCTTTTACAACAAACCTACTACAACGTTGATTCTCCAGAAATACATTTCCGGTACGAAAAATGAACCGCTTGCCGGGGTACAGTTCCTTGTGACGGACTCCTCCGGTGCGGTGGTCGGCCCCAACAACGGCTACTATACCACCGACGCTGCAGGCCAGATCGTCATTGAGGGTCTGACCGACGGCATGACTGTTACCGCAAAAGAGGTCAAATCTGTGGACGGTTTCGTGCTGGACGGGACGCCGCAGAGCATCAAGATCGACCAGAGCCAGTCTCCCCAGCGCATGACCTTCTGGAATGAGCGACAGGGCGCACTCATCATCAACAAGCTGTCCTCTCTGGACCGCAAGACGCCGCTGGAGGGCGTTACCTTCAAGATCACTACGGCTACCGGCGAGTTTGTCCCCGACGAAAACGGAAAAATCAGCTCCAACGGTCTGTACTATACCGACGAAAACGGGCAGATCATTCTCAAGGGCGTCACCGGCACACTGGTGGTAACGGAGGAAAAATCCATCTCCGGTTACACCATCGACGGGAATACGCGCACGCAGACCGTGGTGGTCAACCCCAATGACACGCAGTCCCTCTATTTTTATAATGCTCCCATCGGCGGGCTGGAGCTGGTGAAAGTGAATGCGGCGGACAAAACCCAGCGTATCCCCAACACCACCTTCGAGATCCGCCGTGTCAGCGATGGCGGTCTGGTGGACACCGTCACCACCGGAACGGACGGCCGCGTGTATGTGCCGCTGGAAAGCGGCAGCTACTATGCCGTGGAAACCGAGGCGGGCAAGGGCTTCCAGCTGGACAATACCCCCATCTATTTCGCCGTGGAGGATGGTAGAACCACGACCAAAACGGTGACCAACAAGGCCATCTCCGGTATCCTGATCCACAAGGTCGATTCGGCCACCGGCGAGGGCATCTACGGCGTATCCTTCATTCTCTATGACAGCGGCAATAATCCCATTGCGCAGGAAACCAGCGATGACCGAGGGTATGTCCGTTTTGAAAATCTGACAGCTGGCCGTTTTTATCTGCGTGAATTGGAAAACGAGGGCTATATCCCCGACACGCAGAAAAAGACCGTGTATGTAAAGTCCGGCGAAACCACGGAAATTGAATGGAAGAATACTCCCATCACCGGTCAGATCCAGATCGTCAAGACCTCGGCGGACTATAATTCCATGAACGGCTGGCCCGCCGGAACGCCGATCCCCAACACCGTCTTCGAAGTTTACAACGCCCGCACCAACCGTCTAGTGGATACGATCAAGACGGATAAGAACGGCTTGGCGGTCAGTAAGCCCCTGCCTTTGGCGCGGTACAAAATCGTAGAATCCAAGGCGGCGGAGTTTTATGGGCTGGATAAGACGCCCATCGAGGTAGAGATCGAACACGCCGGTCAGATCGTTAAGGCGAGCATGACCAATAAGAGCCTGTACACGAATGTGTCGATCAAGAAAACCGGCTATGTGGAGGTCGTGCCGGGGCAGCTTGTCCGCTACAACTTCACCGGTATTGCCAACAACTCTACCACGGCGCTGGAATCCTTCTACTGGCGCGATACCCTGCCCGTCAAGGCGGTGCGCCTTGAAAAGATCTACACCGGCACGTGGAATACCCCCGGCAACTATAAGATCGTCTACCGCACGAATCTCAGCGGAGATACCTGGCGCACGCTGGCGGATAACCTGAGCACAGCCAAAAACTATGTCTTGGATGCTTCGCCTGCGGCGCTGGGACTTGCTTCCAATGAGTATGTGACGGAGTTCATGGCGGCGTTCGGCATCGTACCTTCAAACTTCCGTCAGGTGGAGGCGCCCCGCGTAGATTGCAAGGTGCTTTCAAAGCTCACTGGTGGTACGCAGTTCGTCAACACGTCGGATGCAGGCGGCGTCTACAACGGGCAGTGGATCATGGCGACCTCCCGCTGGGTCACCCGTGTCTATGCCCCCAGCAAGCCCCTGCCTCGCACCGGCTATTAAGGACTAACAACGGATGCCGCTCCGCAAGGGGCGGCATCCACATTTTAAGGAGGTTGAGATTTCTTGAAATACAGAAAAATGATTATTCTGACATTGACGCTTTTGCTTCTGACCTCTCTCTGCTGCACCTCGGCGCTCGCTGCGGGCGGGGATGTGGCGGGAGCGGTGGAGCAGACGTGGACGGAGGCGGCCAAGCAGATCAAGAGCGTGGTGGAGAAGGTGGTGTTCCCTGCGCTGGATATGATCCTCGCCATCGCATTCTTTGTAAAGCTTGGCGGCGCGTACTTTGATTATCGCCAGAGGGGTCAGTTTGAATGGACTGGCCCCGCTATCCTCTTTGCCTGCCTGATTTTCAGCTTGATCGCGCCGAAATACATCTGGAATATCATTGGGGTCTAAGCAGCACAAGATGAAACAGACTGTGCGAGGCCGTCGCCCACCTGGGCGGCGGCTTTCTGCATTTTCGGAGGTGAGCGAAGATATTTATTTGGAACTTTGTTGCCGCGACAGTTTTGGATCAGCTGGTGGATTGGATCTATGGGCAGATCGTAGGCTTTCTCGGCAATTTCTTTGCCCTCATGGGCAATATGGGCGTGGAACTTTTTGAACTGGAATGGGTCAGCGCCATCATTCTCTTTTTCTCCCGCCTTGCCTGGGCGCTGTTCGCTGTCAGCGTGGTAGTCTGCGCCTTTGAGTGCGGCATCGAATACTCCACCGGCAGAGGAAATCTCCAGCAGTGCGGGATGAATATCATCAAGGGCTTTCTGGCGGTAAGCCTCTTCACCGTTGTCCCTGTCCGGCTCTATGCTCTGTCCGTGTCGCTCCAAGCCACCTTCTCGGCGGGGCTTACCGGCTACGGCCGGAGCATCGGTGAGGTGGGACAGGACATCATCACGGAGTTCAATGAGATCCAGACGCTTACGGATGTGGTGAACAGCTCCCACTTCGGTCTTGGCATTATCACCAGCCCCATTATGCTCCTTTTTTGCGTGATCCTCATGGGCTACGCGGTGCTGAAGGTGTTTTTCGCCAATCTGAAACGCGGGGGCATTCTGCTCATCCAAATTGCGGTGGGCAGCCTTTATATGTTCGGCGTCCCGCGGGGCTATTTGGACGGCTTTATGGGCTGGACGCGGCAGGTCATCGGCTTGTGCCTGACGGCCTTCCTCCAGTCCACCATCTTGGTCGCGGGACTGATGGTGTTCAAGGATCACGCGCTCATGGGCGAGTCGCTGCGGGTCATTTTTCTGGACACGTTCGTGGCTGTGCTGGCGGGCATCGTCATCTTCCCGGCGTGCTTCACCTACGGGCTGGAGGTCACGGCAGGCCCCAGTCTGCTGTTTGACACGATGGCGGGGGTGTTCGGCAATATGGCCGGGGGCCGCTGGTGGGGCGCGCTGTTCTTCCTGTTCATGGTGTTTGCGGCGCTGTCCACCGTGCTGGGCGTCTGCGAGAATATCCTTGCCATGGTGCGTGAGCTGACCGGGTGGAGCCGCCCGAAGGGCTGCGTGGTCTGCGGCGTCGGCATCTTTCTGCTGGCGCTGACGACGGCGCTGGGCTACAGCGTGCTGCACTTCCAGCCGTTTGCGCCGGGCAGCGCGTGGCTGGACTTCTGGGACTTCATCGTCAGCAACAATGTGCTGCCGCTGGGGTCGCTGGTGCTGGCGCTGTTCTGCTGCAACCGCTTTGGCTGGGGCTGGGACAATTTTGTGGCCGAAGCCAACACCGGCAGGGGCCTGAAGGTCCGCCCCTGGATGAAGCCGATTTTTAAGTATTTTGTGCCGGGTGCGATTTTGTTTATTTATATTTACGGCATGGTTACGTTTCACTGGCGGTAAAAAGGAAAAAGTCCTGTCTCCGGGAAAGGGAGGCAGGACTTTTCGGTTTTACGCTGGGATGCGCGGGCAAAGCCCCTCCGGCCTCGTTCCACTCGGCCACCTCCCCACTTCGTGAGGAGGCTTTCTCGCGGGCTCTGCCCGCGCAAAGAGCCTCCCCTTACAGGGGAGGTGGGCAAGCGCAGCGATGCCCGGAGGGGCTCTGCCCGTTTACGGGTGCTACGACACCTTGCGGAAGTAATTTATCAAAATACTCTTGATATAATTATACCGCCGCGCGTAGCTGTTCTCGACGCGGATCAGCTCAAAGCCGTGCTCGCGGCAGATCTGGTCCTTCTTGCGGTCACGGCGCTGGACGGCGGGGTCGTCGCGGTGCTCGCGGCTATCCAGCTCGATGGCTAAAATTGGCATCAGGCGGCGGCCCTCCCGTTGGTAGACGACGAAGTCGAACCGCCCGGTGTAGAAAAGGTCGGCGCAGCCGGGGTTATCCTCAAACACCTGGGCGATGGGTACCTCCTTGCGGACCGTGCAGCGGCTGCCGTCGAGGAAGGCGTTGTCCAGCGCGTGGTTCAGATTTTCCAAAAAGGCATCCTCGGTCTTGGTGCTGTAGGGCTTGATGCCCAGCGCACGGCTGGCGGCGGGCTTCTCGGTCACCTCGGACTGGCCGTTTTTGCGCACGTACTGCACCAGCTCGTAAATATCGTCGTCGGTGCTGTCGGCGTGCAGGCGGTCCAGCGCGGCCTGATTCGAGAGGATGACCAGCTGCTCCCGCGCGCGGGAGGTCGCCACGTTGATGAGCTCCTTGTTCGTTTTCAGCCAGTCGTAGGTGCGCGGGCGGGTCTGGTCGGTCAGCGCCAGGGAGAAGATGACCACGTCTTTCTCGTCGCCCTGAAAGGCGTGCACCGTGCCGCAGGCAGCGTTCTCAAAGTGCTTCGTGCGCAGCATGGCCTCGATGGCGGCGCGCTGCTTCGCAAACGGCGTGATGATGCCCACCTGCTTGTCCGGGTGCGCGGTCAGGTATGCCTCGATGCGGCGCACCTCCTGCGGGGCGGTGTTTTTCTCGTCGGTGGTGTCGTTGGGCACGTCCACATAGACGAGCGGCGTGGGGTCGGTCTCGCGGCTGGCAATGTGCAGCTTGTGGTTGTAGTATTTGCGATTGTTGAACTCGATGATCTTGGGGCTGCACCGGTAGTGGTAGCTCAACAGCGTCTCGTCGCTGACGGCGTCGCAGGCCAGAAAGCATTTGTAGATCGAGTTTTCGATGTAATCGTACTCCTGCGTGACACCGTAGCGGCGGCGCAGCGTGCGGTTGTCGGCGGGGTCCAGCAGAATGACAGGCGAGAGCTGCTGCGGGTCGCCCACAAGCATCAGCGACGCCCCGCGCAGGATGGGCACAAGAGACATGGCCGTGTTGCACTGGCTGGCTTCGTCCATGATGACCATGTCAAAGCTCGGCTCCGGGTCGCCCAGGCGGTGGGCGGAGATGCAGGTCGTGGCCACAATGGGAAAGACGCGCAGCAGCTTTTTCAGGTTCTCCGGCTCCGAGATGTACTTGTTGAACTGCGTGACCCGCTCCTTGTCGGTGTCGGGGCTGTGGACAATGCTCATTAAATCGTTGTATTTCGGCTCCTCCAACCGGCGGATGCAGCGGGCCGAGGTGTAGTAGAGGTAGCGCAGCAGCTCGTCCTCGTTGCGGTCCAGCAGAGCCAGCGCGTCGGCAGAATCGATGCTGCCGTAGGCGGCCAGCTCACGGTCCACCTGCGGCAGCTGCCCGGCCTGCAGCTCGTACTGGAAGTTCATCTGGCCGCGGGCGTCCAGCAGGCGCCGGATGGTCTCTCGCCGCTCCCGCAAATCAAGGATGCGCTCATACCGTTCCAGCAGGGCGGTCAGCTGTTTGGCGCGGGCCGTGCGGTCCGCGTGGTTTTTGTCCAGCAGCCGCTCCGGCACGGGGATTTTTTTGCACTGCTCAAACAGCTGGTCGATGGTGCGCAGGGCCTCGGCGGTTTTCTCGTTGTTGCCAAGGCGCAGGATCGGGAACGGCACGGTCTGGCCGTGGTAGGTGACGGCCTGCAGCTTTTCCACAACGCCGTCGATGGGATGGTTGTTGTAGCTGGAAAAAAGCACCGTGCGCTCGTTGAAAAACGCCGTCGTCAGCGTGTTGACGATGGTGTTGGTCTTGCCGGTGCCCGGCGGGCCCTGCACGTAGGCCAGCGGGTAGCGCATGGCGTTGTTGATGGCCAGCAGCTGGTCCAGATTGACCTTGTTGTTCAGCAGTGCCAGCGGGTAGGACTTGCGGCGGCGCGGCTTGGCGGTCATCTCGCCGAAGAAGGCCCGCAACGGGGCGGTGGCCGTCTCGCCGGAGGGGTCCTCGAACATAGTAAGGATGCCGCGGTACTCATGCTCCAAGTCCACGGGGCAGTCGCGGCTGATGGCAACGAGGTAGGGCAGGTCATCGACCCGCACCCGCGGGTTGCTGCGGGTGATGCGGTCCTTGATGGTCTCGGCGTGCTTCGTGAACTCGTCCAGCAGCGTATAGTCGTCGGCATCCAGAAATTGATGGATGCTCAGCTTGCTGCCGTTGACGGTGAACTCCCGGCAGATGACCGGCTCCGGCTCGGCCCGCAGGGCGCGCTTTTTCACGTCGAGCCGCAGCGGGCGGTAGGCCAGCACGTACAGCCCCTGCCGGGTGTCAATGCTGATAAGGTTCAGCCCCAGCGTGGGCAGGCTGGGGCGGGCGGCGTTCTGACGGCGGTCCTCGACCCGGCGCTGGAACCGGCCCACCAGCTCACGGAACTGGTCGTCGGTCAGCTCCAGCGTGTCCTCCTTATAATCGGCAAAGCAGTCGGCGTCAATTTGATGGATCAGACTGTAGTTGGACTGGTAGGGCGTGGCGTCCAGCCGGTTGCAGGCGGCCAGATAGTCCAGCACCCGCAGGTTGGCGGCGTTGTCAAACAGCGCCGCGTACCGCCCGGGGTTGTCGCGGATGTCGTCGATGAGCGTCTGGTTGACGGGGCACCACGAGCCGTCCACGACCTCGGCGGTCTGGATGCGGTCAATGCTGATATGGTCGAGCGCCTGCACGCTTAATTTGCCCAGATGCAGCCCGTCAACGTTCAGGGTGCGGGTCCTGGGGTTCAGCCCGCGGATAGCGACCCAGTATTTGGTCTGCTGGGTCTGTTGGTTTTTGTATTCAATGCTCAACCACCGCCCCTCATGAATGGCACGGAAAATCGAGCGCGTGATGTTGTTCAATTTTCCGCTCCTTTCGGGTTACTTCGACAAGCGCCGGTATTCCAGCGGGGTCAGGCGGAACTGGTCGTAGAACGCCTGGGCAAAGCGGCCCTGGCTCTCATAGCCGACCCGGGCGGCGATGTCCTGCACCCGCTGGGGGGTCGTGCGCAGCAGCTCGGCGGCTCTTTCGAGCCGGCGGCGGCGGAAGTAGGCGAGATACCCCTCGCCCAGCACGTTCTGGCAGTACAGCTTGAAGCCGCTCTCGCTCAAACCAAAATGGTCGGCCAGCTCCCGGGCCGGGCGGCGGACCGAGAGGTCCTGCAGAACCAGCGTCTCGGCCTCGCGCACGCATTCGACCTGCCGCGCGGGGCAGCGGGCCGTGTCGGCCTCGTCGGGCAGGCGCAGCAGCTCATACAGCAGCCGCACGGCGGCATAGCGCAGCTCGCCGGGAGCGGCGTAGGCGGCGTCGTCCCAGACCTCGTCCACAATGGCCGTGATGGCATCGCTCATCGGGCAGCAGTGAACGCCGCCGCGGCAGAAATAATCCGCGATGCCGCCTATTTCCAGCCCCATCAGCGTCAAAAAGCTGTCTGCCTGCACGGCGTCGGGGTCAATGAAAAGCTGCAGCGCCTCATACTGGCTGCCGGGCAGGTAGAAGTCCGCACCGGGCACAGCAAAGCTGACGGCGGCATGACCCTCCGTCACGATGGCATATTGTGCGCCGTCCGGGATGGCGCGTCGTCCGCTGCGGCAGAAATCAAAGACGAGCAGCCGCGGCCAGTCCAGCGGGGGCGGGCAGAGCGGCGCGTCCAGCCGGGTGAAGCAGAGCTGCACGCCGGGTGCAAGCTCCCGCCGGTCAAGCGGGGCTGCGGGGATGAGGTTGTCTGTTTTCATGTTTGGTTATACAGTAACTAAATATTTTGAATTTTCGAAAAACTGTGCGCAAAATTCCGATACTGAAATGCACTGAAATGGCCATACGAACCGAAAATGTGCGGACAGAAAACTGCTAAAAAGGCAAAATGTGCGAAATCGGAAAAATGGCAAAATAAGGGAAATGTGTGCCAGAAAACCGAAAAATCAGTCTGTGACCGGCACATCCAGCCCGAACTCCTGCGGGCGGAACCGCGGGCAGACATTCTCCGAGATGCAGATGACCGACGCGGCCAGGCGGCTGCCGATCTCGCAGGCCTCGGCCAGCGTCTTGCCGTAGGTCAGGCCGATGACCGTCCCGGCGAAGAAAGCATCCCCCGCGCCGGTGGTGTCGATGACATCGACCTTCTTGGCGGGCACCATGCCGCTCTCGCCGTCGGCGCGGGCATAGACGGCGCCCTGCTCACCCATCGTCACGACCATGCAGGGAATGTTGGCGCTGCGCACGTTGGCGGCCAGCGTGGCGCACATCTCGTCCGGCGTCAGGTGGTCGTAATCGTCGGAGAACATCAGCCCGGCCTCCTGCTGGTTGCAGACAAAGCAGTCGATCTCCTGCAGGAGGCTGCGGCGCTCCATGGCAATGCTCATGTTGGAGACCGCGGCGTAGACCTTTTTGCGGTACTTTTTGGCGTAGTGCAAAATCTGCTTGACGGTGTCCTTCTCCAGATCAAACTCGATGGCGATGCCGTCGCAGTCGGCAAAGATCTCGTCGCCCTTTTCCTTTAATAATGCGGTCAGCGGCGTCGTGTCGGGCCGCTTCGAGATGGCGGCGCAGACATCGCCGTCGTTGTTGAACACGGCCAGCCAGGTGCCCATGCCGTCCGGCATGCGCTGGATGTAGCGGGTGTTGACCTTGTGCCGGGCCAGCTTGTCAATGACGTCCTGGCCGGAGCCGGTGTCGTCCACCAGACTGACGAAGGTGGGGCGCAGCTCAACATTGGCAATGTCCTCCGCCACGTTGCGGCAGACGCCGCCGTGTACCTGCTCGACCCGGCCTGCGTTGCGCCCGCCCGGGATATAGGTGGACAGCGGATACCCCTTGATGTCCACAAAAACCGCACCGATGACTACAATGCCCATAAGATGACCCCCAAAAAGCTGATTTTACCTGTATTTTACCATACATTCGACATTTGCGCAAACCCCGCCCGAACGGGCAAAATGCGTACAAAAATCCGCCCCGGATGTTGAAAGATTCGGCATCCGGGGTGGGGGGGGGTTGTGCTTTTTAGGGCAATCCCGCATAATTCTAAGTGCCGATACGGCGAGCGAGGTGCGGCAGCTGCTAAGCCAA
>ERZ827363.3607-NODE-3607-length-11551-cov-36.392919_pt1 | contig 11551 bp, 8 predicted proteins | sample MGYA00519776_ERZ827363 | MGnify/ENA primary metagenome ERZ827363 (study PRJEB31778, sample SAMEA3449288) | human gut metagenome | biome: human gut; feature: human-associated habitat; material: faeces | place: United Kingdom | collected 2010/2012 ...
TGTGGGTCTTGGAGAGTTCGGCGACGTCGTCCCAGCTGCCGAGACGTTCGTCGACCTTGGTGTGGTCGATCGGGTCGAAGCCTGCGTCGGCGCCGTCGAACGGGGTGAAGAACGGCAGGATGTGAACGCCGTCGTACACGCCGTCGAAGCGGGTGCGCAGAATGTCGGTCATCGACTTGATGGTGCCGTCGCCAAGGCGGTCGGCGTAAGTGATGAGCTGCACCTTGTTTTTCATGGAGCCTCCTTCGGTTCCAAAAAGTCGTTGCGAGATTCTTTGCGGGAGTCCTTACGGCCATTCCCACGGTTGTGTCGAACCGGTTCGATATTACCGCAAAATGGGGCTCGACACCAAAACCGCAACCGGTGTTCGGGCGTGTCGAACCGGCTTTCGGCCGAATCGCGGCGCATGTCTCCGGCGCCCGATTCGAAAGCGACGGACATGCGGGGGCAGCCGCGAGCGCAGGGCCCTCAGCCTTGGGCACAGGACTTCAGCTGCGGGCGCAGTCCGTAAGCTGGCCGACCTGCTTAAAGTAACGGTCGGGTTCGAGGCCGTCGACGGTCGCCACGTTCGTCATATGCACGCCGTCGAGGCCGCCGTATTCGACGATCACGTCCAGCACGCGCTCCTGCCACGTCGGTTCAAGATACGGGTCGACGGCGTTGCTGCCCAACGCGCGCATCGCACAGACAAGCGCGTGCGCGCCCCAATTCGACGTGCCGGCCACCACCAGCTGGTCGGTCGGCACCGTGCAGGCGATGTTCTCGCCGTGGTCGACCACCCCTTCGATGGCGTAGTCCTCCACACGGCCCATGCCGATCTCGTTGCCGCCGTCGCCCACGCCGATCGTGTGCAGGCCGAGCAGCGTGAGCTGGCTCAGCGGCGCGGTCCATTCGGTGATGTCGATGCCGCGCATGTTGTGCGGGCTGCCGTCGCGCGCCGGGCCGACGCGTTCGATGTAGACGAGCGTATCGATATGTTCGGTTTTGGCAAGGTCGATGACGCCGTTGAGCCAGGCGTCAAAACCGCCCTTGGGATTGGCATTCGGCGCGATCAGCACGTGGTCGTCCGGCAGGAAACCCAATGCGGACGGGCGAATCACCGGCGCGCAGCATTCGTCGCTGACCAGCCATGCGTCGCCGCCAATCGCACGCAATGCCATGCATACTTCCAGCGCACCCAACGGGCCGTCCGTTTCCGCAGCGGGTTGCGCGGCCTTCGGAATGTAGAAGCCGGTGACCACCAGCGCGCGGGCGGGCCGACCTTCCTTGCTGCCCGACAAGTGGCGTGCGGCTCGGAACAAATCGCCGCGCGAATACGTCATCAACGTTTCGGAACCGCGTCCGACGTCGGCTCCCGCCATGCGTGCGATACGCGCGATTTTCGGATAATACCGCCAATCCAGCATGCTCATGTTGCGTTCCTTCCGTGGTCTGGGTTTTGTTTTTGCGATTGCGATGCGTTGCGTGTAAGGGGCGTGCGGTTCATCCGACGGCCGGCAGCCGTGTCAGCCGGCCGCCGCGTTAACCGATGGCGCCGAGGGGGTCGCCGTATTGCGCGGTGTCGCCGACCTGCGCCGATCGGTGCAGTATGCCGGCAACGGGGGCGGTGATTTCGGTTTCCATCTTCATCGCCTCGAGTACGACGATCGGCTCGTTTTCCTCAACGTGCGCGCCGTCATCGGCGAGCCAGCGGACGACCGTGCCGGTGATGGTCGATTCGATAGGGGTGTCTTGGGTGCTTGCGATATCCGAGTTTGCGGCGGTCTGCGTGCCCGATCCTGCTGGAACGGACTTTTGATAGGCGTTCAGCAGGGCTTGGATGACCGATTCGCCAGAATCGGACGTGAGGGCAGGGTCCCCCGTTGCGCCGGCTCCAGCCAATCCGGCCAGCCCCGCGCCCAGCGCGGCGACGGAGGCGAGCGAAGCGGGCAGGCCCAATCGCACGCGTTTGCCATCGACCTCGACCCAGCTTTCCACCGGTTCGGGCGCTGCGGCCCGGCGACCCGGTTTGCCGTCGGCCAGCGTGCGCACGTCCACGGAAGGCAGGAATTCCTCTTCGATCCAGCGCGTGTAGACGCCGAAATCGCCGTCCGTCGCCACGAAAGCTGGCTGTTCGAGCACGGCCTGGTCGAATTTGCGGACCGTTGGCACGCCGGCAATCGCCAGCTCATCCAATGCGTGGCGGGCGCGCGTCAGACAGGCCGAACGCGACGGCGCGGAGACGATCAGTTTGGCGATCATCGAATCGAACTGCCCCGGAATCGCGCCGCCTTGCGCAACGCCGGAATCGAAGCGGATGCCCGGTCCGGTCGGCACGTTCAGCCGCTCGACGATGCCGGGGAACGGTACGAAACCAAGGGATGGATCCTCCGCGTTGATGCGGAACTCGATCGCATGCCCATGCGGAACGGGGGTGCCGTGTTCCAAGCCGGGAATGTCGGTGACATGCGCGCCTTCGGCGATCGCCAGCTGTGCGGCCACCAGATCGACGCCGGTCACCTCTTCTGTGACGGGGTGTTCGACCTGAATACGCGTGTTGACTTCCATGAACGACATCGTGCCGTCCGGATCGACCAGAAACTCAACGGTTCCGGCGCTTTCGTAGTGCGCACGGGAGCAGATGGCGACGGCCGCGTCTTCCAGCGCCCGGGTGGTTTCAGGGGGTAGGAACGGCGCTGGTGCCTCTTCGATGAGTTTCTGATTGCGGCGCTGCAGCGAGCAGTCGCGCGTGCCGACGGCCACAACGTTGCCCGCGCCGTCGCCGAGGATCTGCACTTCGACGTGGCGCGGGCGGGCGAGGAATCGTTCGATGAAGCAGTCGCCGTTGCCGAACGCCAGCTCGGCCTCGTGCGTGGCGGATACGAACGCCTCGCGCACGTCTTCCAGCCGGTGCACCACTTTCAGACCTCGACCGCCACCCCCGTAGACGGCTTTGATGGCCAGTGGCAGGCCGTGTTCCTTGGCGAACGTGATGACTTCGGCGGGGTCGTGCACCGGTTCCGTGGTGCCGGGGGCCATGGGCGCGCCGACTTCGGCCGCGATGCGGCGCGCTTCGACTTTCGAGCCGAGCGCGCGGATGGTGGCGGGCTGCGGACCGATCCACGTCATGCCGGCGTCGATGACCGCCTGCGCGAATTCCGCGTTTTCGGCAAGGAAACCGTACCCGGGGTGGACGGCGTCGACATGCGCCTTGTGCGCGGTTTCCACGATGGCCGCGATGTTGAGATACGTGCTTTGCGCGTCGGATCCGCCCAGTGCGTAGGCCTCGTCGGCGGCGTGCACGAACAGCGCGTCCGCGTCGGGGTCGGCATAGGCGGCGATGGCGATGCGGCCGGTGTCATGGCAGGCGTGGATGACGCGCATGGCGATTTCGCCACGGTTGGCGATGAGGATGCGCCGTAGTTTCGGGGTTGCGGGCGATGGCGACGACAATGATGGCGACGGGGATGGGAGCGCCGTTGAGGATGGTGCAGTCGATGCGGATGGCATTATCGAACCTCCTTGGTGGGGTACGCAGGTTGCGGAGTAGACGTGGCATGGGCGGAAACGACGTGGAAGCGGACGCATGCGCCTGGTGGCAACTGCCCGGCCACGTCCAACGATTCCGGTTCAAGCACGGCGATTACCGGATATCCGCCGGTTACAGGCTGGTCGCGCAGAAAAATGACCGGTTGTCCGCTGGTCGGCACTTCGATTGCGCCGGATGGCGTGGCCTCGCTGGCCAGTTCGCGCGTGTCGGTGCGTTCCACGGGTGCCGCTCCCGAAAGTCGCAGGCCAACACGGTTCGACTGCGCGGTCACTGTCCACGTTTGCGTCAGGAATGCGGACAGGCCGGCTGCGGTGAACCAGTCGTCGCGCGGTCCCAATCGCACGTATAAATCCGTAGGTCTGCCGGGTTTCGGCAGGTCGGTCGGCCATGGCTGCGGCAGGCCGACGCCGGCATCGCACGCCGTGGACGCGGTACGTATGGCGAGCCGCTGTTTGGCTGCGATCGGGCGCGGGCCGATGCCGCTCATCGTGTCCGTTGCAGCCGAACCGAGGGTTGTCGCGACGCCGAAACCGCCGCGTACGGCCACATAATCGCGCAGGCCGCTGGTCGGCGGGGCGATTGACAGCACGTCCCCGTCACGCAGCAGAACCGGTTGTTGCATGGCGATTGTGGTGCGGTCGGCGGCATCGTTCGATGCGTTCAAGACGGTCCGGCCACTGCATCCACCGGGGGAATTTGGGGTGAACGTGCCGTTTGAGCCGCCTTGACTATCTTGCGATTGCCGGCTTCCGGTAATCGTCACATCCGCCGAAGCGCCCGTCACCGCCACGACCACACTGCCGATGGCACGCATGCGCACGCCACCACCGGTGATTTCCAACACGGGGGTATTAGCGGGGTTGCCGACCAGTGCGTTGGCCAAGTGGGAAGACGTGCGATCGGCGGCGCCGGAACCGGTCACGCCCATGTTCGCGGCGACACGGCCATCATCTTGGAAGGTGGTGAGCAGGCCCGAGCGGAGGACTTCGAGAGCCGGAGTCGAGGCCGAGACGGACATGGAATCTGGCGCCTGCGAAACTTGAACGGAATCGGACACAGAGGCAGAAACAGAAGCCGAACCGCCGGAAACGGCGTCACGCACGGGCGTAAAACGCACGGTGTCGCCGGGCTGCAACAGCGCGGGCGGGTCGGCCCGCTCGTCCCACATCGGCGTTTCCGTGTGGCCCAGCAACTGCCAGCCGCCCGAGCTGACGCGCGGATACACGCCGGAAAACGTGCCGGCAAGCCCCACCGCGCCCGCGGGCACGCTCAGCCGTGGCACTTTGCGGCGTGGCACATCGAATATCGGGTCGCCGCCGGTCAGGTATGCGAAACCGGGCGCGAAGCCGACGAACGCCACGGACCAGGCGGTATCGCAATGCCGGCGCACAACCTCGTCAACGGAGATGCCCAGCAGGTCGGCTACGTCCGCCATATCCTCGCCATCGTAAATCACCGGAATTTCAACGATTCGGGAATGCCGTTCCATGTCGGCGGCAACGTTCAGCGCGCGAATCGCGGCGGTCAGTTCGACACGCGACGAAAGCAGCGGATCGAAGGCGACGTAGACGGTGCGCGCAGCGGGAATGAGTTGTTTCACGCCGGCGAAAACGGAGGTCGTGCTCGGCTGTGCGGCCCGCTCGGGCGATTCCGCAGTTTGTTCCACGGCATGTTTCACGGCGCTCTGCAACGCGGCGAACACCCGCAGGGTCTCGTCCAAATCGGCGAGCTCCACGAGTATGCCGTCCGCGCCACAGGTCAGGAATCGCATGTCGCCACCGCCTTAATCCCGCGCGGCCGATGCGGCTGCGTCGCCTGCGAACGCGCGTATCGCAACGCCTTCCGACTCCAAGCGGGCGCGGACGGCACGCGCCATCGCCACAGCCGAGGGCGAATCGCCATGCACACAGACGGAATCGGCGTTGAGCGGCACCACGGTGCCGTCGATTGCCACCACCTCATGCTCGCACACCATGCGCAGCACGCGCGCCGCCACTTCGGCCGGATCGGCGATCACTGCATCCGGCAAACGGCGCGACACCAGCGTGCCGTCCACGTTGTACGCGCGGTCGGCGAACGCCTCGTGGAACACACGAAGCCCGGCCTGCGCGGCCAGGCGGCCGACCACGGCGCCCGGCTGCGTCAGTATCGCCAGCGATGCGTCCACGCTGCGGATAGCCTCGACCACGGCGGCGGCCTGCGATTCGTCGCGGACGATTCGGTTGTACAGCGCGCCATGAGGTTTCACGTACCGCACCTGCGCGCCGACCGACCGCGCCATGCCTTCCAACGCGGCGATCTGGTACATCACGTCCGCCTTGAGCTCGTCGGGGGACTCGTCCACATAGCGGCGCCCGAATCCGGCCAGGTCGCGGTACGCCACATGCGCCCCGACCATTACCCCCCGCGACGCCGCGTATGACAACGTTCTCAGCATGACGGACGGGTCGCCCGCATGGAAGCCGCACGCCACGTTCGCGCTGGAAACCACGTCGAGCAGCGCCTCGTCGTCGCCGAGCGTCCAACGACCGAAGCTTTCGCCCATATCGCTGTTCATATCGATTCGCATAGCCGTCTGCCTTCCGTCTGTTTCCTGCACAGCCATCGTTTCCATTCCTTCCGTCGCCTTTCCGTCGTTTCGCTGTCGTAGTGTTCCGCCGCCGCAACATTCCTTCTGCCGCAGTCGCCGCAGCACGCATCTCATGCCGCGCCCCGCAACCTGCCGCTCGGCCTCACACCATGTATTCCAAATCGCGTTTGCTGGTGATGAACATGTGCCCCGGCGCGTGCGTGATCGCGAATTCCGGTTTGGACGCCATCACCGCGGCCTGCGGGGTCACGCCGCACGCCCAGAACACCGGCACATCGCCCGGCTCCAACACGGGGGCATCGCCATAGTCGGGATGCATGATGTCGTCGATGCCGATCGCGGACGGGTCGCCCACACATACGGGGGCACCGTGCACGGACGGGTAATAGCCGGAAATCCGGCATGCGTCGGCCACCTGCGTAGACGGAATGCCACGCATCGACACGACCATCGTCGAATGGAACGCGCCGGCCGAACGGCACTCGATCGACGTGTCGTACATCGGCACGTTGCGGCCTGCCGTGATGTGCCGCACCGGCACGCCCGCCTCCATCAGCGGAAACTCGAATGTGAAACTGCAGCCAATCACAAACGTGACCAAATCGGATCGCCAATACTCGCGAATATCGGGCACTTCGGCTACCAGTTCGCCACGCTTCCACACGCGGTACAACGGCACGTCGGTACGGATGTCGGCGCCCGGCGCGGTGACGGGTGCGGTGACGCCCGGCTCCATCACTTCCAGCAGCGGGCAGGGTTTGGGATTGCGCTGCGCGAACAGCAGAAAATCGAATGCCTGCTCCTTGGGCAGAATCATCAGATTCGCCTGCGCGTAGCCTTGCGCGATGCCGCAGGTCGGGCGGACCAGGCCGTCACGGAACGCGGCGCGCGCCTGTTCGGGCGTGCTCGCCGCGCCAAGTTCGGTTGTTCCCATATCGGACATCCCATCCACCATTGCGCTCACCTTTCCCGTCGGCCGCCGTCCGGCCTTTTCCGAACGAACTGCCGACGAACCCCGAAATCAGATTCCGCAGAAACGGACGTTCAGAGTCGCTTTCCCTCACCTTGGTCGCCGAACGTTACGGAAGCCGCGCGATTCATGACGCGTATGTTTCCGCATTGCAAATTGGCGGTGCCAAGTGGAAACAAACCATGGTTAGGTTGGACGCCGAAGACGCACGCGAACGCTGACGCAACACAACAGCGCAACAGCAATAAAGCGGCAATCAAAAGACGCGGAGCGCGGAAGAGAGGTTCCCATGAGTTCGATCGTTCTGGCAGTCGGTAACGGCAAGACGCTATTCGGAGGCTCAGGCGTGGCGCCCGACGCGGATCTGGTTCGTTTCGTCGATCCGGAAAGCCCCATCATCAACGCGTTCGATTTGTGCGCACTGCGTGGCGACGGCATTTTCGAAGCGACCACGGTATGGAAGGGTTTCCCGGTTTCGTTGGAGAACCATCTGAAGCGTCTCGCCAATTCCGCCCGCCTGGTGGACATGCCCGAGCCGAACATTCCCGCGCTCACCCGCGCGGTCCAGCTGGTCATCGACCAGTATGACGATCCGGAACCCGGTCCGATGCTGCGCATCATCGTCTCCCGTGGTCTCGATCCGGACACCGGCGTGGGCAAGGCGGCCGACCGCACGCCGACCGTCTACATCTTCCTTGACGCGAAGGGCACGCTGCATTCGCTGGAGCCGATCACCATGGCTTCGATGACGCGCGGCTACCCGTCGGACATCACCGCACGCGCCCCGTGGCTGCTCAACGGCGCGAAGACGCTGAGCTACGCGTTCAACTGCGCCGTGCACCGCGAATGCGCCCGCCGTGGCGTCGGCGACGCGATTCTGTTCACGGAGGACGGCTACACGATGGAATGCCCGAATTCGTCGATTGTGGCACGCTATGGCGATACGTTCGTCACGCCCGACCCGCGCATCGGTATTCTGAACGGCACATCACAGCGCGAAATGTTCGCCTGGGCGCTCGAAGAGGGCAAGAAGGCGGAGTACAGGAAGCTGCCGATCGCCGAGCTGCGCGAAGCGGACAGCCTGTACATGACGCACGGCGGATGGTCGATTCCGATCAGCGCGATCGACGGGCGCGCACTTGCCGTGGATGCGGCGGAGATCCAGGCGATCAACGATGCGATCCATTCGGGCCGCACGCACGAGGACGCGTTGAAGATCGGTCCGACCGGCGATTACGAATAAGGCGAAACGACCCGCTTAGCAGGTAAAACGGCCCGTCCAATGATGGGCGATACGGCCCGCTTAGCGCGTGGTATCGCCCAGTTTGCGCGTCACGGGAATCAGCACGTCCGGCTCGTACGGCTTGCGTCCCGTGGCGCTTGTCGTATCTGCCTTGGCATCCCCTTCCTTGGCGATCGCACGAACGATATTGCCGACCGCGACCTGCGCGATTTTGTCGAAATTCTGCGCCACCGCGGTCATTTTCATACCGGCCAGGTCGGTCAGATACGTGCCGTCGTAGGCGATGATCTGCAGGTCGCGCGGAATCGAAATATGCCTCCGCATCGCTTCGCGCACGCAAAGCGCGGCACCGATATCGGAGCTGACCACGGCATCGACGCCGTCCACCGGCATACTGTTGAGCACAGCATTCACCGCGTTCTTATACCCTTGGAAATCCTCCACATTGCCGGCTTCGACGTACTCGTACCGCACGCCGGCCGCTTTCAGCTCCTGCTCCAACGTAAGGTAGTAGCGGACGGCCGGGAACGTTGTCTTGTGCAGGTCGAAATCGTCCGGGCTGTCTCCATTGCGCGCCGCCAAATCGAAGAACTGGTCGCGCGGGCCGCCGATCATCACCACGTGGTGCGCGCCGGTGTTGACCAGCATGTGCGCCATGAGCCGGCCGCCCTGCTCATGGTCGGAGCCGATCGACGCGATGCCGCCGCCCAGCACACGGTCGAAGGCGACGATGGGGCGGTGGATGGACGTCCAGTAATCGTTCGGATGGGTGGTGTGCGAGCAGACGATGATGCCGTCCATCATGTGACGGCGCAGCATGTCCACGTATTCGACCTCGCCGTTTTCCGCGTCGGCGGTGGAGCACAGCATGGTGCGCAGTCCTTGCGCGGCCAGCTCGCGTTGCAGATGCGCGGTAAGGGTGGCAAAGAAGGGGTGGCGGATGGTCGGCACGATCACGCCGACCAGGTTCGTGCGGTTCTTGTACAGGTTGCGTGCCAGCTCGTTGGGCACGTAATTGAGCTCTTTCATGGCGGCTTTGACGCGCGCGCGCATGTCGTCGGACACGTAGCCCGTCTTGTTGACCACTAGCGAAACCGTGCTCAGCGAGACCCCGGCCTCTTTCGCCACGTCACGCATGCCGACCATTGCCCAACACCTCTCCCCCGCATCGTCGGGATGTTTCCTTACAAATCGCGATATTATGTGTTATTTTACATGCATCTGTAACGTTTCTTTGCAATCGTCCGCACAATATGAACTATCAATTGACGAAAGACGCCCTCCCCCTCTTCAATTCCCCCGAAAAATCCACTTTTTCACCCGTGAACGACGTATGTTTCACGACGCGTTCCACGCATCTTCCACGCACGCTCCGCATGTACTCCACACGCGTTCCGCCCGCAAAAGGGGCGGTGCGACACTTGCGATCATCTCGCTTGCGTCGCACCGCCCCTTGCGTTGCGTGGCCTGGCCGTCAGCCGTCACGTCCGGCCATCACGTCAGTCCGCACCACGGACGAACCGACCGTCATGCCTTCGGTACGGAACCTTCCTGGGAGTGGTCGAAGACCGGCTTGTTGTCGGCGTCGTACTTATAGACGCCGATGGAAGCCGAGCTCGGATCATGCGCGTCGTTGAACGCGCCGATGGAGGTCTGGCCCTTGTACTGAATCTCCTTGCCGTCCTTCAGCAGGGCGAGGCAAGCCTTGTAGGAATCGCATTCCTTGCCCTTGGTGGAGCCGGAGACGGCCATAAGGTTCTTCTGCACGGTCGTACCGTCCGTGGCGCCGCCCTTCTGCGCGGCGAGCGCGGCCAGCACGATCGCGTCATACGTTTCGGCGGTGTACGTGAAATCGGTGACCTTGGCGTTGAAGGACTTGACGTTCTTCTGGAATTCCTCGGTCGGGTGGGCACCTGGAATGGTGCCGGTGGAGCCCTTGAGCAGGCCCGCGTCGAAGTCGGCGGAATGGTCGACGGTGTTGCCGTCGGTCATGTACAGCTTATGGGTGTCGAGGCCTTGGGCGGCGAGCTCCTTGACGAGCGGCACGGTCTGGTCGAAGGCGATGACGAGCGTCGCGTCGGGGTTGGTGGCCTTGATGGCCGTGACCATCGATGAGAAGTTCGTTTCGGTCGGATCGAACGTGTCCTTTTCGCCGTAGACGACGTTCACGCCCGCGTCTTCGACGGTTTTGACGACCACGTCACGCAGGGACGTGCCGTATTCGTCGTTGAAGACCGCGATGGCGAGGTTCTTCACGCCATCCTGTGCGATGATCTGGCCCAGGACCGCACCCTGCACCGTGTCCGGCGGAATGGTGCGGAAGAAGTAGTCGCTAAGGCCGGAGAAGGCCGTGGACGTGGCGCCCGAAGAAATCATCGGCACTTTGGCGGACGTGACCTGCTTGTAGGTGTTCTTGACCACGGAGCTGGACGGCGGACCGACCACGACGGACGGGTTCTTGGCAAGCACCGACTGCGCGGAAGACGTGTTCTGGTCGGCATGGTCCGCGTCGGACGTGTCGGCGGACGTGATTTCGATGTCTTTGCCGAGTACGCCGCCGGCATCGTTGATGTCCTTCTGCGCAAGCTTCATGGTGGCGATATTGGCCGGGCCGAGGTACGCCATGGAGCCGGTGAGCGGGAACAGGCCTGCCGCCATGAACGTGCCGGAATCGGATGTGGATGAGGCGGATGAGTCGCTCGAGCTGGACGAAGACGAGCCACAGCCGGACAGCATCATCGTCAGCGCGGCCGCCGCCGCGGTAATCGTAATCAGGGTCTTCCTGGAATTACTCTTCTTCATTATCGTCACTTCCTCTTGTCTCTGTACTGTCGTTTATTGTCGTGATTATTGCCGCGGGAAAGCAAGAATCCGCAAATTCCTGCGGATACCACGATTGCGCTATCTGGAATTATGCGGATTCTTGCGATTGAGGCCCGACGGCGACCGCGTATCTTACGTTTGTCGGCCGCCGTCACAACCTACTGTCAGTCGGTCGGAACGTCGCCGGACTGGGTGTGGTCGAAGACCGGCTTGTTGTCGCCGTCGAAGGTGTAGACGCCGATGTTCGCGGAGCTCGGATCATTGTTCTTGTTGAACGGTCCGATACCGGTCTGGCCTTGGTACTGGATGTCCTTGCCGTCCTTGAGGAGGGCGAGGCATGCCTTGTAGGAATCGCACTTTTCGCCGCCATCCGCGCCGGAGACCGCCGCCATATTG
>ERZ827363.3614-NODE-3614-length-11535-cov-2.875436_pt1 | contig 11535 bp, 10 predicted proteins | sample MGYA00519776_ERZ827363 | MGnify/ENA primary metagenome ERZ827363 (study PRJEB31778, sample SAMEA3449288) | human gut metagenome | biome: human gut; feature: human-associated habitat; material: faeces | place: United Kingdom | collected 2010/2012 ...
TACCATCCTCCCGCACTTCCACGACATGCATATACATATCCGGATCTTCCTGTCTGGAGGGCGACAAACTACGGTCACCTTTCGGATCGGTCATCGCTCCGTCAACCGTAAGGTCGTTTTCCTGTACAAACTTCATATATTCAGTGAACCGCTTGTGATATTCTGTCCCAAGCTTCTGGTCCATCTCATAGGTGGTAGAGAAAATGGCATTGAAAGCATCCATTCCCACACAACGCTGGAAACAGGCTGCCGTCTTTTGTCCCATCAAACGTTGCATTTTCACTTTATTCACCAAATCTTCCGTGCTTTGGTGGAGATGGCAAAAACGGTTGATCCGCTTGCCGATCAGCGGTGAATAAACAGTCATCAGATCCTGATATTCCGGTTTTTCAGCCAATTCATAAGTTTTGGCTACAGAATTCATAGAAGGACGAATCATCGGGTGGTCGACAGGATTTTCGATCAGCTCACCCATAAAATAAACCTTCAGATTCAATCTGCGGAGGCTTTCAATGTACTCAGCTCTGGTCATCATAATTAGTGGCGTTTTATTGATTAACAATACAATATTTAAAGAATTATTTCTCTAATCAAAAGACACAAAGGACAACTATCGTATGCTATATAACATACGTCTTTCCCTTTACGGAAACGATAGCGCCAGCCTTTTTAAAAAATAAAAAAGCATCCTTTACACATCCTCCCTAAACGAGGTTATGCCTTCGTGTTTTCCAGGACACACCCGTATCCCTTTTCCCAAAATAATTGTGAAAAACAACGCACATACCCATTGTCCTTATTCCCCAGAACAACTGGCAATTATAGGTCAGGCAGGTCTTCTGACTTGTTCCGGATTTTGCGGCCTTCCCTTCTCCCGGAGGAAAAAGTGACCATAAGAATGCAAAACCCTTTTTAAAGAACATACAGCTGAGGGTACAGTACCGGATTCTCACCGGATTCCCTATTCAACTCATTCCTCCGTGTGAGGATGAGTCACCATGACGACGCAAATGTACCTAAATAAATTTATATTCCTACTTTTTTTCTTTAATTTTTAAATAAAATGAGAAAAATAATTGCAGCAATGAAACAAACCTCTCCTAAAAAATCATAAAATAACACCTCCTTCACCCGAACTTCCTTCTCCTCTCTCAACGTCCGATGAAGTAAAAAATCGATTAAAAACAACGGAATGCATAAAAATAATCGACGATCATCCGGACAACAAAGACCCGCCTCTTATAAAAACAAGAAGTTACAAATTTTTACTCACTGATAATCAACAACAAAACAAAGGAAAAGGGAAAGATTTTATTAAAATTTCAACGGATAAAAGATTTTTTATACTTTTGTCCCATTGAAGTTCTTTACAAGATGTGAATCAGATCGCTCAGGTGCCTCATTACGATGGGGAGAATAGGGAACCGTGTGAAAATCACGGACTGTCGCGCAACTGTAATCACCATAAAAGTTCGGCCAATCATGTCCACTGTCAGCATAAGACGGGAAGGACGGCTAAAACGGTGAAAGTCAGGATACCTGCCTCAGCGAATTGACAATGCTTTCGCGGAATAAAGCCAGAGTCAGCCCTTATCAGACCGACACCCGTCCGGGTAAATATACCCCTGCGTATTCTTTATTTTGTGAAAGCTAAGTTTAAGCCATGCTCAACGGTAACAATCGATGATTAACGAGTAATTATCAATCGGCTACACTTACGAATCTTAAAAGAGATTGCCAGAATAATAAAGCAATTAATAGATGTAAACTGACTTAGCATGAGAAAATCGTTTGAAAAATTCCTGGCGAGACAGGAAGCCTTAGCCCGGCAATACGGCGAAGCATATGAAGAAAAACAACACAACCGCGGCAAACTGACAGCCCGGGAACGAATAGAATTTCTTTTTGATGAAGGCACCTTCGAGGAAGTCGATGCTTATTCTCCATCGGCCACCACCTCTTTCGGTAAAACAGTACGTTCCTATGGAGACGGAGTTATTACCGGATTTGGAAATATAAACGGCAGACAGGTATTTGCCTATTCCCAGGACTTCAATGTTCAGGGAGGATCATTGGGTTCTGTACACGCTGCCAAAATTATAAAAGTACAGGATATGGCCCTGAAAACAGGTTCTCCTGTTGTAGGCCTGATCGATTCGGGAGGAGCGCGCATACAGGAAGGAGTGGCCAGTCTGGCCGGATATGCCGGTATTTTCCGCCGTAATGTACTGGCCTCCGGGGTCATTCCCCAAATATCGGTGATCATGGGTCCGGCAGCAGGCGGCGCCGTTTATTCCCCGGCACTCACCGACTTTATCTTTATGACTGCCGCAACCAGTTATATGTTTGTTACAGGCCCCAATGTCGTTAAACAAGTGTTGAATGAGACCATCTCTCCCGAAGAATTGGGAGGGGCTTCAGTACATGCTGTCAAATCAGGAGTCGCTGATTTTGTTTTCAACGATGACGAGAACACTCTGCGGGGAGTGAAAATGCTGCTTTCCTATCTTCCTTCCAACAATATCGAGAATGCTCCCTATCTGGCCACCGACGATCCGGCGGACCGTATAGAAGAAAGTCTCAGAGACCTTGTTCCCGAAGATCCCGACAAACCTTATGACGTCCGGAATATCATCCGGCTGATCACCGATAAAGGTAAATTTCTGGAAATAGCTGAAAACTATGCCCCCAATATCATTATCGGCTTGGCCCGGTTCGGAGGCTATGTAACCGGAATCGTCGCCAACCAACCTCAGGTGATGGCCGGTACTTTGGATATGAACTCTTCTGTCAAGGCTGCCCGTTTCATCAATTTCTGTGATAGTTTCAATATTCCCATCCTTACTCTTGAAGACGTTCCCGGATTCCTGCCGGGAGCTGATCAGGAACATGCCGGGATTATCCGCCATGGAGCAAAATTATTGTATGCTTACACCCGGGCTACTGTACCCAAAATCACCGTCGTACTGCGAAAATCTTACGGAGGAGCCTATATCGTTATGAACAGCAAAGGGATCGGTGGCGACTACAACTTTGCCTGGCCGACAGCAGAAATCGCTGTCATGGGACCCGAAGGGGCAATCGCCATTCTCTACCACAAAGAACTGGCCGCTGCCGAAGATCCCGTTGCTTTGAAAAAAGAATTACTGGCACAATACCGGGAGGAGGTTGCCAATCCTTATATCGCCAACGAAAAAGGATTTATCGATGAAGTCATCGACCCGTCCGTCACCCGACTGAAAATCATCCGGGTACTTAAATCTTTAGAAAAGAAATCAGTCAGTCTACCCCGCCGGAAACATGGAAATATACCGCTTTAAAAAGATAAAAGCGAAAGAAAAGGGGGACAAAATAAAAAGATAATGAAATAGATATGATAAAATCAGTTTTAATAGCTAACCGAGGCGAAATAGCCATCCGAATTGCCCGTACAGCCCGGCGCATGGGCATCAAAACTTATGTCGTCCGAACAGCCAAAGAACCCGAAGCTGTATATTTATCAGCTGCTGATGCCGTGATCAATTTCCCGGAAACCGATGGGAATATACCGGAATTTCTGGATATCGACAGATTGGTTGGACTATCGACTCATTACATCCAGGTTATGGATACCTGTCTGAAAACGCGGAATTAGCCGAACGCTGCCGGGATAATGGAATCGTCTTTATCGGCCCTTCACCCGAAGTCATCCGACTTATGGGCGATAAAGTTGCAGCAAAAGGAATTGCCGCACAGAGCGGAGTCCCCATGCTTGGAGCCAGCCAAGGAGCCGTACATACCCTCGATGAAGCCCGGAAAATTGCCAAACGACTAGGCTATCCGGTCATTATCAAAGCAGTATCGGGCGGAGGAGGACGAGGAATGCGTATTGTCCATCATCAGGATGAACTCGAACAACTTTACAAAATAGCAACCGCAGAAGCACAGGTAGCCTTTAACGATCCTTCGGTATTTATCGAAAAATACCTCGAAAACCCGAAGCACATCGAATTTCAGATTGTAGCCGACAATTATGGAAATGTCGTGCATCTGGGCGAACGGGAATGCTCCATACAGCGTAAACATCAGAAGTTGATGGAAGAAGCCCCGTCACCCGCTCTCGACGAACGCCTCCGGAAAAAAATGGCAGCAGCAGCAGTCTCCCTGGCAAAACAGGCAGGCTATCAAAGTCTGGGAACAGTGGAATTCCTGCTCGACCATCAGAAGCATTTCTATTTCATGGAGATGAACACCCGTATTCAGGTGGAACACCCGGTTACAGAAGAAATCACCGGAATCGATCTGGTGGAATTACAATTCAATATCGCTGCGGGCCGGAAATTACCGTTGCGTCAATCTCAGATTCACCTCAACGGCTGGTCTATCGAATGCCGGATCAACGCAGAGGACGTACAAGCCGGATTTTCTCCCAGTATCGGTGTTATCCGTCAACTTCGTTTACCACAAGGCAATCACATCCGCATTGAAACCGGTATTGCCCCCGGTTCAGAAATTACCCCTTTTTTCGATTCTATGGTAGCCAAACTGATCGTCACCGGAGACACCCGCGAACAAGCCATCGAACGGACTCTTTCGGCACTCGAACGTTTCCATGTGAAAGGGATCCGTACCACAATCCCTTTCTGCAAAGCAGTATTACACAACGAAACTTACCGTAACGGTGATTTCGACACCTCCTTCATTGAAGCCCGCCTCCATTCGACGGTCTGGCGCGAACCGCACGAAGAATTGCTCGCAGCTCTATTCGCCGTGTATACCTACACACACGAAAATACTCCTGAAATCGGTCCCGACACACAAATCGACCCCTGGGTATTGAACAAACGAATCAGAAATCTATAAGTACCAAATATGAATAATAAAGAAATCAGTAAATACATCGCTCTCAGCGACAGACAAACGGAATTCGAATTTACAGTAAAGAATAATTATGATTTCAGTTTGAAACGGCAAAATATACGCCTCGACCTGATAGAGGAAGCAGACGGATTTTTGGTCTTATCTTATAAAGGACTGCGTTATCCAGTAGAAATTGTTTCACGGAAACAAAATGAATACGAAATATTGCTCAACGGTGTCGCATATACTTTCTCTGTTGAAACTCCGTTCTCTCTGAAACGGAAAAAAATACTGGCCAGTCGTCAAAGCGACTTGGCGACAATAATCATCAAATCTCCCATGCCTGGCAAAATACTGGACGTCCAAGTAGATAACGGTCAGGAAATCAACAAAGGCGACACTCTCTTGATACTTGAAGCCATGAAGATGCAAAACATCATTACCGCCACCCACAGAGGCCGAATCAGTCGTTTATGTGTCAAAACCGGCCAAATCGTTGGTAAAGACGAAATTTTAGCAAAAATCAAACTCTAAACGCAGCCATGCAGGAACACAGCAAAAAAATACAGGAATTATCGAATTTTCTGCTGGATTACGCCACCACACTGATGGCAGTCGGCAGCCATACTTCACGTATTGTAAAAAACGTGACCCGCATCGCCGAGTCTTTTGGCTTTGGAGTGGATATGACCATTTTTCAGCGCAACATCACCATGACCGTCAAACATTCCGAAGACTACTCCATCCGACGAACTTACGTCCGACGGATTCCAGCAATGGCTTTAAACTTCCGTACAATATCAGACCTGAGTGCCCTGAGCTGGGAAGCTTATGACCACCATCCGGGACTTCACGAGCTGCAGCTCCGGTTCAATACCATTGTCAACACCCCACGTATGTCACGCTGGATGGTCCTGTTGCTGGTTGCCTGTGCCAATGCTGCATTTTGCCGTTTGTTCGGAGGAGATCCGATCGCCATGGGATTGGTATGGATTGCCACCCTGGCCGGCTTTTTTATCCGTCAGGAACTCACCAAACTTCAGGTGAATCATATGGTCATCTTTATTATTTGTTCCTTTATCGCTTCCCTGACTGCCGCACTCGGAGTATTCTGCAATTTAGGGACCACCCAAGATATCGCACTAGGTACCAGCGTCCTGTTTCTGATTCCCGGAGTACCGCTGATCAATTCTATCCTGGATATACTCGAAGGTCACGTCCTTGTCGGTTTATCCAGAACAATCAATGCCACGATATTAATTATTTGTATCGCTCTCGGCTTATCCATGACTTTATTAATTTTAGGAAAAGATATATTATGAACAACGAATTCTGGTTACCTGTCCTCACCGACGGATTATTTGCCGCTATTGCCGCCATCGGATTTGCCGTTATCTCCAATCCCCCCAAACGTGCTATTTCAGTTGTAGCCTTACTGGGAGCTTTCGGCCATGCCTGTCGTTTCTACCTATTACATTACACCCCGTTGAATCTGACCATATCTTCACTCTTTGCAGCTTTCGGAATCGGGATGCTAAGTATGTTAGCCGCCCGCCTCGTCCGGTGTCCGGCGGAAGTATTTTCTTTTCCGGCTCTACTTCCCATGATCCCAGGTATGTATGCCTATAAAACTGTACTTGCCCTCATCCGCTTTATGAAAAGCGACGATGTATCCCAGTCACAACAACTGATTGTCGAAATCTTCCGCAATGGCCTGACTACTTTATTTGTTATGTTTGCACTCGTCATCGGTGTTTCACTCGCCATGTTCATCTTCTATAAACAATCGTTCACTATGACCCGGCTGCTACCCCCTCATCACAAAAAACAAGCCTAAAAACCGATTGGGCAAATATCACAAACATAGAAATAAATATCCTAAAATCTTTATCCGTATTAACTACAACAGACAACAGTCCCGGGAAAGATTTTTATAGAAACAACGAATCAATTAGTGCGAGAAAGATTATCTTATTTCCCCCGCAAATAGCTCACGACCCCACCCTCACAGACTATTCCTTTTTCCGGAGGGCACATGCAGCACATAAGCCTTTAATCACATAATTGGCACCGGTTTGGATAAAACCGGGTGGCAATTGCACCGAGGGAATATGTATACTTTTCACACAAAAAGTTTTATGGCAACATTCGCAGCAGAAATGCATATGCTGATCTTCGACCGCGCATTGACAACTATCGTCGCATACTGCATATTTTAACGTACCGCTTCCATCGTCCACCCCATGAATCAGATGGTGGGACAGGAATAAGGTCAGAGTTCGGAAAATCGTGGATTTATCGACAGTATCGAGTTGAGCCTCCAGATCGGAGACCGACATCGCCTGTTTCATCTCTAACAAAGTGCGGAGCACCAACACCCGGATGGCCGTCGGCCGGATATCCCGGAGAACTAGTTTATGTAAGCAAAAATCTTCCTCTATCATCATTCGAATTTTTTACTGAGGATACGTACGGAATTCAATACAGCCAACAAAGCCACACCGACATCGGCAAAGACAGCCGCCCACAAAGTGACGAATCCACAAGCACCGGCAATCAGAATCAGTGACTTCACCCCGATAGCACCGGCAATATTCTGCTTTACAATCCGTCGGGTCGCTCGTCCGATCGAAATCGCCGTAGCCACTTTGGAAGGTTGGTCGGTCTGAATAACCACATCGGCACTTTCAATAGCAGCATCCGCCCCCAATCCTCCCATAGCGATACCGACATCACTCAAAGCCAATACCGGAGCATCGTTCATACCATCTCCGACAAAAGCGGCAGAAACACCGGCCTCTGCATTCAATTTTTCCAGGTAAGCCGCTTTATCTTCCGGCAGTAAACCACCTCGTGCATGCCGAATCCCCAAGGTCTTAGCAAAGATAGCGACTATTTCTTTTTTATCGCCGGATAATAACTGAATATTATCGATATGCAACTGTTTCAGCCGCCCGATAGCTTCGACAGCATCTGCTTTCAGCGTATCCGAAAGCAATAAATGACCGGCATATTTTCCCGCGATAGCACACACAACAACCGTAGCGACACGCTCGGAAATTCCTGCCGGAACGGTTATTCCCCGATCGGTCAACAAGCGAATATTACCGACCAAAACATTTTTTCCCTCTATCACACCTTCTAATCCATAACCGGGATATTCTTGTAAATGCGTGACACCGATTCTCCCGGCTCCCTCTTGCAGGGCATAACGGGTAACCGCCTGTGCTACAGGGTGAGTACTTTTTTCCTCTAAGGTCAACAGGATACTTAACAACCTTTGCGATGAAACGGTATCCGCCTCCATCGAAGACACTTGAAAATGGCCTGTAGTCAAAGTACCGGTTTTATCGAATACGACAGTATTGACGTGAGTAATAGCATCCAGATAATTACCGCCTTTAAACAATATCCCCTTCCGGGAAGCCGCTCCAATTCCACCGAAATAGCCCAAAGGGACACTGATCACCAAGGCACAGGGACAGGAAATCACCAAAAATACCAGTCCCCGGTATGCCCAATCTTTGAAAAAATAATCGAATCCGGGATGGAAAGCTGCCACCAAAGCAGGCAACAACATAATCGATAAGGCCAACAAAAATACCACAGGAGTATAAATACGGGCAAAGCGACGGATAAAAAGTTCTGCCGGGGCTTTTCGTTCAGAAGCATCCTGAACCAAAGCCAGTATCCGGGCTAAAGCACTTTGTTCGTAAGGCTTAGTCACTTTCAATCTTATCGCCTGACCAGAGACGATCATTCCTGCCAATACCTCTTCACCACGATTTATAGTCCGGGGCAGACTCTCTCCAGTCAAGGCAGAGGTATCGAAAAGAGCATATTCTTCCTGTAACAATCCATCGAGCGGAATCCGTTCTCCGGGTTTTACCATGATCATCTCTCCAACCTCAACCTCACCGGGGAAAACCGACTGTTCTTTCCCTTGCCGTAAAACCAAAGCTTTTTCAGGACGGACATCCAATAAACGCCTGATATTCCTTCTGGCCCGGTCGACTGCACGATGTTGTACTCTCTCTCCCACCGAATAAAAAAGCATCACCGCTACCCCTTCCGGATATTCACCGATACAAAAAGCCCCTATCGTTGCCAACAACATCAGGGAAAATTCATTGAATATATCCTTCTGTCGTATACTTTTCCAAACTTCAACCATCACAGGAAATCCGACCGGAAGAAAGGCCAGTAAAAACCATAGCATTTCAACTCCCGGAATCATCCAGAAAGGGAGTTGCAGATAACGCAGTATAACTCCGCCAACGAGAAGTAAAAACGAAAGGATCAAAAATCCGGTTCCTTGCTGATCATGAGTATGCCCACAATCTCCGGCATGAGTATGTGTATGCGCACAACGCTGACAAGTAGCTTCCATATTCTTTTATCATTTGTTCGATACAAAAATAAGGGAAGATTCCTGCAACCAGGTTGCAAAAGTGATCCATACTGTTCCTGGTGAAAAGACTTATCAGTGTTAAAAATAATCGTTGTAATCTCTAAAAAGGGGCAGCATACATACGGGCACCGCTTCCTCCATTGACCGGATGATCCGTAAAATTATCGGGCATCGCATGAATAACGAAAGCCTTCCCTTTGACAGCCTTGAAAGGTATCCGGGTCGAAATCACGGTTTGATCGACTGTTCCCTCTTTCCCGACTTGTAACATTTCCAGATCTCCCCGATGTCCATCCCCATGAGGACCTGCATGTTTATGCGTATTATCCGGATCCCAGTGTCCACCTAGTCCTCCACCTATTACCGTATTCCCTTTGTCATCGGTGGTATTACTCATCGTATTTTTTTCATGCATATGAAAACCATATTGTCCCGGCTTCAAGCCGGAGGCAACGACATGAATCGCTATTCCTTTCCCTTGTTCTTTCACTTCGATCGAACCTACAATTTTACCTTTCCCATTTTCCGACAGCTCATAAATCGGCTTCTCGATACATTTTTGTTCAATTGTCTGAGACATACATAATACCGACAAAACCAAAAGAAAAAACAATACTAACCTCATTTCTCGTCCATTTAAAATTCTGTAATAGGATTATACGCGGCTTCACCGGATAAAGTTTCAAGTCGCCCGTTTTAAGATCGATATCCATTGATTTTGCTATTGCATAGTTTTTTTGTAATTTAGCCCCTTGAAAACTAATAAAAAAGCTATGTTTCCACAAGACGAATTCAAAAAATACGCTATAAAGCACAAAGGGATCAGTAGTCTGAACCTTCATCGGTTTCAAACAGCTACGAACAGTTATATCACTCCGAATATCATAGAAGAACGCCAACTGAATATTGCAACCATGGACGTTTTTTCCCGTTTGATGATGGATCGGATTATTTTCTTAGGAGTACCCATCGACGACGATGTGGCAAATATCATTATGGCCCAGTTGTTGTTTTTGGAAACTGCCGATCCGGGGCGTGATATCCAACTTTATTTCAACAGCCCGGGAGGTTCTATCTATGCCGGTTTGGGGATTTACGACACGATGCAATATATCAATTGTGATGTAGCGACTATTTGTACCGGTTTGGCAGCTTCGATGGCAGCGGTACTGATGACTGCCGGAACCAAGGGAAAACGTTCGGCTCTAACCCATTCCCGGATTATGATCCACCAACCGATGAGTGGCGTACAAGGCCAGGCTGCGGATATCGAGATCACTTCCAGAGAAGTACAGAAACTGAAAAAAGAATTGTATACCATCATCTCCGAACATTCCGGTCAACCCTACAAAAAAGTAGAAAAAGATTCCGACCGGGACTACTGGATGACAGCAGCAGAAGCTAAAGAATACGGTATGATCGATTCAATATTAACCAGAGCTAAAAAATAAAATTGAAAATTGCAGGTCGATGAGCTCTTATCGACCCAAAAGTAATAAAAGATGCAGGATAAATGTTCATTTTGCGGACGTAACCGGAACGAAGTTAATTTGTTGATAGCGGGGACGGACGGTTTTATTTGTGATGAGTGTGCTTCACAAGCCTATGATATCGTCCAGGAAGAGATGAAAAGTAAATCGACACTCAACCTGGAACATATCGAAGTAAAAAAGCCCATAGAGATCAAAGCTTTTCTGGACCAATATGTCATTGGCCAGGATGAAGCGAAAAAACACCTGGCAGTTGCCGTTTACAATCATTATAAAAGGCTTTTGCATAAAGCCGGTAACGACGAAGTGGAAATCGAGAAATCCAATATCGTTATGGTAGGTCGTACAGGTACCGGCAAAACCCTATTGGCCCGAACAATTGCCAAAATGCTACATGTGCCTTTTACCATCGTAGACGCGACCGTACTGACAGAAGCCGGTTATGTCGGGGAAGATATCGAATCTATCCTGACCCGTTTGCTGCAAGCAGCCGACTACGATGTCGAGGCAGCAGAAAAAGGGATTGTATTCATCGACGAACTGGATAAAATCGCCCGGAAAGGGGATAATCCCTCGATCACCCGCGACGTGAGCGGCGAAGGAGTACAGCAGGGACTATTGAAATTACTGGAAGGCTCTATCGTCAACGTTCCTCCACAAGGTGGACGTAAACATCCGGATCAAAAAATGATCCCTGTCAATACTAAAAATATCCTCTTTATCTGCGGAGGAGCTTTCGATGGTATTGAAAAGAAAATCGCAGCCCGTATGAATACGATGGTCGTCGGCTTTAAT
>ERZ827363.3615-NODE-3615-length-11534-cov-14.461800_pt1 | contig 11534 bp, 9 predicted proteins | sample MGYA00519776_ERZ827363 | MGnify/ENA primary metagenome ERZ827363 (study PRJEB31778, sample SAMEA3449288) | human gut metagenome | biome: human gut; feature: human-associated habitat; material: faeces | place: United Kingdom | collected 2010/2012 ...
GATTCGAAACACCCCTCCCTACCTCTGGCCCGCGCGGAGCGCAAGCCATTTGACCAAAAGAAAAAACTGCCCCGCGCCACCAGCGCGCGAACCAGCTCAAAGAAAAAACCAGCCCTACCTCTGGCCCGCGCGGAGCGCAAGCCACTTGACCAAAAGAAAAAACCAGCCCCGCGCCACCGGCGCGAGATCCCACACAAAAGAGGAACGAGAACCATGCAGAACATCGACCTGATCTGCGTCGGCAAGCTCAACGCGAAATACTTCGCCGAGGGCGTGGCCGAATACCAGAAGCGTCTGGCGGCGTTTGCGTCTTTCCGCATCGTCGAGCTGCCGGAAGAAAAAATCGAAGAGAAGAACGCCTCCGACGCCGTGGTGAAAAAGGCGCTGGACAAAGAGGGCAGAGCCATCCTCGGCAGCGTCCGCAGGGGCGCGGCCATCGTCGCCCTGTGCATCGAGGGAAAACAGATCTCCTCCGAGGAGCTGGCGCAGTTCCTCGCCGACCGCGCAAACAGCGGCGCGGGAGACGTGGCCTTCGTCATCGGCTCGTCCCACGGCCTCTCGGACGAGGTCAAGCGCGCGGCGGCGCTCCGGTTCAGCATGGGCCGCATCACGATGCCCCACCAGCTGGCCCGCCTTGTCCTCACCGAACAGATCTACCGCGCCTGCACCATCAACGCGGGGATGAAGTATCATAAATAAAAAGGCGGAGAGGGTGCTTGTAAACTTTCTGTGCAGTGCTTGACTTTTTGGGAAAAAGCGCATATAATAAAGACAATAAAAGTGGTAATCAAGCTAGTCATTTGACTCGCCAAGAAGAAAACCCCCTCACGGAGCTGCTATCTCCGAAAGGGGGTCTTCTTTTTAGTGCTTACGGCCCGTGAACCATCCGTCAAGCCACTTGCAGATGTAGTAAGATGCTACATTTGCTGCGACGGACAGCATAAAAGTGGTAATACTAGGCATTTTTCTCACCTCCCCTCCCGAATAAAATGGGCGGGCAAGGCCGCAAAACCATTATAACATATAATTCGCCAAAAAGATACAGGAGATGCCAAGAGAAGAGTGACTGTAAACTTTCTGTGCAAAGCTTGACTTTTGGAGAGGATCGCATATAATAAAAGTGATAAAGGTAGAAGCAAATGAGTCCATTGGCTCACCCAAAAGGAAAGACCCCCTCCCGGAGCGCCATCTCCGAAAGGGGGTCCTTTTTAGTGCTTACGGCCCGTCAGCCATCCGTCAAGCCACTTGCAAATGTAGTAAGACGCTACATTCGCTGCGACGGACAGGATAAAGGTAGAAATAGACTCCATTGGGCTTCACCTCCCCTCCCGAATAAATGGGCGGGCAAGGCCGCAAACCCATTATACCACACGTTTCGCCAAAAAGATACAGAGAATGCCAAGAGAAGAGTGACTGTAAACTTTCTGTGCAGTGCTTGACTTTTGCGGGGAATGGCATATAATGAAAGTACAAAAGAAAGAATGATACTTTCCATTGTTCTCACCAAAGCAAAAGAACCCCCCCTCACGGAGTTGCCGCTCCGAAAGGGGGTCTTCTTTATTTAGTGCTTACGGGAAGTACTTGACTTTTGCGGAGAATCGCATATAATAAAGACAGAAATGTGAGAACCCAGCGCGTTCATCTCTAGCAATGAGAAATCCCCCAAGGAGTTGCGACCTCCCCGGGGGATTTCTTTTTAATTAGGCTTTGCGGTTCTCTTCGTATCTGTCAAGCCACTTGCAGATAAAGTGCGACACTACATCTGCTCCGACAGATACCAAAAATGTGAGAAAATAGGCCAACGCGTCCACCTCCTCTCCCGTGAGATACGCGGGGTGAACCGCAAAACCATTATACCACTCTTTTCGCCCAAAAGATACAGAGAATGCCAAGAGCCGGACTTTCCTACAGAGGAAAGGCTCCCCTTCGTACAACCTCTCAGTCTCGCTTCGCTCGACAAGGCCGGGTTGCGGCTCCCAGCATCCGCCGCGCTCCGCTTGCGTCTTGCTGGCCGCTGCCCCAACAGCTCCTCCCTGTTTCCGCCACTGGCGGCGGTCGTCGCCGTTGCCCCTAGTAGGGGAGCCTCTGGCGAAACCGTTCACTTTGCGGGGACTGCCAAGGCCTCCCCTCGGTAGGGGAGGTGGCACGCCGCAGCCGTGACGGAGAGGTTGAGCTCCTCTCCCAGAGGGAGAGCCTTTGCCTGAGAGGGCTTCCGTGAATTTGTGGAAAATGCACGAGTGAAAAGAGAAGAATTTGTAAATGTGATAAAAATGCGAAGAAGATATTGACAAAAACGATGGGTGGGGTATAATGATAGCACAGGCCGACAGCCGGAAATGGATGGCCTGCCTGTATAATTCATTTTTATTTATGGAGGCAAAAATCATGAAAATGGCAAAGAAACTTCTGGCCGTCGTCCTCGCTGGTGTTATGGCTGTGTCCATGCTGACCGGCTGCGCAAGCATCTCTTCTCGTCGGGTCGCTGACGAGCTGGAGGATATGCTGAAGATCGCTAACGACAAGGCTACCGTTAAGGCTGTCGATGACAATCTGGCAAACAATGCAGCCAAGGTTGCTAAGGACAATAGCGGCGCTCTGAAGGCTGAGACCACTCTGCAGACTGACGTCAAGACTGAGCTGACCAAGAATAACAAACTCGGTGACTCCTATATCTGGATTGCCTACTTTGCGACCAAGGATGTGAATAAGACTGTTAAGGCTCAGAACATCGCTAAGGCGCTGATCGGCACGGACGGTAAAATCAACACCACTAAGGCTATCAACAGCACCGATGTCAAGGTCGGCGACAAGAGCGGCAATCAAATCGAGGCTGGCAACAAGTTCGAGCTGAGCATGAAGGCGTTCAAGGTTGGCGATACCGATTACGTCATGGTCGTTGTCACCTGCAAGGCTCAGGTCAAGGCTGCAGGTTGATCGCACCTGAGCTGACACAAGCCCAGCGGTAAAACGATATTATCTATTCCTCGAAATAAAAATGGCACAAGGGCCCGGAGTGGAAACACCCCGGGCCCTTGTGTTTTTGCTGTCTTTCCACACTCTGACATCCTTTGCCTTTCGTATCTGGTAGGATGGAATGGAGGACAGGCCCCGAGGGCGCTGACTCTGAACGAGGAACAAAAAACTTCTCACCAGCGGAAAGGAAAGGATACTATGAGGAATCATCAGATGCAGATGCCCGCCCAGTATACATCCATCGGGGACGACGAAATGGTGCTGCTCTGCGGCGGCGAGACCACGGCATGGCAGACGTTTCAGGATATTGGCCGGGTGCTGAACTATGTGGCCCGTATCTTCTCGGCAGGCAGCTCCATCGTCAACAATGTGGTCACCATCGTCAATTATTTCAATAAGCTCGAAGACCTGCTCCCGGTCATCGGGGAAGTATGAATAAAAAGAGGCTGTTGCAGTGCAACAGCCTCTTTTCGTGTTATAGCTTAATAGTGCAGCTCGTCGGCGGTCAGTGCCTCGAGCAGGGGCAGCATGGCGGCAGCCTCAGCCTTTGCGGCGGGCAGGTCCATGTCGCGGTAGTTGCCGCACTCCACCTCGCTTGCGCCGGGGACATCGCCCTCGAACGCAGCCATGAAGCGGAAGGACTCCACCGTCAGGCCCAGCGCCTCGGCGGGGGTCAGGCCCCGGGTCAGCAGGTAAAAGCCGGTGCGGCAGCCCATGGGGCCGACGTAGATGACGCCGTCCTTATACTGGCTGTTGCGGGCGTAGGTGGCGAAGAGGTGCTCCAGCGTGTGGGCTGCGCCGGTGGAGAGATAATCGCCGTGGTTCGGCTTCTTCATCCGGATGTCCCAGGTCAGAACATCGCCGTCCTGACGGCTCAGGTACATACCGCGGTCGAGCTTGGTGTGGTCTACACAGAAACTTGCAATGCGCTCCATGCTGTGCCTCCCGGGATCAGGCCTGCAGGCGCTGGACGCTGCCGTGTGCGCAGTCCACAGCGACCATCAGACCGTCGCGGATGTGGGCGGTAGCGCCGACGGCACCCACGATGGTGGGCTTGAGCAGGGCCTTGCCGGCGATGGCGGCGTGGCTGTTCAGGCCGGCTTCCTCGACCACCAGAGCGGCGGCGTCACGGACGTAGCTCAGCATCTCGTTGGAGGTGGAGGGAACGACCAGGACCATGCCGGGCTTGAACTTTGCGCGGATCTCCTCGATGGTGCGGCAGACGCAGGCCTTGCCGGTGGCGTTGGCCAGAGCAGCGCCCTCGGGGCCGACGCCGACGCCGGTAGCCAGGCAGTTGCCGATCATGTGGATCTTGATCATGTTGGTGGTGCCGGAGACGCCCACGGGGACGCCGGCGGTCACGACAGCCAGCTCACCGTCGTGCAGGTAGCCGTGCTCCTTTGCCAGAGCGGTGGACTTCTCGATGAGCTCATCGGTGCTGGTGGCGAGGTCCATCATGAGCGGGGTGATGCCCCAGGAGACGGACAGCTGGCGCTGGACCTGCTCGTCCATGACGCAGGCGATGATGGGCTGAGAGGGGCGGTACTTGCTCAGCAGGCGGGCAGTGTTGCCGGACTCGGACACGGTGACGATGGCAGAAGCGTTGACGTCCTTTGCGGTCAGGCAGGCAGCGTGTGCGGTAGCGTCGCTGACGCTGATCTGGCCGGTGGTATCGGTCAGGCGGTTGTCGCGGTAGTGGACCTCGTTCTCGGTGCGCTCTGCAATGGCGGACATGGTCTTGAGGGCCTCAACAGGGTATGCGCCCGCAGCGGTCTCGCCGGAGAGCATGATAGCGGAAGTGCCGTCGTAGATGGCGTTTGCCACGTCGGAGATCTCGGCGCGGGTGGGGCGGGGGTTGACGATCATGCTGTCCAGCATCTGGGTAGCAGTGACGATGGGCTTGCCGAAGGAGAAGGAGCGGTCGATGACGCTCTTCTGGATGCCGGGCAGCTCGGTGAAGTCGATCTCGACGCCCAGGTCGCCGCGGGCGACCATGACGGCGTCGGCAGCGGACAGGATGCTGTCGATGTTATTGACGCCCTCGCGGTTCTCGATCTTGGCGATGATGCGGATGTTGGAGTCGTACTCGTTCAGCAGGTTGCGGATGTCGTAGACGTCCTGTGCGGTGCGCACGAAGGAAGCGGCGATGAAGTCGAAGCCCTGCTGGACACCGAAGATGATGTCATCCCGGTCGCGCTGGCTCAGGTAGGGCATGGACAGGTGGACGCCGGGGACATTGACGCCCTTCTTGGTCTTGATCTTGCCGCTGTTGAGCACTTCGCAGACGATGTCGGTGTCCGTGACGCTCTTGATGGCCAGCTTGATGAGGCCGTCGTCCAGCATGATGGTGCCGCCCTCGTGGACGTCCTGGGGCAGGTCCTTGTAGGTGATGGAGCAGATCTCCTTGGTGCCCTCCACCTCGCGGGTGGTCAGGGTGAAGGTCTGGCCGGCTTCCAGCATCTCAACGCCGTTCTTGAACTCCTTCAGGCGGATCTCGGGGCCTTTGGTGTCCAGCAGGGCAGCAACGGGCTTGTTCAGCTCAGCGCGGACAGCCTTCAGCAGGTCCAGACGGCCCTTGTGCTCCTCGTAGGAGCCGTGGGAAAAGTTGAAGCGGGCCACGTTCATGCCGCTGGCGACCAGCTCGCGCAGGACGCCCTCCTTATCGGTAGAAGGGCCAAGGGTGCAGATGATCTTCGTTTTTCTCATAAATATACCTCTAACAGTCTCTTTTTTTTCTCTATGATGGGCGCGCAGGTGCCAGATATGCCCTGCGGCCGCTGGCCGGACATCGGCCCGGTCAGGGGTGTTTGAAAACCTTACCATTCTATATTATAACCGCTTGTGTACAAGAGAGCAAGAAAAAATTCAGCAAAGAAAACCTTAAATTTTCGTGATAGATGCCGAAGCGATAAAAAGCTTGCGAAAAGTGCGTCCATCGCCTATAATAGGACTAAGCAAAAGTCTCACTTCTGCCCCGAAGGGACAGAGGGGAGCGCAAAATAATAGAAACGGAGTGAAAGCGTAATGGAAAAGCGCGTTTTTCTGATCGTCCTGGACAGCTTCGGCATCGGCGCGGAGCCGGATGCCGCCGCCTTTGGCGATGAGGGGACCAACACCCTCGGCGCCATCGCCAGCCACCCCAGCTTCAACTGCCCCAACCTGAAAAAGCTCGGACTGTTCAACATCGACGGCGTGACCGCCGGCGAGAAGGATGCCGCCCCCATCGGCTCCTTCGCCCGCCTGCAGGAGCAGAGCATGGGCAAGGACACCACCATCGGCCACTGGGAGATCGCCGGTGTCGTCAGCCCCAAGCCGCTGCCCACCTTCCCGGACGGCTTCCCGGACAGCCTCATCCACGAGTTCGAGGAAAAGACCGGCCACAAAGTCCTCTGCAACAAGCCCTACTCCGGCACACAGGTGCTGAAGGACTACGGCGAGCAGGCCATGAAGGAGGATGCCCTCATCGTCTACACCAGCGCCGACAGCGTGTTTCAGGTGGCCGCCAACGAGGAGCTTGTGCCGGTGCATGAGCTGTACCGCTATTGCGAGATCGCCCGCGAGATGCTGAAGGGCGAGTACGGCGTGGGCCGCGTCATCGCCCGCCCCTTCCTCGGCCACACCGCCGACACCTTCTACCGCACCACCAACCGCCACGACCTGAGCCTCAAGCCGCCCCGCAAGACCATGCTTGATCTGCTCAAGGACGCAGGCAGAGACGTCATCGCCGTGGGCAAAATTTTCGACATCTTCGACGGCGAGGGCGTGACGGAGAAGATCAAGACCACCGGCAACACCAACGGCATCGCCTTCACCAAGGCTTTGCAGACCCGCGACTTCGAGGGTCTGGCCTTCGTGAACCTCGTCGATTTCGATATGCTCTACGGCCACCGCCGCGATGTGGCAGGCTACGCCGCCGCCGCCACCGAGTTCGACAAGTTCGTTGCCGACTTCATCCCCGGGATGCGGGAGGGCGACATCCTGATGGTCACGGCCGACCACGGCTGTGACCCCTCCTACACCAAGACCACCGACCACACCCGTGAGTATGTGCCGTATCTCATCTGCGGCAAGGGCGTCAAGCCGGGCGTTGACCTTGGCACCAAACTCTGCTTCGGCACCATCGCACACACCATCTGCGACTATCTGGGTGTGGATGCCTCCACGCTGGACGGCCAGAGCGTGCTGGGCGACATTTTAGCTTAAACAGGCAAAAGAAAAAGGACTGCTCACGCAGTCCTTTTTCTTTTGCAATTCTATTTACGCTGCATCATTTTCAGCGCTGGAAGCGTCGCCGCTGCCGGAGCCGAACAGGGCGTCCAGCACGGTGGAAGCGGCCTGATGCAGGGAGGAAGCCGCCTGCTCCACCTGCTCCTGGGTCGGCATACTGAAGGACGGCGACTCGGTGGAGCCTGCCGGGGCTTCTTCGCTGCCGTCTGCAGGGACCTCGGTGGAAGCGCTGGGCTCACCGGAGGCGTCGCCCTCGGCGGGCTGGCTGTCAGCGGGGGCCTCTTCCGCCGGGACTTCGCTCCCGGCGGGCTCTTCTGCGATCACGCTGTCGGGAGATTCCTCCGGGATGGATGCACCGGCGTTGGGGTCGGCGGTGGGTGTGAAGACATCGGTCTTCTCGGGGGTCTGGCTGGTGCTGGTGAGCTTGTCCTCGCCGCCCAGGACTGCGGCGATGAGGGCCTTGGCCTCGTTGACCGAGTTCTCATCCGGTTTCATGACGTAGAGGCTCTGGCCCTTGGCGGAGTAGCACTTGCTGCTCTTCGCGCCCGAGCCGGTGACGGTGTAGCTCTGGATGTCCCAGTTGGCAAGGTCGCCCAGCTGCATCCGGACCAGCGCAGAGATCTGTTCCTGCGAGAGGCTGGTGACGAAGCAGTCGGCGGCGGCGTCCATCAGCTTGGAGAAGCCCATGAGCAGGGCGGGAGACTTGAGCTTGTTGGCCATCGCGTCGATGACTTTCATCTGGTTGATGCCGCGCTGGATGTCGCCGGTCTTGAAGGCGTGGCGCTCACGGGCAAAAGCCAGAGCAGACTTGCCGTCCAGATGGTTCCAGCCCTCGGCGAAGGTGGTGGGGTCGTAGTAGCCGGGGCTGCCCACCGAGGTGAAAGCCTGGTCGGAGTAGACGTCCACGCCGCCGATGGCGTCGATGATGTTGATGAAGCCCGCAAAATTGATGCGGAGGTAGTGCTCCACATTCACGCCGTAGAGGTTGCCCAGCGTGGCCATGCTGGTCTCGACGCCGTAGAGGCCGGCGTGGGTCAGCTTGTCCTTGCTGTCGGTGCCTGCGAGGTCAACATAGTAGTCGCGCGGGGTGTTGATGAGGGCCGCCTGCTTGGTGGTGGGGTTGACCACGGCGAGGATGTTCACGTCGCTGCGGGCCTTTTCGGTCAGCTCGCCGCGGTTGTCCACGCCGCTGAGGTAGACGACGAAGGGCTCTTTCGTGATCTTATTCGCCTCTGCGCCGGTGAGCAGGCCGGAAGTCATGCTGTCCAGTGCGGTCAGACCCTGCTGCGCCCAGACACAGCCCACGGCCAGCGCGGCGCAGAGCAGGACGGACAGCACCCGGGCCACGACGGCACCGCTGCGGGAGGCGAGGCACTTGCGCACCAGCAGCCAGAGCAGCACCAGAAGCGCGGTGATGATAACGAGGTAGAGCACCGGCAGCATCTGGGTGCGCCAGAGCTGCACCAGCGCGGCAAGGCTCAGGATGGCCTGCAGTACCAGCAAGACCATTCCTCCTTTCGGAAGTTTGTCGTCAGCGGGGGCGGGCTCGCTGGGGTGCAGCGGCTCCCACTGTCTGCGGGGCGGCACCGGAGGCTTCGGCGGCTCAGACGGAGGCGTCGGTGCCGGTTTCGGCGGTGCTTTGGGGCGGGGAGGCTCCGGCGAGAAGAAATCGGCGCTGTCTACCTCCACTTCGTCGGGTTCGCTGCGCTTGATGCCCCGGTGGATGTGCCGGGGGCCTTCGTCGTTATTCTGGGGATGGATATGCTCGTTTTCGTCAAACATAGGCGTTCACTCCTTTGGATGTGTATGCCGTCATGTGGTGGGGATGATGCTCAGCACAGCCCGGGCGGGCAGGCAGGTGGCCGTCTGGTCTTCCTCGCTGAGCCAGCCGAAGGATTCGCAGATGTGGTCAGGGCAGGGCGAATCCACAAAGCGGGCCGCGCCGTCCTGGATCTTGATGTGGACGGTGAGGTAGCCGGTGTCCACATCGTAATCGGCGTCTTTTTCGAGAGGAAAGGTGAGCTTGGTGTTGCTGTCGCCATAGATGAGCTCTGCGCAGAGCGGCGCACCGGTCTGGTTTGCTTTCCGCACCAGCAGCAGCACGGCGGCTGCGGCCAGAATGACGGCAGCAAAGACCAGATCCATCAGCAGTTTTTTGTGTTGTTTCATAAAAAATTATCCTTTGAGGGGGATCTGCTCCAGCTCGGCCAGCCAGAGCGCGGCGGCTGCGTCGCTGGGCATCCGCCAGTCGCCCCGGGGCGAGAGGGTGACGCTGCCCACCTTGGGGCCGTCGGGCAGGCAGCTGCGCTTGAACTGCTGGGCGAAGAACCGCCAGTAGAAGTTGCGCAGCCACTTGTAGAGCACTTCGTCCGGGTACTCGGCCCGGCCTGCGAAGGCCGCTTTCGCCAGCCGGAATATCTTCGACGGGCCGAAGCCGAAGCGGAGAACATAATAAAGGTAGAAGTCGTGCAGCTCATAGGGACCCACGAGGTCTTCCGTCTTCTGAGAGATCTCGCCGTCCTTGGCAGGCAGCAGCTCCGGGGAGACGGGGGTGTCGAGGATGTCCAGCAGCACCCGGCGCAGCTCGGCGGAGGCGGCAATGTCGGCCTCATACTGGACGAGGTGGCGCACCAGCGTCTTGGGGACACCGGCGTTGACGCCGTACATACTCATGTGGTCGCCGTTGTAGGTGGCCCAGCCCAGCGCCAGCTCGGAGAGGTCGCCGGTGCCGACGACGAGGCCGCCGGTGCGGTTGGCAGTGTCCATCAGCTCGAGGGTGCGCACACGAGCCTGTCCGTTCTCGAAGGTGACGTCCAGCACGCTCTCGTCCTGGCCGATGTCCTTGAAGTGGCTGTGGACGGTGTTGGCGATGTCGATCTCGGTAAAGCTGACGGCCAGCTCGTCGCATAAGATCTCCGCATTGCTGCGGGTGCGGTGGGTGGTGCCGAAGCAGGGCATGGTCACGGCCAGCACATCGCTGGTGGGGCGGCCCAGCTGTTTCATGGCGCGGACGGCCACCAGCAGAGCGAGGCAGCTGTCCAAACCGCCCGAGATGCCGATGACCGCCGTCTTGGCGTGGGCATGCTCGAGGCGCTTGGCGAGGCCGTCAGCCTGCATTTTCAAAATCAGCTCACAGCGCTCGGCCCGGCGGCGCTCGTCGTGGGGGATGAAGGGCGTGGGGTCTACCCAGCGGGAGAGCTTGGTCTCGGTGAGGGCAAGGTCGAAATCGACGGTCAGATACCCCTCAGCGCTGGGCTCGAAGCTGGTGTTGCGCGCCCGCTCCGACTCCATCCGCTGGCAGTCCAGCTCCGTCTCAGCCCAGCCGCCCTCGAAGGGAGACGTCTCGGCGAGGAGGGTGCCGTTCTCGGCGATGAGGTCGTGGCCGGCGAAGACCATGTCCTGGGTGCTCTCGCCGTGGCCGGCAGAAGCGTACAGGTAGCCGCAGAGCAGGCGGGCGGACTGGTTCGACACCAGGGCCCGGCGGTACTCGGCCTTGCCGACCGTCTCATCGCTGGCCGAAAGGTTCGCAATGACGGTGGCACCGGCCAGCGTGTGGAAGGTGGAGGGGGGCAGCGCGCTCCACAGGTCTTCGCAGATCTCCACGCCCAGAACGAAGCTGGGCATCTGGCGGCAGCGGAAGAGCAGCGAGGTGCCGAACGGCACCTCCTGCCCGCAGACTGTCACATTTTCCACCTCGGTGCTGCCCGGGGTGAACTGGCGCTTTTCGTAGAACTCGCCGTAGTTGGGCAGGTAGGTTTTGGGGACAAGGCCCAGCAGACGCCCGCCGCAGAGGACGGCGGCGCAGTTGTACAGCTTGCCCCGCACCAGCAGCGGCAGGCCCACGAGGGTCACGACATCCAGCTCCCGGCTGACGTCCAGCACGGTCTGCAGGGCGTCCAGCGCGCCCTGCTGCAACGTGCGCTGCAAGAACAGATCGCCGCAGGTGTAGCCGGTGAGGCAGAACTCGGGGAACACCGCCAGCTTGACGCCGCGGGCCGCAGCGTCCTGTAGCTGAGATACGATTTGGGAAGCGTTATAATTGCAGTCGGCCACCCGCAGCGAGGGCGAGAGGGCGGCTGCTTTCAAAAAACCATCTTTCATCGGAGGATTTCACATCCTGTCTGTTGAATTAAGGCCCCGGCGGAGACGTGCTCTGTGGGGTTTTGTTCAGTATACCACAAACCGGCCCAAACGAAAAGTGACAGTGTGGTTAAAGAAACGAAAAACGCTGCCTGCACACCGCAGACAGCGCTGAAAACAAAAGATGGAAAACGAGATAGACCGTAAGCCGGGTTCTGTATTAAACGACGATCTGTCTAGACCTGCCATTGCTG
>ERZ827363.3627-NODE-3627-length-11500-cov-4.496723_pt1 | contig 11500 bp, 6 predicted proteins | sample MGYA00519776_ERZ827363 | MGnify/ENA primary metagenome ERZ827363 (study PRJEB31778, sample SAMEA3449288) | human gut metagenome | biome: human gut; feature: human-associated habitat; material: faeces | place: United Kingdom | collected 2010/2012 ...
ACCTTGAAATGACGGAGTCAGAGTCCGTTGCCTTACCATTTGGCGATAGCCCTATGTGTTTTAGCAAGTCGTTTCTCGCTTGCGACATGTTGTATTATATATCAATGCATATATAAAAGTCAACCCCTTTTTTCGAATTTTTTTAAAAATTTATTCAATTTCTGTGAAGCCTTGATTTTTCGGGGAAAAATTAAGATTTCGCTTTTCTTTTTCCTGTGCATTTTGAGATGAATGTGTTATAATCAAGCAAAATATACGGAATCGCATAGGTCGCTGGCGGGAAGCTTTTGGAGTTTTTTTCGACACACTCTAAGGTAGTAGTGCCAGAAACTTTTTTACTTTATAAGAAATTACTTCGCTTTGTTCCTGTGAGTCTATGGTTACCGTATAAAATTTTTATAATTAAACAGCCTGTCTGGAGCCTGTTGAAAATTATTCAGGTAATTGGTTCTCAGACTGGCCTCATTAATAAGGAGAATAAACATGAGAGCAAATAACCTGACTCTGCTCACGGATCTCTATGAACTTACCATGATGCAGGGGTATTTTAAGAACCCAACTGACCAGACTGTCGTATTCGACATGTTTTACCGTGATAACCCATGCGGAGGCGGTTTTGCTATCTGTGCAGGACTGGAGCAGGTAATTGAATATATTGAGAATCTGAGATTTACAGACGCAGACATTGAATATCTTCGCGGTCTTTCCATTTTTGAGGAAGATTTTCTGGAATATCTTCGCTCTTTCCATTTTACCGGAGACATTTATGCCATCCCGGAAGGCACTGTTATTTTCCCTAGAGAGCCAATGGTGAAAGTGGTAGCACCGATTATGGAAGCTCAGCTTGTGGAAACTGCGATTTTGAACATTATGAACCATCAGAGCCTGATTGCTACTAAGGCAGCACGTGTCTGCTATGCGGCGAAAGGTGACGGAATCATGGAGTTCGGTCTTCGCCGTGCCCAGGGACCGGATGCCGGTATTTTTGGAGCCCGTGCAGCTGTGATCGGTGGTTGTGTCGGAACATCCTGTGTGCTTACTGGTCAGATGTTTGACGTGCCAGTGCTTGGAACCCATGCACATTCCTGGATCATGAGCTTCCCGGATGAGTATACTGCATTCAAGACATACGCAAGAATGTACCCGGATGCATGTATCCTTCTGGTAGACACTTACGACGTGCTGAAATCCGGTGTTCCCAATGCAATCCGTGTATTTGAGGAAATGCGGGAGGAGGGAATCCAGCTGAAAAAATATGGTATCCGTATCGACAGCGGTGACCTTGCTTACCTTTCCAAAGAGGCATATAAAATGTTATCGGCAGCTGGTTTTGATGATGCGACCATTTCTGCATCCAGTGACCTTGACGAATATCTGATTGAGAGCCTGAAAGCCCAGGATGCCAAGATCAATTCCTGGGGCGTTGGAACACGTCTGATCACTTCCAATGATAACCCGGCATTTGGTGGTGTATACAAGCTGGCAGCAGTGAAAAATCCTGAGACAGGTGAATTTGTTCCGAAGATCAAGCTTTCTGAGAACACCGCTAAGGTAACAAACCCTGGAAATAAGACAGTATATCGTATTTACAGCAAGTCCACAGGCAAGATTAAAGCTGATTTGATCTGTCTTGCTGATGAGAAGCTGAACCCAGATGAAACTATGGTAGTATTTGACCCGGTTGACACCTGGAAAAAAACTAAGATTCTGGGCGGCACTTACGAGGTTCGTGAGCTTCTGGTTCCGGTTATTAAGGAGGGAAAACGCGTTTATACGTCTCCGTCAGTAATGGAACTTCGCGCAATCTGCCAGAAGGAACAGAGCACTCTCTGGGACGAGTCCAGACGATTCTCCAACCCACAGAAGGTTTATGTGGATCTTTCTCCGAAGCTTTTTGAGGTGAAGAGAGAGCTGATTGAGGAGATGAGCCGTAAGGATCTGGAGTTTGAGGAAGAGTAATTTAATAAGAAAATAAATGGGGCGATGTATCAGCGGAAACGATACATTCGCCCCATTTTTTGTTGAAATTAACCAGAAAAGTGCAGAAAAAAACATAGTGTACAGAATGTAAAAATGGTAAACTGTAGGAAAGGAAATTTTTTACAGGAGGAGTGTATGAAAAAAAGAAAATCCATTGGTCTGTGGGTGGGAATCTGTCTTCTGTTTCTGGGAATATTTGGCAGTGTAAATGTTTTTGCCGCAGTGACAGAGGGAGAAGCTGGGGAAACACTTACTGGGGAGTATGCAGTGATTATTAATACAGATACATCTGATTCGAGGAGCGCAGGCACACTGATCTTTGATGACAGTGGAAGTACTGCGTCAGTTTCAAGTGGAAGTGAGCTTCCCGCAGCTCAAAGCCTGGCCGGGCTGAATGCAGGGAGCACCGGCTCAGTCACTGCGCTGAATGAAAAAAGCGCCATTTCGTCCACTGCGTCGGCAGATGAGACTGACGATGGTATATCTGTTCAGGCGGCGACTACCACTTATGCAATAGGAGAAGAAAAATATATTTACAGAAGCAATGGCAGCGGCAAGACCTATATATGCATTGGGATTGGTGAACATTGTTATATCTGGATGGACAAAAATATGAAAGCGGATTATGATGCCGCTGGAAAAACATCTCTCATAGCATCAGACATGGCGAGTATTTATGACAGACAGCCCTATCAAATCCTGAAAACACTGGCAGGAGGCGATCTTCCCTGGGAAGATGGATCCGGCAAGCTCTCTATTGTGCTGGAAACCTTAAGCGGCGCAAGTGGTCAGTTTCAGTATGATGAGGGAATTACAGCAATTCATATCAACACTCCGGCGGCAGCATCCTATGTCTCCGGTGAAATGACCAGAAGAAACGGTCTGCTGGTTCACGAGGGACAGCACGCAGTATTCTGGCTGAAAACAAAATTCAATGCCTCCGAGAAATATATGTGGATAAACGAAGGTCTTGCAGTAACGGTCATGGATTATCTGTGGGGCGGTACGGACACAAATGGCTGGATGAACGGAATTGCAGGAAGTACCGCTATTCGTAACGGCTCTTCCTTGATGTATAAGAGTTATCGCGATGATATTGCCCAGGACTATGGAATGCCATACCTGTTTGTCAGATACGTAATTGACCGTATGGCAGGAAGCTATGAGCCTATGGCTGTGTTGCCGAGATTTTATACAGTAGATGCTTCCTCCCTTACCTGTGAAGCTTATCTGGAGAAGGTAACAGGAATTCCGTTTAAAACACTTCTTTCAGATTTTTATACAGCTGTGGCAGCAGGAGAAGCTTCTGGTGTATACAGTTTTCCAGGTGATCGGATAGCTGCAAAAAAGGCATCTGCATTTCCGGTATTTTCCGGCGACAGTGGCTCAAAATATTCCATTCCGGCAGCTTCCGCGATCCTTGTGAAACTGAAGGATGGAAAATTTACAGTCCCATCTGATGGGGAAAGCGGAATTGTTTATCGTGTAATAGGAAAACGGACTTCATCTGTGAAACCGGCTGGCGGAAATGGTACAAGCAGCAGTCCTTATCAGATTGATTCTCTGGATGATCTGAATTTGATCGAGGAAAATCAGGGCGCATATTATCAGCTGACCTCAGATATTCAGACACAGGGAAGAATTAATTTTACCATCTCTTATTTTGGTGGAACGCTGGACGGAAACGGACATACGATCTATGGACTGAAGAAGCCTCTGATAGCCATGAATCAGGGAAAAATCAGGAATCTGCGCGTAGCTGCAGATTTTGATGATGATATGCAGAACGTGCAGGGCGTCATCACACAGTACAATGAAGGAAATATTGAAGACTGTATGGTGACAGGAACAATCAACGGATATATGGGCGGAAACGGAGCTGTTGTATATCCGGAATTTGGCGGAATTGCAGGTGAAAATGCACTTGCCGGAATTATTTTTGGCTGTACATCAAAGCTGAATGTTAATTTGACAATGGCTCCTATGAAAAGCTGGGTAGGTGGAATTGCAGGTCTGAACATTGGTACTATAAGCAAGTGTGTCAGTACCGGTACGATTAGTGTTATCCAGACAAACGGAAACGAATATCCGGTCTATGTGGGCGGAATTACGGGAGAAATCCAGAAGTTTGGGGGCATGGGCGGTGTGCTCAAAGAATGCCTTCATGCAGGAAAAATCACAGTATCTGCGACAAACAACTGTGTAGGACAGATGTGCGGAACTGCTGCTGATAATGTACTCAGCTCTTCTTACGGTTTAAGCGGACATGTGCTGAACTGTTATGGAAAGAGTGGAGAGGGGAATCTTGTCGGCGGAACTGCTGCTTCCATTGGATCAGGTGGACTTCTTACAGAGGCACAGATGAAAGATTCCAAATCTTACGTGGGTTGGGAGTTTGGAACTGACTGGAAGATTTCAGAGGATGGTTTGCCAGAGCGGGTGGAGAATCCGGAGATTACTTCATTGGAGGTAAAAAACAACTGGACTTCCTGTTACGTGGGAGAAAAACCGTGGTATTGGGGCAGGCTTTTGATAAATGGTACAACTTATTCTGAGATTAAAGCCGATATGATAAGCGGATTTGACAGTTCTGCTGAAGGAACTACTCATGTTTATGTAGAATATAAGGGAAAACAGGTTGTCTATTCAATGGAAGTTGTCGCGCCGAAAACCAGTGATATCAGCAGTATTGTAATATCAGGACAGCCGAAGAAATCTTATGTGGAAGGAGATGTATTCAATCCATCCAGAGCCAGTATGTATGCAACGATTGGTGGCCGTGCAGCTTATATTTACAGTGGATTTACCTATGACAAAACAGGCCCACTGAAAACCTCGGATACTCAGGTTACTTTTGATTACTTCGGAGCAAAAATACCGTGGGCGATTACGGTTGCAGCGAATGCACCAGCAGCTTTGACTATGCTTGCAGCTCCTGATAAACTGAATTATGTAGCTGGAGATAAACTCAATCTGACTGGAGTGAAGCTTCAGATTACATATAGCAATGGAAAAGTATCGCCGGTTATTACAGGGGCTGATCTGAATACTTATGGAATACATTTGGCGCTTGGAAGTGGAAGCGGTTCATCGGCAATTGTTGATAATGGCAGAATAATAGAGTCATCAGATAATGGAAAAGATCTTATTGCTTATGCGTCTGATAAGCTGCCGGGAGAATATGGTGCCGTGATCGCTGTGCTTGGAATAATGAGCGTAACAGAACCATTGGCGATTACAGATACTGAGCTGTACGCGGTTACAGGAACTGGAAAAGAGCAGTGGATATATTCAGGCTTTGTTACAGGTGGAAGTGGTAAGTATGAAACTCAGGTTGTTTCTGAGAATTTACCGGCTGGTTTAACTGTTTTTGCGGTTCCTGGCGGAGGCTCTTATGGAAGTAAATATTTTACTTTTTCCGGGACTGTCACTGCACCAGTGGGAATTTATGAGTCACAGTATAAAATTGTGGATACAGGAACAAAGGCAGTTTTGCCAGTTACAATAAAAATTATAGTTACGGCTTCTAATGAGGCAAGATTTTATAGTTTTGTACTTAACAAGGCGTTTAATTCCCAGTTAAAAGAGGATGTTGTTGGGGAAATTGATAATGAGAACCGTAAGATTACGCTGCGGTTGCCAAAAGGAACTAATGTTACCAGGCTGGCACCGAATATTGATTATGGTTCTGGTACAGGAACAGCGGTGGCAGATGAGTTTACCAGTGGAAGATCTCATGATTTTACAAATCCGGTACAGTATGTTCTGACAGCGCCAGATGGCGTAACGAAGATAACCTATACGGTTACAGTTGTTTTTTATGATGAAACGCAGGGTGGTTCCGGGGAAACTGAGCATACGCATACCTGGGATGCCGGAGTTATAACGAAAGAGGCTACCACTTCGAGTACAGGAATTAAGACATATACCTGTACTGTGTGCCAGAGCAAACGCGAAGAGGAAATTCCGAAGTTGGTTGTTTTACCGACGAATACGCCGGTGCCAACGGCAACGCCGACGAACACGCCAGTGCCGACGAATACGCCAATGCCAACGGCAACGCCAACGAATACGCCAGTGCCGATGAATACACCGGTACCAACGGCAACGCCGACAAACACACCTGCGCCGACTGGATATAAAGTGGGCACAACAGTGAAACATCCAGCGACAAACGGATATTATAAAGTTACCGCCACCGACACAGTAGAGTATATAAAACCGATAAAGAAAAAAGTAAGCACTGTCACAATTCCAGACAGCGTAAATCTAAAGGGCGCGAATTACAAAGTAACCTCAATAGCCTCCAAAGCATTCAAGAGCAATAAATACCTGAAAAAGGCTATTATAGGAAACAATGTAATCCAGATTAAGAGCTATGCCTTTTATAAGTGCACGAAACTCTCTTACGTACAAATCGGCGGCTCAGTAAAAGCTATCGGAAAACAAAGCTTTTATGGTTGCAAGAAGTTAAACGAAATGAGAATCTACACCTCCCGCCTGAAAGCCAAATACGTAGGCTCCAATGCCTTCAAAGGCACTCCATCCAGGATGAAAATCTACGTCCCCAGGAAAAAGGCAAAGAGCTACAAAACGGTTTTTGTAAAACGAGGCATAAGCAAAAAGATTGTAATAAAGAAGATGTAATATTTGTTTGCGTTATGGGGAGGTCTTGTATGAAATACCGAAGCAAAAACGGTTTTACACTAGCGGAACTATTGATTGTAGTTGCAATTATTGCGGTATTGGTTGCTGTTTCAATCCCGATTTTTAATGGACAGCTGGAAAAAGCACGCAGGGCAGTGGATATGCAAAATGCGCGAATTATTAAGTCGGCATTGACGAATGCATATAATGAAGGACGAATGGATATTCCAAAGAAAGCTGTAGGACAAGAAAATTCAGGCTGTGGTGTCTGGGTTGTGATATGTCGTAGCACAAGTGAACTGCCAGACGCATATACTTCAGATATGTTAAATGGAAAAAGTATCTATTGTGGAGCAAATTCCGGAGTTACAGTAAACGGTGTAAAAAGCAATAATTGGAAGTCGTATAATACTGGTGTTGAAGCCGTATTAAAGGAGGCCGGTTTAAATTGTGATACTCTGAAAATTAAAAGCAGAAACGATAAGGAGAAAGGCTGGGATTGGATTGTTATAGAAGTCGGGTTTGCAAAGGAGCAGTTTTACTCACGTATTTATAGTGGCTTTAAAGGGGATAAATCGGGTATGGAAGTTGTAGAAGCTGGATCTTCAAACATCGAAAAAGCAATAGGCGGATCAAATTAATGTAACAAGAGAATATATAAGGGACTGTAATAGATGCGTGCTGCGTATGAAGTGACATTCATCTGTTATAGTCCCTTTTCTCTTGACATTTTTCCACGTAATGTGCAAAATAAACCTATAAAGTTCAAACAATTTCAGGAGAAATTATATCATGAGACAGGAGTTTTTACACTTAAAGGCACCGGAAAACTGGAGTTAGAAGACACTTTCCGGCCAGGATGCCCTACGCAGCAGTAACCCATTCTGCATAAAAACAACCTTCTAAAATGGGGACTGTCTGAATGTCGAAGATTACCAGATTTCCATAAGAAATGGAACAATTTGTACTGACAGAACAAGAGTATTATAAAAATATGAATTAAAAAGAAAGTTGTGAAACAAAATGAAACGAATTGATTTTGAAAATGGCACGGTAACCAGAAACATTTTCAGCGCTGCAATCCCCATGCTGGTGGCGCAGATACTCAGTCTTTTATATAATATTGTAGACAGAATCTATATAGCCAGAATCCCTGAAGTGGGAACTACGGCGCTTGGCGCAGTCGGCTTATGTTTCCCGCTAATCGTGATTATCACTGCCTTCGCCAATCTGTTCGGCAGTGGTGGCGCGCCTGTTTTTTCCATAAACAGGGGCAAGAAAGACAACCAGAAAGCGCAGGAGGTGATGAACACTTCCTTTACTATGGTGTGCGGAAGCGGGATCATTCTGATGATAGCTGGTATGCTTTTGGCAAGACCTCTGCTGGTACTTTTTGGAGCATCTGAGGATGCTTTGGTTTATGCATATCCCTACATGATGATCTACCTGATCGGAACGGTTCCATCCATGATCGCCACAGGAATGAACCCATTTATCAATGCACAGGGATACGCGACAACTGGCATGCTTTCTGTAGCAATTGGTGCAGTCGCCAATCTGATCCTGGATCCATTATTCATTTTTGTGCTTGGTTTCGGAATCAAAGGAGCTGCCATTGCGACTGTTCTTTCCCAGTTCCTATCAGCTGCTTATGTACTACTTTTTCTTGAAAAAAGAGCGGAAATGAAAGCTCGGCTTTTGAAAAAAACAGAGCTGAAAAGCTGCAAAGAGAATGCAAAAAACATTGTCAGTCTTGGTACTGCAGGCTTCATTATGCAGCTGACAAACAGCCTGGTAACCATCTGCTGCAACAATGTTCTGGGGGTCACCGGAGGGGATGTTTACATATCTGTTATGACTATCGTATCCAGTGTCCGTCAGATGGTAGAGACGCCGATTTATGCTATAAATGAAGGAACATCACCTATTCTGAGCTATAATTATGGGGCAAAAAGACCGAAGCTTGTCCGCAAGGCAATGGTCACTCTGGCAGTAATGGTTCTGGTTTATACAGCAGTAATGTGGAACGTGATTATCTTTGTTCCGGATTATCTGATTGCCATTTTCAGCTCCGATAAGCTCTTGATAAAGGATGCAGTTCCGGCACTGAAAACCTACTTTGCAGCCTTTATTTTTATGGATCTGCAGTACATTGGACAGACTGTTTTCAAGTCTTTAAATAAGAAAAAACAGGCCATTTTCTTCTCGCTTTTGAGAAAAGTTTTTATTGTAGTTCCGTTGACATACCTGCTTCCCTACGTGTTTAAAATGGGAACTCACGGAGTATTCCTGGCAGAGCCGGTATCTAATGTAATTGGCGGAAGCCTTTGTTTCGTTACAATGCTGCTGACTATATTGCCGGAATTAAAGAGGCTGGAAAAGAAAAACGGAGAGGCAGACCGCCTCTCGGGGGACTTTAAAACGAGGTAAAAATATATGGAAAATACAATTATAATCGCAATTGTAAGTTTTCTCTGTATCCTGGCTCATGTCCCCACTCTGATCCTGCGAATTGTTCCGTTTCACGAAAAAATCTCAGATAAAGACAGGATCAGACTGTCTGTAATCTATGCAATTGGTCTGGCTGTGGACTTCGGAATCTGCATGTGGGTGGGAAATTACCGGGAAATTGACGTGCCGTTTTATAAGATAAATCTGATTGCTTTCTGTATTGTAATGGCTGCTGTAAATATCTGGCTTGTCCCTGGATACACCAAGGTGCATTTGTTTGTATTTGGAATTGTGGCAGATATTGTCATGATTGCACTGTCAATCGGAGCTTATGTCAGTTCACTTTTGGGAATGCAGGGAAATGCGATTGGAATTGCAGAAACCAGCGCAATTGCAATTGTAGTGTATGCGCTTCTATATCCGCTGCTTAGCAGCCTGCTCCGTTATACAGTAACACCATTCCTTGAAATTGAATGCCAAAATTATTGGGAGACCTTATGGTTCATTCCTATTGCCATGTTTTTTTCCAGTATTTTTTCAGAAGGAGTGGATGTCTACACTACCACTTTTCCCCAAATGTTGAGTAAATGTCTGATCGGCGTCGCCACATTGCTGATTTGCTTTGCGGTGTCTTATGATCAGCAGCATTTTCTGAATGAAAAAGAACTGAACCGGCAGATCGATCAGCAGAAAGGCTACTATCATGCGCTCACGGAGCAGGTTCTGGCAGAACGTGAAGCACGCCATAATTTTCGTCATCAGGTAGCAGCTATTAAAGGTTTTCTTGATAAAAATGATATGGAGGGCTTGCGGGGATATTGTGATGATCTGGAACTGGAAGAGATGGGAAAAGTAACAATTCCATATACAGGAAACGCCGCGGCAGACGGCGTCCTTTATCATTACGGCTGTATTGCCAGGGCGAAAAATATCGAGTTTTCCGTATGCTGCTATCTGAAAGATATTGCTATTCCGGATACTGATTTTTGTACAATTCTGGGCAATGCCCTGGATAATGCGGTGACTGCCGCCGGTCAGTATGAGGGAAAACGCTTTATTGAAGTTGCTACGGAGAAGAAACACGACATGCTTCTGATTACGGTAGACAATTCTTTTGATGGAATATTATTCCAGGAAAATGGGAAAATTTACTCAAAAAAACGGCAAAACAAACAGGAAGGAATCGGCATTCTTTCCATGAAAAAACTTTGCGAAAAACATGGCGGAGCCAGTCGCTTCGAAGCGGTCGGCAACAGGTTCCAGGCCAGCTTTATATTGAAAAGTGAGGTTGAAGATTAAAAAATGGTTAAAGTTGATTTAATTACAGGCTTTCTTGGCTCAGGAAAAACGACTTTCATAAAGAAATATGCTGCATGGCTGATGAGTCAGGGGCAGAATATTGGAATTCTGGAGAATGATTTTGGTGCAGTGAATGTGGACATGATGCTGCTTCATGATCTGGAAGGTGAGAACTGCGAGCTGGAAATGGTTTCAGGTGGATGTGATGCGGACTGCCACAGAAGACGTTTCAAGACCAAGCTGATCGCAATGGGAATGTGTGGATATGACAGAGTTCTCATTGAGCCTTCCGGGATTTTTGATGTGGATGAGTTTTTCGATGCCCTTTATGAGGAGCCGTTGGATAAGTGGTATCAGATTGGAAATGTGATCACCATTCTGGATGCCAGACTGGAGGAGAAGCTGCAGCCACAGGCAGAGTATATTCTGGCTTCAGAGGCAGCTGATGCAGGTTGTATTGTTCTGAGCAAGAGCCAGGAGGCATCTGAGGAAGAGATTAGTGGAACTGTGAAACATCTGAATCGCGCACTGGAAAGCGTGAAATGCAAACGACGTTTTACGGAAAATGAGATACTGAATAAGAATTGGGAAAAGTTTACAGATGAGGATTTTCAGAGGATTTTCAACAGCGGGTATGTGATGGAAGATTTCGAGAAACAGTGTTTTGATGAGAAAGAAGGGTTCCAGTCATTGTATTTTATGGAGCTGAAGATTTCCGAGACACAGTTGGAGAAAGCAGCGCATCAGATCCTGGATGATCCGGAATGTGGGGATGTTTTCCGAATTAAGGGCTTTGTAAAATTAGTAGAAAGCGCTGCTGTGGTAACCGAAAACGAAAAAATGAATTCGGGCTCCGCTCAGAAAGTGTCCGCCGACAATAACTGGCTGGAATTAAACGCCACCCGTAAAGAATTTTCCCTAAGGCCCATTTCCGCAGGCCAGGAAGTCGTGATCGTGATCGGGGAGAATATGAATGAGGCGCGGATACGGGAGTATCTGGGGACAGCGAATATTAAGTAACCGCCATATTGACTAGAGCGTGTTTGAAAAATTATTCCCGCAATCTGTACGCCCCACTTTGCGGGAGATTTCACCCGAATTCGGTTGCCGTAGCCCGCTACGG
>ERZ827363.3628-NODE-3628-length-11500-cov-3.731761_pt1 | contig 11500 bp, 15 predicted proteins | sample MGYA00519776_ERZ827363 | MGnify/ENA primary metagenome ERZ827363 (study PRJEB31778, sample SAMEA3449288) | human gut metagenome | biome: human gut; feature: human-associated habitat; material: faeces | place: United Kingdom | collected 2010/2012 ...
AAAGCGTGTATGTGCGAAAGTGCATCGGGGGTTCGAATCCCCCTCTCACCGCCATGAACCTTGTCAAATAATGTCTTTCTTGTCAAAAAACAACGCAAAAACAATAATTTAGTTATTTCTAATCTGTTTCTTTCGTTGGTCTATGTTTGTCTTTGTTTCCGTTTTTAACTCCCTAATTTACTCCCTCACTTTTGGGGCGTTTTTCGAGGGAGTTAAAACGGCTAAGTTTTAATCAAACAAAGGCTTTTTATCATGAAATTAAATAAACCATTCACAGACACTTTTTTACAGTCCCTAAAATCCAAAGCGAAAGAATACACGAAGCACGATGGCAAAGAATCTGGCTTAATGATTAGGGTAAAACCAAATAAAACGAAAACCTTTTACTTTGTTTATTCTTTTACTGGTAAATATAAGAAAATGAGCTTAGGAGAATATCCAACTCTTTCTTTAACTTTCGCCCGCGAAATGGTGAAAGAATACAAAGGGCTTATTTATAGAAATATTGATCCGCTTACTTATCGAAAAACATTACAAAACCCAGTAGAGGAAAAGAAACTCACCTTTTCAGAAATGGCAGAGAAATGGCGAGATAAACGCTTAAAACAAGGTAAATTCAAAGCTCAGACAATTAATGAGTCCTTTCGCCGTGTAGAACTCCATTTGTTCTCAAAGATCGGGAATTTGCCGATTGATGAAGCAAATTTGAAAACCTTTGAACCCGCGCTTTCACCGTTAAAAAACTCAAATACACTTTACAAAATAAACATTGCGATTAATCAGATTTTCAGAATGGCAGAGGATGAAGATTTGATTGTTAAGAATCCGTTTAGAAAAATTCATGATGAATTTACTTACATTGAAACTAAAAATCACCCGACACTTGCACCAGAAGACTTGCCACGTTTATTTAGAGTATTGCAAGGCGCAGACTTGAAGAAACCAACCGCACTTTTAATCGAATGGCAATTATTAAGCATTTTGCGTAGTTCTGAGGCGGTTAGCATTGAATGGGCTGATATTGACTGGGAAGCGAAAGCCCTACATATTCCAGCTGAACGAATGAAAGGCGGTAAACGACCGCACAGTATACCGCTTTCTTCTCAAGCCTTGAATGTGTTAGACCAAATGCGCCGTTATACTGGAAATCGTAAATATGTGTTTTGTTCACGCATAGCACCTTTCAATAAACCGATGAATAGCGGGGCTGCAAATGTAGCCTTGAAGCGAATGGGATTTAAGGATTTATTGGTTGCGCATGGTTTGCGCAGTATCGCTAGCACTTATTTACATGAATTAGACCGCTTTTCATCTGAAGCGATTGAATTATGTTTATCTCATGAAAATAGGGGGAAAGTCCGCAAAGCTTACGATAAATCGAAGAAGTGGAAATCAAGACAAGCTATTATGCAATGTTGGGGCGATTATGTAGAGCAATGTAAACTAGAAGCTATGAAAGCAGGATAAACCAACAAGGGCGGGCAACCGCCCTTTATTCTTCCTCGCATTCGTCTTCATCTTCGTACTCATCATAATAGACTGGCTCAATGTACTTTTCTTTAGGCTTACCTTTTGCTTTATCTTCTTTTTCTGTGCTGCAATAGCTGGATTCACAGAACTTATAGCTATACCTAGCACAAAGAAATAAGTTAAAACCTGTTTAATCATTGATGAAGCCTTGCTGTTACTGTTCTTTTATGCGTTTATTGTATCAAAAGAACAAGCCTACAATTCCTAAAATCCTATTTTCCCCCAGATTTTTTCCGATTATTTTCGCTTATGAAAAATCGTTCCCCTCGCACGCCTTCACGCTTTTACTTGATACCTCATTTTTAACGCAAGCCTCGGCAAGCTCTCCCCCTTGGTTAATACTGGCTTTTCTTGATATTTTAAAAGCGCAATCATTAACGCAAATCAACGCAAACTAACGCAAAATTTGCGCTAAAAATTCTGTTTTTTAGTGATTTTTGACTAATGAAAATCGGACAGTTTAGAAAGCGTTACACAAAGTCCGGTCAAATATGCCACTGTATTTCTCCTAATTATGTGAATCCATTCTCCACAACCCCCGCCGAATGCATATCAAACGCATATTTTCTATTATAAAAATCGTTCCACAGCGTACCACACGGACACCACAATGACTACATTTTATAGGTAAGAAAAATGCAAGAAACCCAAACGAAAGAACGTTTTTTACGGATTGATGCCGTAATTGAATTAACAGGGCTTGCGCGTTCTACTATTTACGACAAAACACGATTAAACCAATTTCCACAGCCCGTAGATTTAGGCGGGAATAAGAAAGCATGGCTAGAAAGTGAAGTAAATAAATGGATGCAAGAGCGCATTGAACAACGAAACCAAAAAACAGCAGGAAAATAAAATGAAACTACAAAACCCACAAATTCAAGAAAAAATGACCGCACTTTTAGAGCAGTTCAATAATCAGAAAGAGACGCTAATCATGATTGATCGTGAATTAGCCGACTTACATATGCAACTAGCTAAAAACAACGCCACGATTGCCGCAGTTAAATCTGAGTATGAACAAGAAGCCGCAGCAATTAAGGCTAAATTTGAGCAAAGCCATGCGTTAGCACTTGATGACTATACTTTAATTCAAAAAGCCAAAGCAGAATTAAAAGCTCGTCTTGATTTCTTCACGGCAACTGGAGAAGAGTTGGAAGAAAAAATCTATCAAAAATCTGAGCAAGTTTTTACAGCTAAAACGCAGTTATTGGCAACGCGAAAACATTTAATTTTTAGTTATGGTGAAGCGTTGGTAAATGAATTTATTAAGCAACATATCGACCAAATTACCTTGTTTAGAAGCTTAATCGTGAATGGTATTGAATATGATCCAATAACAGAAAAAGACGGCAAAGATGTGTTTAATGAAATGCTCATTAAGAAATTATCTGGTTTTGATAATTCATTGTCTGATGAATTTAAATTGCCAACGCTTAATCTACAACAAGATTGGAAACCTAAAACCCCAACTCAAAAACATGTTGATAGCTTTAAACCTCAAGCAGATAAAGGGTTTAAACGTTTATTAAATAATTTCTAGGAGAATAAATATGGAACGCATTACAAGTCAAAAATTCGCAGAATATAAAAATAAGCTAGGCGGCAACAAAACTGGTGAAAGTGAATATATGCACGATTTTGCCAAGATTGAAGCTATTCTCAATGAGGGAATTCAAAATAATACATTTTTACGCATGATTGACGTTAAATTCACCCCGCTTACCTTGAATCAGGCGCATGAATTATCCTTACCAGTGGTTAGTCGAACCAATACAGATAATTCTTCTCGAATGCCTAAAAATTATGTTCAAGCTGGCGTAGATTTTAATTGTCGACAAGTCAATTTTGATACCAAAGTCTCTTATCGAGATTTAGATAAGTTTTCGGATGTAGATTTTGAAAAATCAATTAATGACAGCATGATCAGCGAATTCATGCAAAATATTATTATGATTGGTTTTAATGGGGAACGTTGGGCAGATGATAGCGATCCTGTACAAAATCCATTAGGGCAAGATGTGGCGAAGGGCTGGATAGCCCAACTTAAAGAAAAAGGGCAGATGATCAATGCTGCAACAGAACAAGGTGCAAGTATTAATCAATTAATTGCTAAAGCGCTTGATAAATTGCCGGTTAAGCTTCGACATAGTGGCGAATTAATTGCTATTTGTGGGGATAATTTGCTAGGTGGTGACTTTGTTAATGTGGCTTATTCTGATTTGCAGAACGCCAAAACAAACAACGTTATCATTCCTCAAAAGCTTATCGGCGGATTAAAGGCAATTAATGTAAGCTATTTTCCGAAAAATGTGATTTTAGTGACCGCACTTTCTAATCTAGCCATTTATTTTAAAAAGGATAGTTCACGTCTTTTCTTCCAAGATAAACCGCGTGAAAATGCGCTTGAAGTGTATTTTTCTACAAACCTTGATTTTCTACTAGGAAATCATTTACATGCGGTTTTAATAGATGGTATTCGTACAGAGGCGTAATCTATGACAGAGATAAAACAAGGCTCTTTTACCTTGCTTGAATGCGCCGAAAGAATGTTAGAGGCAAGCCGAACGATGACGATCTTTTGTATTGAAGAAGCAATAAAACAAGGGCATATTTCAGAAAATGATAAAATCGAACTCATGCTAGCCTTTGCGGATTTAATGGAAAAGGAAGCGCAAACATTCAAACAAAGCTTTAAGCGCACTCAAAGCGACCAAAAAAGCGAGATCTTTAACTTTTAATTAATCGCCCCGAAAGGGGCTTTATTTTCATATAAAAACCTTTTAAAAACTTTTTAAAGTGCTATTATCATATCTAATGAAGATAAACCATATGGAGGAAAAAATATGGCAATTCACCAAATTTTGACGCAGCAAGCTGCAAGCATTACTGATTTAAAACGGGATCCGATGGGCATTGCACAAGCAAGTGAAGATGGCGCGGTCGCCATTTTAAATCGTAATCAACCGGCTTTTTATTGCGTAACACCTGCCCTTTTTGCATATTTTCAAGAGTTAGCGGAAGATGCCGAATTAGGCAGAATTGCGCAAGAGCGTAAAGCGGATGGGGATTTTGTTGCGGTAAATATTAATGACCTATAGCTTAAAATTTCATGAAAAGGCACTTAAAGAATGGCAAAAACTGGGTGAGCCAATCAGAAATCAATTAAAAAAGAAATTGATGGAACGGCTGGAGAATCCACATGTTCAAGCTGATAGATTAAGTGGATTTTCGACCGCACTTTATAAAATTAAGTTACGTTCATCAGGCTATCGTTTAGTTTATGAAGTTAATGATAATGAAGTAACGGTTTTTGTATTATCTGTAGGGAAACGAGATCGTTTACAAGCCTATGAAAATGCTCGGAATAGAGCGCATTAAGTCCGAGTGGTTAGAATTTTAATTACATAAATAAAGCCCGTTAATGGGCTTTACTTTTATCTAAGGAAACAAAAAATGGCCAAAAACAAACCAACATTACCACCTAGAATATGGTATAGCTTGCAACAGGCAGCAGATAAATTGACAAGAGAATTTGGCGAGCCAGTAACAATAGATGACCTATTACATTATTATCAAATAGGACTTTTAGAATTATCAGTTCATATAAGCACACATGAATCAACCATAAAAATAGGAAGCAATATATTTTCAACTTTTGAAAAAGCAAATGGAAAGGATACTTACCCTAGAGAATTTTTAGAATTCTATTTAATGGGGGAATATAAGAATAGTATTTCAATACCACATATTTTTTCAATGAAAAAAGGATCAGCAACGGTTTATCAAAATAAATTTGTAAAGACAATAATTGTAAATGATGACCCAAAATTAGATGAGCTGATTTACATTGATGGATTTATGAATTTATATGTAAGTTTAGGAAACACTCGTGAGGATATAGAAAATATAAAAGAAAATGGATTTAATTTAGGATTTCAGAATTATCTAATATCCCCTAATAATGAGATTGATGACGGTGCAGTTGTTATTTTTCATTTGACTGATCTAACTAAAGAAGATGTTTTTATAACGTTGGATGATATTTATATTTTAGCTAGTGATTTAAATAATTTTCTTGAAGGTAAAGGAAGACAACAGCCAAATGAGATAATTGAAAGTCAGAAAAATAAGTCTCTTCGCCAAGAGGCTAATCAACTTGATTTTATCCGCGCTTTACTCAAAACCCACTACGGCACAGATGACCCGAACGAATGCAGGAAACTGCTTTATAATGGTAAATTATCGAAAGACTTTGCTCGTGCAAAAATAGATCCCGACATTATTACACCAGAAACCCTTAGAAACTGGCTTAAAGTAGAAAAATAATCTTTTCAATATTTGGAAATTTCCAAACTATTTTTGGAAATTTCCACCTTTCAAAATTCTCACCCCATACCATACGCTCCGACAAACAAGACATTTCAAGACACATTATTTGACAATTTCTATAACCAATCAGGGGCAACTATGGAAAAAAACACTTACGCCGAAGTGCGTTATTACTCAACCGCCACAATTTGCAAAATGCTTGATGTATCTCGTGCGTGGTTATGGGATCAGGTTAATGCTGGCCATTTTCCTAAACCGATTAAATTTGGACGATTAGCTCGCTACAAGGCAGAAGATGTAGAGCGTTTTCTCGCAGACCAAGAGCAAGTAACAGAAATTAATTTAATGGGGGAATAAATGGCAGGTTTAACAATTTATTGTCCTTTTTGTGGACAACGTGCAGGTATTCGTACCACTGAAAAACTTTCATTACTTGTTACCAAAGCTCGCATTTATTGCCCTTCATGCGGGCAATTAAACGCCGATTTTGTAGGGCAGATTAGCAACATTAAAAGAGCGGTTTATGTGGATTGCCCCGAAGCGAACAACTGGGAGAAAACCGAAAAAGAAACCTTACAGGAAAAGGGCATTAAGCCCATGACGAATGAAGAACGATTAGCGCAGCTAAAAGGGCAAGATAAATCGCAAGGCAAGTTATTTTAAACCTTGCGCTGAATTGAGTGCAAAAAAAAGCCCAGTCTTCAACACTGGGCTATCACTAAGCCAACCTAAGATATCGGATAAACAAAGGAATTAATTATCTAAGGAATCATATGAATTATACAATTAAATCAATGCACTACAAAGAAAAGTGCGAAAAAACAAACAAATTTACAATTTTACTATTGACAGATAAAACGAGATTAAACTATATTGAATCCGCTTTAGCAAAATCTAAAGCCGGTCACTGCAAGATCGTTTTATTATTACAGGCGAACAGCACGCCAACTCGTGCTTTTTTTGTTCGTAGCGTTCGCGCACCTATCCAAAATGGGCTATATTCTGATAGTCTATTCTCAATGGTAGTGCATAATGGGAAAGGTCCCGCCCTTTGCCGTTTTCCTGTAATAACGGTTTTGCAGCCCGTTATGTGCTACCGCCCAAGACTGCAAACTTTCGCGGTAGTTCCGAAAAATTTATTACAGGAAACCGCAGAAATGATCTACAAATTTCTATGCGTTAATCGCACACACCCGCACTTTAATTTGTGTATTCAATCTATTCACGCCAACAATGAAGAAAGCGCCAGATTAAGCCTTAATGCTGATTTTCGCTATCTTGCCACCGTTGCAAAAATCAACCCCAAACTTGACCGCACTTTAGCGATGAAAGGGGGAATTTATGCGTAATTTTTTCTTTCTTACAGCATTTGATCACTTTCACCAAAAATACTATTCAAGTAGGTTTTTCTTTTACGAAGAAGCCGAGAGGGTAGCACACCATTTAATGGAAAATGACCCTAACGTATGGGCAGTAAAAATTCAAAAAATGGGAGGTGAAAAATGAGCAGAGCATTAATAACAACGACAGATGGAATCTTAATTTGTCGAGATTTAGAAAAAGAGAAAAAAGCTAATCCTTCTATTTTATTGATTAATGATTTAGCCAAACATTTCCTTATTCCTAAGCATGATGAACCCCAAAATGTAACAGATGCATTAGCTTTTTATGGTGTTTGCTATTTAGCCTTAATGAAAGAATTAAAAGGCACGGAAGTTTTGGAGTGGATTAATAGAAATTTATGCGATGTGTATTCGCATAATGGCGGTTTTCCACTTGAACAAACACTTGAAAAATATGCAGAAACAAAATCACAAAAAGGAGAATAGAAATGAGTAGAGCAAAATTAGAAGCATTAATTGATAGCGCAATGCAGCAAATCAAAACAGCCTTATTGAATGAGTTTGATGAAGTGGTGAAGTCCATGAAAAAAGATGAATTAGAAAAGTTAAAACAGAAAGAACAAGATGCGCTTCAACGACAAATTCAAGAGACAAAGATCAGTGCAGCTATTGAACAGTCAAGAATGCCAAGCGGTGATAGATATTTTTCAATTAAAGAGATCGCAGAAACTGGATTATGTTCAGAACCGACTATTAAACGTTGGATAGCAAGCGGCAAATTAAAATCTTATAAGTTTGGCAGAAGTCGGAAAGTTGCTGAAAGTGATTTGAATGCCTATTTAGCTATTTGCAAACAATAAGATATGACAGCGAAGACCAAGATTTAAACAAAGGATAGAACATGATGCAACAACAAGAACAACCACTAACCGTAGAGAGCCTAAAGCGTATTCTTGCTAACCATGACGAACGCCTAAGCCGTTTGGAGAATGATAAGAAAGCTTATAGATTTGATGAAATCTGGACAGCGAAAGACGTGGCTCAATACGCAAAGATTTCTTATGGCTATTTTATGCAAAAGTTAGCTATTGACCCAGCTTTCCCCGCAAGCGTTGGAACACAAAAGAAAAACGCCCCGAAAAAGTATCGTGCGGAAGATGTAATTGCGTTTTTTAAGAATAGAAATAAAGCATAGGGGGAAAAATGAGCTATAAAAAACACCCGCCAAAAGCACCGCACTTTGATGAACAAGGGCGCGTAGCCTTTGAGCATATTCATGCATTAATTGGTGATAAAGCATGGAATGCTTGGGGATTTGGCAAAGATAAAGGGAATGGCCTTGAATGGGGCTTATTACGCGATAAATTAGGGCTTGAACATGATTATAAACCGATAATTTTAGATGCGGAAAAATTGGCAAATGCTGGCAATTATCAGATTTTAAAAGATGATGTACACGCCGTGACATTTTGCCGTTTTGGTAAGGTTACACAAGCCCAAGAAACCGCTCTACTTTTAGCTATTGCACAACATAGTAAGGTCCAGAAAGTTTTCTTTGCTGATAACTTAGGCGAAAACAAGCAAGATTTAAGCGATTATGTTTTACGCTTGCGGGAAGATAAAGAAGCACAACGTACCGCACAGGCCGTCATTCAAATGACGGAACAATCATCAACTTCAAGAACAGAGCCTTATGTAGATTACCGCGAAAATGGAAAAATAAAAGGATTGCACTTAATCAAACCAAAAGTAAACCAAGACACAGGAGAAGTAACCGAAAAAGAAACGTGGATTTGCGACAATTTAGAGCTTGCAGGTGAAGGGAAAACCATAAGCGGGGAATATTACTATCTTTTCCAATGGCAAAACCATGACGAAAATGCTCCGCGCACGGTAGCGATCGCACGTGAAGATTTTGGCACAGATTCTGGCTGGAAAATGTTGAAAGCACAAGGGCTAAAAATGACACAAGGATCTGGATTAACACAAAAACTTACCGAACATTTTCACTTTAATGGCAACCATTTTACACAATGGACGATCACCAATGTAACAGGCTGGTTAAATGGGGCTTATTTATTGCCGAATGGGGAAATTATTGGCACTCCTTCAAAGCCGATTTATTTCACTGATAAAAGCAGTTCAAGCCTAGGCTATACAACAAGTGGCACGCTTGCAGATTGGCAAAGGGAAATTGCGCAAAATGTACGCGGTAACACTTCAATGATGTTAGGTGTTGCGGTTGCTTTGGCCGCTCCTATGCTTTCGCTTTTAAATAATGATTCTTTTGGTGTGCATTTATTTGGCAATAGTGGTAAGGGAAAAACTACTATTTTAAATATTGCCAATAGTATTTACGGACGGCCTAGAGAATTAAAATTAAGTTGGTGTAGTACCGATGTCGCAATGAAAAACGAAGCAGCAGCACGTAACGACGGCTTTTTAACATTGGATGAAATCGGACAGGCAAGGGAAGCAAAATACCTTGAGTCTATCGCTTATGATTTATTTAATGAGGTAGATAAAACAAGGGGGAGAAAAGAAGGCGGAAACCAACAAATAAAACGCTGGAAAGTCACCGCACTTTCTACAGGCGAAAAAGATCTAGAAACTCAACTAAGAATAAACGCGGTTAAAGTTCACGCAGGTCAATTAGTACGCCTTTTAAACGTTCCATTAGAAACAGTAAAAGAATTGCATGGATTTAAAAGCCCAAAAGAACACGCTGACCATTTAAACGAAAAAACAGAAGAATGTTTTGGAGTAATTGGGCGTGAATGGCTGGGCTATTTAGTGAATAATGCCGAAACAATTAGAACCACTTATAAAGCGATCCGTAAAAAATGGCTTGAACTATCGAAAAACATGAGTGACCAAGTGCAGCGAGTAGGCGTAAATAGATTTGTAGCACTTGAAACAGCATTAGTATTATCTAGCCATTTAACACAATGGACGAAAGAAGAATGCGAACAAGTTATCTTAAAAAGCTTTACGAGATGGAAGGAAGAATTTGGAGAAAACAGCAAGGAAGAGACGACAATTATAGACTTATTAACGAGCTGGCTTTTAATAAATGAATCTCTATTTGTTGAATATCCCGCCGAACCTAATGCAAAAAGGCCCAACAAAATTGCTGGGGTTAGAGTTTTACCGGATGAAGCTGATAAGGAAGAGGAATACTATTTTGTTATCCCTACAGTCTTAAAGGAAATTTTAAACGAGTTTCCGAAAAATATGTATATTGACGTTTTAATTAAAACCGGAATCATGAAATCACCAAAAACGCATGAGAAAGGTTACGAATACCAGTTTAATGTACCTAAAAAGATGATGGGAAAAAAATTCAGAGCTTACAAAATCACCCCATTTTTGAATGACGGACATGTGTCAGAATAAGACAAATAAAATCAACAGAAAGCAAGGATAAAACCTTGCTTTTTTATGCTTGTAAACAAACAAATTTAATCATAGATAGTTATCTTTATAGGGAAAATAGGAATATATAGTTGAATTATTAATTAAAACAATGGCTTATATAAAAATAATTTCCCTATTTACTATATGTTTTTCCCTATTTCTTGCTATTTTTTTCCTATTTTGCGTAGCTTTGTACCTATTTTAAAATAATGGTTTTTTCTGTCCCTAAAATTTCCCTTGTGCGTTCCTATTTTTTTCCTAAAAATAGGGATAGTCTTTAAAGTGTAAGTATTTGAAAAAAAATAAAATTTTGTGGGTTTTCCCTAAATTCCTATTTTCCCTATAAAAAAACATACTCACTGAAATTTTTTATTTTTGCATTTACGGGTAAAAACTGCTCTCAAATTCTGATTTCAATCACCGCCACAAATTTTCATATTGCACGTAAACGCATTGTCAAAAAAATGAACGCATAAAATAAAATTAAACGAAATTTAAAGATTGACCGTTAAATCTCTTTTTCCCATAATCGTCCTTTGAACAAGGACAAATAACAGGAAAATTTATTTTTAACTCCCTGCATCACTCCCTAGCAGGCTATACAAAATGCTAAGATTTTAGACTACACAAGGCTTAAGCGGAAAAAGTCGTTGTTCCCTCTCACCGCCATTCAAATGTTTTCTTTTCTGAATTTAAAACTGTCTTTTAAACTAATCATTTTTGAGATCTAGAATTTACGCTAATTTTTTTGTACAAAATATGTGTTGAATTGATTATTTTCGCTATAAAAGTAATTAGAAAAATAATGATAGACTAAGATGAGTAATGGCACGCCCTAAAGGATTCGAACCTTTGACCCACGCCTTAGAAGGGCGTTG
>ERZ827363.3632-NODE-3632-length-11495-cov-2.460752_pt1 | contig 11495 bp, 9 predicted proteins | sample MGYA00519776_ERZ827363 | MGnify/ENA primary metagenome ERZ827363 (study PRJEB31778, sample SAMEA3449288) | human gut metagenome | biome: human gut; feature: human-associated habitat; material: faeces | place: United Kingdom | collected 2010/2012 ...
CCTACTTTGTTGCAAAGCCGGGCTGTGTGCTGGTGGACGCGGATTACAGCCAGATTGAGCTTCGCCTGATGGCGCACTTCTCCGGCGACCACGCACTGGTGGAAGCCTTCCGCACGGGGCAGGACGTTCACGCGCGCACTGCCAGTGAAATCTTCGACGTGCCGCTGGATGAGGTGGACTCTACGCTCCGTTCCCGCGCAAAAGCGGTCAATTTCGGCTTGATTTACGGCATCAGCGGATTTGGTCTTGCGAAAAACACGGGCGTGAGCCGTCAGGAGGCGCAGGAGTTCATCAACCGCTATTTCGCGAAATATCCGGGCGTGAAGCGCTTCATGGACAGCGCCGCCGAGGACGGGCAGCACAACGGCTATGCGCTGACGCTGATGGGGCGCAGGCGGTATCTGCCGGAGCTGAAGAGCGACAAGGCGGTTGTGCGCGAGTTCGGCAAGCGCGCCGCCATGAATACGCCCGTGCAGGGGACAGCGGCGGATATTATCAAGCTGGCGATGGTACGGGTGGACGAAGCCTTGCGCCGGGAGGGACTGAAAAGTCGGCTGATATTGCAGGTGCATGACGAACTGCTGCTGGAATGCCCGCCGGAGGAAGTGGAAAAAGCGGGGAAGCTGCTGAAGGATGCGATGGAGCATGTGATTGAGCTGCGCGTGCCGCTGCTGGCGGAGGTGCATCAGGGGACAAACTGGGCGGAAGCGAAGTAAGGATAAGGGAAGGGAAAACAGAGGATAAACACGCGGGTAGAGCATGGTAGTGAGACCAACTCAATCGCGCGGAGGGGTCAAGGGGGAGACTTCGTCTCTTTTCCTTTTCCCCTTGCGGAGTCCAGAGGCAGCGCCTCTGGTGGGGTTTGGGGCAACGCCCCAACTGTTCCTCGTCAAATCAATTCAAAGAGAAAAGTCAACAAAAGGCGCAGGCAGCGAAGCGTCCCTGCCAGTAACTTTGCGCATCCGCAGATGCGCCCCCAAGCGGCTTTACCCACCACTTGCATATTGTCGCGCCAGATGGGCGCGACCACGCATCTGTTCTTTCAGACATAGTGACTTTTGCCCGCAAGCAGGGGATTTCGCCTCTGCAACCGTAATCATCCCATCATAAAAATCCCCCGTCAGCCGGACATCATCATCCGCTGGCGGGGGATTCGTATCCCTATCAATACTCGTAAATCGTAATCAGCCCGCCCATGTTGTCCAGCGACATGGTGTAGTTGCTGGTCTTGCGGCTGATGCTGACGGAGAAGGTGCTGCTGTCGTCGCCCACCTGCTGGCGGACGATTTCGTACTTCAGCTGACCGTCCTCAAACACGGCGATGTGCGGGTGCGCCATCAGGTACTCGATGTACTCTTCCAAGCACATGTCCAGATGGTGCATCACCGTCGCGTTCGGAATGCCCACGAAGCGGAACAGATTCATCTCCACGTTCACGCCCGTCTTGTAGGCGCGGCTGACGGTGCCTTTCGTCGGGAAGTCCTGCAGCGGGAAGCGGAACACAAGCCCGTACTTCCAACTGTTTTCGTACATCCACTTGCCCTGCTCACTCTCGGAGAACACCATCTTGTTCAATTCGTCATTGCCGTTCTCGTAGAGGTACAGCGTGAAAGCCAAGCCGGAGTTATATTCGCTCGTGCCGGGCAGGTTGATGCTCTTCTTTGTGGCAGCAATCAGCTCATCATCCGTCCACGCGCTGTGGCGGCCTTTCAAGCGGTTGTATTCCGCGTCCCAGAGCGTCTGCTGGTCGGAAATACTGCGGTACGCCTCGCGGACGACATAGCCCTCCAGCCCCGCTTCTTTTGCGGCATTGAGCGCATCCAGCAGGGCATTCGCCGCCACCGGGAACAGCTTCTGATCGGAATTGCGCCAAATGCTCTTCGTCACGCCCATGCTCCGCGCATAGGTCATGATGGACACCAGCGATGATTCGTCAAAATCCGACGGGCGGGAATGCCACTCGTTGACCAGCAGCAAGCCGCCCAGCATCACGTCCTGACGCGACACCGTGACCGTGCCGGGGTTATCCAGCGGATAATTCGTCAGGTCGACAATGGAGATGCCTTCCTGCGTGTCCGGCTGGGGCCAGTCGGCACTGATGTTGTTGTTCGCCGTCAGACGGTCTTGCAGTTCCTGCACTTCCTGCCGATACGCTTCGTAGCGCTCCGTGTTGCGCTTCTCCACCTCGGCGCGCTGCTCATTGACGTTGCGCACACGCATGGCGTAGAGCAGATTGCTGCCGAACAGGCACAGCACCGCCACCGCCGCCAGCACCGCCGTCGTCGCAATCAGGAACGTCAGCGAACTGACGCGCTTCTTCCCGGATGACTTCTTCATATACGAAAAACACCTGCCTTTTCGGGTGAAACCCTTTCATCAGGATGCCCGCGCGGCGGAAAATCAGTCAGCACAGGCATATTCTCTATCTCTATTCGCCGCGCAAGGGCGATTTTCCTGCTTGCGGAAAAAATCTGCATCAAAAAGCGTATTGATTGAATGACTTTTCCTGCGCGGGACACAATAACAACGTCGCAGGGAGCGATTTCCCTGCAATCTGGAAGATTGAAAGGGGATTTTTTAATGCAAACCAGTTGGATAACGCGGAAGCGCCTGTTGATGGCGCTGTCACTGTGTTCCTGCGCCGTTCTGCTTGCGTCCTGCCGCGCCAGCGCCGACACGCGCACGGGTCAGGCGGATGGCTACGGCGGCATCCTGCGCGTGCAGGTGATGATGGAGGACGGCGCCATCAGCGCCGTGAACATTCTGGAGCAGCATGAGACAGACGGCATCGGCAGCCGCGCGCTGGATATTCTGCCGGACGAGATGATTCGCATGAACACATGGGATGTGGATGTCGTGACGGGCGCGACGATGACGAGCAATGCCCTGCGCGAAGCCGTCCGCGTCCCCCTGAACGCATCGGACACAATGGACGAGGCAACGGGCAATCCGGCAAACCGCGCGGGTCAGGCGGTTCGCGAGGGCATCGGCATGGCGGCGACCGGGCGCGTCGGGCCGGGCAAGGATGACGAGGACGGGCAGGTTTACTCCTTCAACGTCGTGTTTGCGCACGGAAGGTTCGACGAGGACGGGCGCATCGTGTCGATGGCGGTTGACCAGCTCGAAGTGGCAACGCCGAATTACAGCGGCGCGTCCATGCCGCAGTTCAGCGGTTTTCCGGGACAGGGCGGCTATTCGCTCTGGGATGACAGCGCCGGAAAGGTCGTCGGCTACACCGAGGACAGCGAGGACAACTACATGCAGGAAATTGCCGCATGGACGAGCAAGCGCGCCCGTGGAGAGGATTACCAGCTGACGAGCGGTTCATGGCGCGAGCAGATGGACGCCTATCAGAACATGATGGTCGGCATGACGGTGGACGAGGTAGAGACGTGGTTTGGGCGGTACTTTTCCGCCGAGAACGGCCACCCGTTGACGGAAAATTCCTCTTCCGACGCTGATCGCGCCCGCTGGGAAGCCTTCTCCGACGACGACCGCGCCCGCGCCGCCGACATTGTCTCCGGCGCCACCATGTCCCTGCGCGACGCTCACGGCGACATCCTCACCGCCATCCGCCGCGCGTGGGAAGATGCACAGAGGAGCGAATGAGGGGAGACCCAAGGGGCGTTGCCCCTTGACCCCACCAGAGGCTTTGCCTCTGGACTCCACAAGGGAGTTCCTCCCTTGACCCTTCCGCGCGATTGGGTCGGTGACTTCTGCATACAGTGCCCGCGTGTTTGTCCAATGGATCTTCGGTTCAAATCAATAAGCATGGGTGTGCACTGCGAAGGGGTCAAGGGGGCGACCGCAGACATTCGTCTGTTTTCATTGCCCCCTTGTCGCGCCCGCAGGCGCGAAATTTCCCCGCACGAATCAGCTTTCGATTCGTGCGGCTTTTTCTTCAATGGCCTTCATCAAAGCATCAAGCTCCGGCATTTTCTCTCGCACTGGCGCAAGCGTGTTCCGCACAACCTCCGCTTCCCGCGCTTCATGTGTCACCAGCATCGCCACCGCATAGGCAGGAAGCGCATAGTCCACCATGCGAAACATCACCTGCCGTATTGCTGCGCCGGCTTTTCCACGATAGAGCGCCGTAAATTCACCCGGTTCACCTGCCAGAAGTTCCGCAACCACCCCATCGCTCAGCAGAAGTTTCCATGCAGTATATGACAGCCGCGCCTCGCTTTCCAGCACCTGTTTCATCAGCCCATACGCCTTCTGTGCATCACACTGAACCATCAGCGCAATCTGCGCTCGCTGAAAGACGCAGATTGCATCCTGACATGTCTTCACTGTTGCAGGCTGCGGAATGTTTTCAATCGAAACATCTGTCACCTCCACCCCGCCATTCGCCTTCATACGCGCGAAATACAGCCACTCCGCCAATTGTTCCGGATCTCGAAGCATCCGTGCGATTGCCATCGGCGATGCGATAAACCGCTCATCCATCGGCAGAATGCACGTCATCACCAGCACCACGCCACCCATCGCCAGTTCGCACAGCACCAGTGACACCGGCTGCCCCAGCGTCAGCAGGGTCAGCACGCCGAACACCACCGCCAGCGCCCCGCCATACAGCAGGGGACAGAGCGTGTACAGCGTCACGTCGTGCCGAGGGGCATCCTCCGGCGGAAGCAGATACGGCTGATAGCGCAGACGACTTTGCGCCGGGGCTTGAATGCGCACGAACGCCCCTGTGCCGTCCGCCTGATAGACCCGCCCGAACGCCTCGTAACGCACGAGCTTCCAGCCAAAATGCCTGCCGACCAGCATTTTCGGCACATCTTGCAGCAGATACGTCACGACCGCCGTCAGTGCCAGCCCCAGATACGTCGCCAGATTCCGCTCTTCATTCGTCCCGACAGTCAGCTGTGCGTTCACGCCGATTAGTGCCGCGCAGAACAGTACCGCCGCCAGCAGGATGCTGCCCATCCGCAGGAGCGGAAACAGGCGCTGAAATGTCCGATTCTTCATTCTTGCGCTTCCTTTGCCTTTCTTGATTCGTAGATTTCCCTTTCCCGCGCCATTCTGTCTATCGTCCACTGATAGCAGCGCGGCATGGTCGTATGGCGGATGCGGCGCAGGAACTGCTTGCGGCACTGCTCCGCTTTCTGCTCGTTGCCGTCGCGCAGCAGATGCACCGCATACGCCGTCCTCCAGACAAGCGGCTGCTTTTCATGCTTGCGCAATTCCTTCTGCATGTACAGCGTGTCATATTCCTTCAGGAAGTAGCCCGGCTTGTCCAGCGCCAGTTCACACAGAACGCCGCGCGGAATCAGCTGCCACCAAAGGCGCTTCGTCTGCTCCCGATGCTCCTGCGCCAGCATGGTCAGGATGTCCAGCGCCTCTTCGTAGCGGTTCTGCATCATCAGCCGCGCGGAACAATTAATCATAAGAGCCGCATCATTCTGATCCTGAATTTTGTCCGGCGGCGTGAAGTACTCCTCCGGCATTTCCGTGAGCAGGCGATCCGTCAGGTTCTCCGCCAGCAGGCACTGCATCTGCCATATTTTGCGCCGTTTTTCGGACTGGAATGCTTTCCGAATTTCGCTTGGCGGCATGATGATGCCGAGAAACGCATACCCCCACGCCAGCACAAGGCAGGCAATGGCGGATGCTGTCCCATACAAATTGACTGCCAACGCATAGAACAGTATCGCCAGCGCCATCTGCACATAAAACAGTGCCGTCCGCGCCCGTTCCTGCTGCCTGCCCGTTTCCTTTTCCCACGGAACAGCCGCCAGCAGTATGCCCACATTGCGCTCCGCCGCCGGAAGGTACTGCACGCGCCAGCCGACGGTTTTCCTGCGGATATATTGAAGAAAGTACAAATCCACCAGCTGTATTCTGCAGCCGTACAGCACCAGAAGCAGCGTATACAGCAGCATATGCAGTGCCACTGCTATGATCAATCCGCAGATAAGCGGCGGCACAGCAAACACCATCAGCATCAGCGCATCATCCGTTATCTCGATGAGCGGCAGAAGCAGGCATAAACACGATACAATACCCAGGATGAATGTTCCCAGCGCCAAATATCCCCGTAGTCTCTGCATCGTTCTTCTCCTTTTCGCGATCATCCGTGGAAATTTCCGCTTCCAGTATACGCCTTTCCCCCGATTGCGTCAAGGGAAGGGAATTTTTCCGGCAGCAGTCATGGTTTCGTCATCTGTTCGTCACTTGACGGGGATATGATAGAAGCGGAAAGGAGTGAAGCTCCATGAAGCGGCATTGCGCAAACATGGTGTTTGCTTTGATTTTGATAGCGTACACGGTTTATGCGGCGCTGGACACGTTCGTGATTGTCCGTGTGCTGACGCCGGACACGCTGCCGACGGCAACCGCTGAAGCCTCCACCGCGCCGACGGAACCTCCGGCGGAACAGACGACCACCGCGCCCATTTCCACCGACACGGAATACCACGACGACCAAATCGACATTGTGCTGACAACGATGCGCGCAGAGAACACGACGGTGTACGTCGCGGACGTGCAGATTGCGGACATTTCCCTGCTCAAAACGGCGCTGGCGGGGAACACCTACGCCCGCAACCTGACCGAGACGACCTCCGTGCAGGCGGCGAACGCGGGCGCGATTCTCGCCATCAACGGCGACTATTACGGCGCACAGGAGCGCGGGTATGTGCTGCGCAACGGCGTGCTGTACCGCGCATCGGCGCAAAGCGGCACGGACGCACTGGTCATCGGTGCGGACGGCAATTTCCGCATCATCACCGAAGGCGAAACGAGTGCCGACACGCTGGTGCGTGAAGGCGCGTGGCAGGTGCTGACGTTCGGCCCGGCGCTGATCAAGGACGGGCAAGTGACCGTCAGCAGCAGCGACGAAGTCGGGCGCGCCATGACCTCCAACCCGCGCACCGCCATCGGGCAAATCAGCGAAGGGCATTACCTGCTGGTCGTGTCCGACGGGCGGACGAAGGAGAGCACCGGGCTTTCCTTGTGGCAATTGGCAGAGCTGATGCAGTCGCTGGGCGCACAAATCGCCTACAACCTCGACGGCGGCGGCTCATCGACGATGGTGTTTCAGGGACGCGTCGTCAACAACCCGACCACGAACGGGCGCAGCATCCGCGAAAGGAGCGTGAGCGACATTGTCTACATCGGCTATTGACCGCAAATGCGTGAAACTTGCGCTCTATCATCTGCTTTTTGCCGCCGTGACCGCGCTGGGCGGATTCGTGTATGAGCAGTTCAGCCACGGGGTCTACTCGGACTTCATGATGTATGCGTTCCTGCCGCCGCTGGTGCTGGGGGCGTGTCCGCTGCTGATTCGCGCCCTGCGCGGGAAAGCGCTGCCGGGGCGCTGGTGCGTGCGGCTGTACCACTGGGGCATCATTGCGCTGACAGTCGGCTGCCTGTTCCAAGGGGCGCTGGAGATTTACGGCACGACGAGTCGCCTCGTAATGGGGTACTGGATTGTAGGCGGCGCGTGCCTTGCAGGAAGCCTTGTGGCGGGCGGGAAAAAATGAGCCGCATACTCCTTTGACGAACCTCGTGCTTGACCCGCTGCTGATTTTCGTCTGCCATTTTGGCATGGCGGTCATCGGGCTGATTGCGCTGCTTGTGGTGGAGCTGCTGCCCGATCAGGTGATGCTGCTCTTCGGCGCGCAGAACGTAAGTAATACAGAAAAACCGGGGCGAATCCTCCGAAACAGGGGAGATTCGACCCGGCTTTGTTTTTGATATGCCATTACTCCTGCGGATTTTCGGGGTGCTGCTCCCGCTCCTGCATCAGCTTCCGAATCGCGGTAAACGATTCCTCGGAAATATCATGCTCAATTTTGCAGGCGTCCTCGCGGGCAACATCGGAATCAACGCCCAAACTCTCCAGAAAGCTCGACAGCGTCTTGTGGCGGTCATAAATGCTTCTCGCGATCTCCATCCCGGCGGGCGTGAGCGTAATCAAGTTGTCAGCATCCATCGTCAGATAGCCGTTTTCGCGCAGACGCTTCATCGCCACGCTGACCGATGGCTTCGTGACCCCCAGCAGCAGAGAAATATCCACAGAGCGTGCATAGCCTTTTGCTTCTTTCAGGCGGAGGATTGCTTCCAAATAGTCCTCAGCGGATTCGTGAATGTTCATTCGATACTCCTTTCCGGATATAATGCGTTTCCTTTTCTTCTTATTTTACCATGCGCGGCGAAAAAATGCAACCTTCATTTTTCTGCCTGTGCCAAGCGGAAATACTCCGCCGCGCCATCCGCAATCGCTTCGCCCAGCTTCTCCTGATAGGCAGGCGAGAGCAGCAGCGCTTCCTCCGCCGGATTGGAAATGAAGCCGCATTCCACCAGCACCGATGGCGTATCCAGCTGAAGAATGAAGTAGTCGCCCGGCATGGCGGCGCGCTCCTTTTGGGGCGAAAGGGCGGTAATGAGCGCTTCCTGCATCGTTCCGGCGAGCAGGCGCCCCGCGCCGCTGCCCGCGCGGTAGAACACTTGCGGCCCGGATTCCGACCGCACGCGGTATTCGTTCATGTGGATGGACAGCACCATGTCCGCCTGCCCTTGAACCGCCATATCCACGCGGCACTGCATGTCCTGCCGCTTCTTCGTCACGTTCGCCGGGCGGGTTGTGTCGTCGCAGAGATCGGTGTCTGTCCGGCGGGTCATCAGCACCGTCGCGCCGCGCTGCGTCAGGCTCTTTTCCACTGCCAGCGCTACGGCGAGGTTGACCTCTTTCTCCCACACGCCGGAATCTCGGCAGCGCGCGCCGCCGTCATAACCGCCGTGGCCGGGGTCAACGAGGATCGTCCGCCCCGTCAGGCTGCCCGCGGCGATATATGATGTTTCCGGCGCGGGAGACGGGGGTGCTGCGTCCGTCGGTCTTTGGGGAATTCGAGTCAGCGCAACACCCACCAGTGCCGTACCGACAAGCAGCGTTGCAAAAGTCAGCACCGGCAGGATGTGCGATGCGAAATTGCGGAAAAAGGGCGATTTTTCTGCCAAGAAACCCACCTCCTCTCTCCAGTCTATGTCGGATACGGTATAGGCATGTCCGAAGCACACCAAATTGACGCATGATTATGCTTTTGTTGATGTATCCAAGTCTGCTATCCATCCGCTGTATATGTATCCCGTCCTTCAAATCGTTTTAAATTGGGCGAAAGCATCCACAGTTTCCACAGGATTATCCACAGTGTTTTTTGCCGATTTTGCCTTGAAAAACCGCGTATGACCGCAAATTATCCACACTGTCCACAGGGTTATCCACAGAAGTTGTCCACCCCCTGCGCAGCTTGTGGATTCTTTTGCAGATAACCAGAAAATGGTGTCGGATGTTCGCATTTTGCGGATAATTATTCATTTCTGTGCATAAACGTTCTTTGGTGCTTGTCCCAAATGGCATGAGCGCTCCCCGCGGAAGACAATGTGACGAAACGTGCCTTTTCACCGCGTTTTTCGTCGGACGGAGCTGGGGATAAAGCGGTGTATCTGTGAATGATTTGGGGATGAAAAGTGGATAAATTGGGGATAACTCCAATAGCAGTGGGGTTGTCCCCCATGAAGCCCCTTCACGCTGCACCTATGCGGCTTGACTTTTTCGTTGCAGGGGGAATCGCCTCTGCGAAGGCGAAACCCCTACGCCGCACGCGAACACTGCACAAAAGTGTCGTACCATCGCGCAGAAAGGTCAATCAAAAAGCTGCTTGAAACTTTTTTTGCCGTTTGCTGAAAAATCGGAAAAAATAGCACCATGAACGCCATGAAGGCGCGGAAAATGGCTTGACAAGGCACGTTCTTGGCGGTAAAATATCTTTTCGGACATTCTTGTCTTTTTCGTGCATTTTGCACGTTTTGAGTTGGAAGAAATATCCACTTTCAAGGAGCGACAGACACTTTACGAGGAGGACGATTCATGCTGCCAGCCCACGACACGCCGGCTTTCCGGGAGCTGCTCCACCAGCAGGTGGAAAAACGGCGAACCTTTGCCATCATCTCGCACCCGGACGCGGGCAAAACCACGCTGACCGAAAAGCTGCTGCTGTACGGCGGCGCAATCCGCTCGGCGGGCAGCGTCAAGGCGCGCAAAAGCGATAAGCACGCCACGTCCGACTGGATGGACATCGAGAAGCAGCGCGGCATCTCGGTCACATCCTCCGCAATGCAGTTTGAGTTTGACGGCTTCCGCATCAACATTCTGGACACGCCGGGCCATCAGGACTTCTCTGAGGACACCTACCGCGTGCTGGTTGCGGCGGACGCAGCCGTCATGCTGATTGACGCGGCGAAGGGCGTTGAGGCGCAGACTATCAAGCTGTTCAAGGTCTGCCGGATGCGCAACATCCCGATTTTCACGTTCGTGAACAAAATGGACCGCGCGGCGAAAGACCCCTTCGCGCTGATGGAGGAACTGGAACAGGTGCTGGGCATCCGCTCCTGCCCCATCAACTGGCCTATCGGCACGGACGGCGATTTCCAAGGCGTTTACCACCGCGACACAAAGATGGTCGAGCTGTACACGGGCGGCGATCACGGCAAATCGATGGTGCAGAAGACTGACATCGCCATTGACGACCCCGCGCTGGAGCATGTGCTGGCAAAGCACTACCGCGAGCGGCTGGCGGAGGAAATCGACCTGCTGGACGAAGCGGGCGACGCTTTCGACCTCGACAAGGTGCGCCGCGGTGAGCTGACGCCGATGTTCTTCGGTTCCGCCGTCACCAACTTCGGCGTTGAGCCGTTCCTTGAGCGCTTCCTGCAATACACGCCGCCGCCCCTGCCCCGCAAGAGCGACATCGGTGACATTCAGCCCGAAGAGCCGTACTTCTCCGGTTTCATCTTCAAGATTCAGGCAAACATGAACCCCGCGCACCGCGACCGGCTGGCATTCATGCGCATCGTCTCCGGCGCGTTCGAGAAAGGCATGGAGGTCTGGCACTCCGGGACGAACAAGACCGTCGCGCTCAAACAGCCCCAGCAGTTCATGGCGGACGAACGCGAAGCCGTGGAGGAAGCATGGGCGGGCGACATCATCGGTCTGTTCGACCCCGGCATCTATCAGCTTGGCGATACGCTCTCCGGCGGCCCGAAGCTGCACTACGAGAACATCCCGGTCTTTGCGCCGGAATTCTTCTCCCGCGTGCGTCCGGCGGATTCCATGAAGCGCAAGCAGTTCCAGAAGGGCATCACCCAGCTGGCGGAAGAGGGCGCCATTCAGACCTTCATCCGCACGGAGACAGGGCGCGAAGAGTTCATGGTCGGCGTGGTCGGCGTGCTGCAGTTTGAAGTGCTGGAGCACCGGCTGAAAACCGAGTATCAGGTGGACATTGTGATGGAGTCCATGCCCTTCCGCTTCGTGCGGTGGGTGGTGAGCACGCCCAAGCCCATCGACCAGCTGAAGCTGACATCCACGTCCGGGCGCGCAAAGGACAGCCGCGACCGCGATGTGCTGCTGTTTGAGAACGAGTGGAGCATCCGCCTTGCCTGCGAGAACAACGCAGGGCTGGAACTGGCGGAAACCGCCAATCGCAAGT
>ERZ827363.3639-NODE-3639-length-11479-cov-3.036239_pt1 | contig 11479 bp, 6 predicted proteins | sample MGYA00519776_ERZ827363 | MGnify/ENA primary metagenome ERZ827363 (study PRJEB31778, sample SAMEA3449288) | human gut metagenome | biome: human gut; feature: human-associated habitat; material: faeces | place: United Kingdom | collected 2010/2012 ...
TAACTTCCGGCTGCAACTTTGATTCCTCCGGTGAGTTTATCCTTATTCCGTTTGGTGACGATGTTCACCACTCCACCCATCGCATCCGAACCATACATGGCGGAGAAAGGGCCTTTCAGAACTTCCACCTGCTCTACATCGCCTAAAGAAAGTGTCGCCATATTGGTAGTACCGGCCGGTACTCCATCGATCAGGACTGTCGTATATTTTCCTTCTGTCGGTTTGAATCCCCGGATACTGAAATAAGAATTATATCCCGGATATTCAATCACATCCACATTAACAAAATTTTTCAACAGGTCCGTCAGATTATTGATCCCCGAAGCTTCGATCTGCCGCTTGGTCACCACCTCTACCCGGTTCGGAAGATCTTTCAATAAAGCTCCGGTTTTAGTCGCATGGATCATCACCTCCTCCAAATCTATCCGACGCATGGAATCGGTTTCTACAGTTACAGGTTGCTCTGCATACATGCCCATACAGAACGTAAGGGCAAGAGAAGTTAAAATAAATTTCCTTTTCATCTTGAATTTGTTTTACACCGACATAAATTATTGTTTGCTAATCACATACAAGTTTATTCGTTGTAACAGCAGCAAAGCTACTCCCAACAAATTGAAAGTTTCCCCTCAAAAAACTTGCATAAATTCACCCCATTCATGTGCCACCGGCGCTTCCCCGTTTACCGGTAACATTTTGCATAATTCTAAATTCACCTGAAAAGAAATCATATTGCAGAATCCTGACTGGAAATTGTTTTCCGGCATAATCCCTGCCGTAAAGCACACCCTTTGTAAAAAAAATCAAGTCCGAATCGAGCAACCTTAATCCCCGAAGGTTTATCAATCATACATCATTTCGGCAGGTCTTCTGACTTACTCCAATCTTCAAACGCCCTTCCCATTCTTTCCAGAACAGTGGCTAAAGTATTGTTGAAGATTTTAGCAGAGCTTACAGCAGCGGGTCTGTCCAGGATTCTCACCTGATTCCCTTTTCATCACTTTTCCGTAGCAGCAGAATCGTGACACCAAAATCGGATGCAAAGATATCGATTTTTTTATTTTAAGAAGATACTTTTACGATATTTTCCAATTTTTCAGACAGACTGCGACCATATTCTTACAGGAGATCTGTATTTCCAGCCACCGGGGAGCCATTGACTGTAGCATGGTCTATGCGAGATTTTGTTCCGTTAACGATTCTTTCAGGGGGATATATCGTATGGCAGAAACAGGATGCAGGAAATAACGGATATGCTTGGTCATACGAAGGAAATTCGCTTTCTTTGTATGAAAACAGAACTATCATGGCGAAGTTTATCAATCCTTTTACAGATGTCGGATTCAAAATCATTTTCGGATAGGAAATGACAAAGGGTCTGCTGATCGACTTTCTGAACGATCTGTTGGTAGGTGAACGGCATATTCAGGATCGGTGTGTTCTTCATGAATTTCCGCCTGGGTGATTCTCCGGGCAAACTGCGTACGGACATCGTACTCTCCGACCGTAATACACACGAGGTATTTTCGGATAAGCTACGCTTTATTTTCATCGAACTTCCGGCTTTTACGAAGGAAGAAGAAGAATGTATAACTGATTTTGAACGCTGGATTTATGTATTAAAGAATATGGAAACACTAAACCGATTACCGTTTAAGGCCCGCAAAGCGGTATTCGAAAAACTGGAAAAAATCATCGACATCGCATCACTGACAAAAGAAGAACGCGAAAAGTACGACGAAAGTATCAAGGTCTATCGCGACCAGTTAGTGACAATCGCTTTCGCCAAAGAAAAGGGAATAGAGGAGGGGATGGAAAAAGGCCGGAAAGAAGTCGAAAAAAAGAAACAGCTGGAAATCGCCCGTAATATGAAAGCAAAAGGTTTTGCCGCAGAAGATATCAGTGAGCTGACCGGCCTTCCCGTCAAAGAAATTAAAGAACTTTAAATTATAGTTTTCCGACTGAATAAATCAATTCAGAAAACCGCATTTTATTTATATCTTTCTTTCAACCCTTCCCTTATCCGGTGCGGAAGTGTCCCCTTTGCGGGCTGCTACCGCTAAAAGGATTCCCAATACCACTCCCAACAAGGCAGCACACAATACCCGCATATTGCCGGGCAACAGAAAAGTGATGGTATGAGCCGGGAACCAGAAGAAAGGGATGGTTTTCTTAAAGACAAATCCCCACAACACCTTCCAATTCAAACTGCTCATGATCCCTCCCATATCCAGTGGTGTGAAGAAACCACGGAGTGTACCGCCGTGCATCAGAATATGGGTATCCGTAATTTTATGCAGCGTCATAAATACCGGAGCGAAAATGGTATTCATACTCACCGACACGGCAAAAGCCACCCCTACTTTAGCCCAGCACAATCCCGGTGCATGAAAAACCGCCGGAGCCTCCTGCATGCCAAGGTATTGCAAAAATGCCGGAGTACCATTCGAAAAAATAACCATCGCCATATTAATGCCCATCCCCAATATCCCCCATACAAACATCCGGGGCAAAACCCCGAATCCTTTCCGGCAATACACGCCGGCACTAATCCGCAAGCCGATCATCTCTCCCAAAGTCGACAAGATGGCAAATTTCAGGAAACTCATGATCATGCCATGAGCCGCATTAAAAGCATGATACCATTCGTAAACAGGCCGGCAGATAAAAAAGGGTAGCAGCAAAACCGCTACCCCCAGTATAAAAATAAAGTCTTGTTTTTTCATTTTTCAATCCGGATACGGGCATCCACCGCCACCACATTTTCTTTATTACCGAGTAATGGATTCAGGTCCATCTCAAAAATTTCAGGAGCCACTTTCACTAACATGGACACCCTCGACACGGCTTCGGCGAATTTTTGTTCGTTCACCGGTTCTTGTCCCCGTACTCCCTGAATGATTTTATACGATTTCAAGCTACGGATCATATCCAAAGCTTCCGGTTGGGCAATCGGAGCCAAGCCTGCTTTCACATCTTTCAATACCTCGATAAAGATACCTCCTAATCCGCACAACACCATATGTCCGAATTTATCTTCCCGTTTAGCCCCGATAAACACTTCGGTCCCGGACAACTGCTGAGCCAGCATGACGGCATGCGTATCTTTGATCTGCATCATCCGACGGAATTCGCTGCGTACCGTCGCTTCGTCCCTTACGTTGAGGGTTACCCCACCGACATCGGATTTATGGACAGGTCCTACTACTTTCATCACTAACGGGAAACCGATCTGACGGGCCAAACCGACAATTTCTTCCTCTTTATCGGCCACTCCTTCTTTTGCCCGGGCAATACCGGCAGCATCCAGCAATTCATGGATCTGTTCGGGTGACAGATAGCCGTTTTCAGCCTGATCGACGACAGCCCGGATCCGTTTCCGGTCTACTTCCGGCAATGCGGGCTCGGCAGGTTGCGGAGCAGGGGTACGGTATATTTTACACAAAGCATTACCAAAATTCACTTCATAAGGGAAGTAAACGCCACCTTTCCGTACAAACTCGTCGATTTCCTCTTTCACCACCATCGAAGAGGGGAATATGGGATAAATCGGTTTCGGGGAAGTAGCTATTTTTTCACGTAATACTTCATATACATCGAAAACGGGGAAAAGCCCGGGACTACCGAAGATCACTGCAATACCGTCGATATTATCGAAATCGCGATTACAGGCATCCAGGATAATTCCCAATTGTTCAGCTGTTCCCGTCGCTAAAAAGTCAATGGGATTACCTACAGAAGATCCGTTAAACAACTGTCCCAGCAATGCTTCAGCCTTCGGTCCTTCCAAATGAGGAATTTCCATTCCCCCGTCCGACAAGGCATCTGTCAGCATTACGGCCGGTCCTCCGGCATGGGTTACGATAGCCATATTCTTTCCCCTCAATTCGGGATAGTTAAAAATAGCTGCCACCGTGGCCAGTTCATCCCGCCCGTTACACCGTACGATACCGGCTTTCCGGAACAAAGCTTCCACGGCTACATCCGAGCTGGCCAAAGCTCCGGTATGCGACGAAGCAGCACGGCTTCCGGCAGCGGAACCGCCTGATTTGATCGCAGCGATACGACAACCTTTCCGGATCAGTGAGGAAGCATGCTTCAATAATTTTTCCGGTTTATCGATACTCTCTACATACATCAATTTAATCCGTGAACTTGTCTCAGGATCGAAAGATTCGTCCCAATATTCCAGGACCTCTTCCACGCCTAACTGGGCAGAATTACCGACTGAAAATACACTCGAAAATTTTACACCTTTCTGCATACCGGCATCCATAATGAAAAGTGCCGTTGCTCCCGAGCCCGATACGAAATCTACTCCTTTCGGATCCAATTTCGGTATAGGGGTCGTGAATACCCCATTGTAGTTCGTTGTCAATACGCCGATACAATTCGGGCCGATCAAAGCTCCCCCGACAGAATCGATCGTTTCTACAATTTGTTTTTCCAATGCTTTCCCTTCTGCATTCTCTTCACTAAATCCGGCAGACAGAATGATAAATGCCCGGGTATTTTTTTGTTTCGCCAGCATCTCTACCGTCGACGGACAGAATTTGGCAGCGATGGCCAGGATAGCGCAATCCACTTCCGGCAAATCTTTCACGTCCCGGTAGGATTTGATACCTTGTACTTCATCCATTTTCGGATTCACCACATATAAACTCCCTTTAAAATGTCCATCGATCAAATTCTTCAATACCTTACCACCCGGTTTCTGAATATCGTCCGATCCTCCAACCACCACAATGCTGGAAGGATTTAGCAATTGTTTATTAATCATATCTTCCGAATTTTACTATAAAATTCACTATTCAATTTTATCAATTATATATTATTGAAAAACTTCAAAAATTCCCCTACTTTAGTGACCATATTTTTTGAGCCGGTATAAAAAGGTATCCGTTGGTGGATATTTTCAGGGGTCATGTCCAATATCCGGTTTCCGCCATCCGTAGCCAATCCTCCGGCTTGCTCGGCAATAAACGCAATCGGATTACATTCGTACAACAGACGCAGTTTTCCTGTCGGATGGCTATTGGTTTCGGGATAAATAAAAATACCTCCCTTCAATAAATTCCGGTGGAAATCGGCCACCAGAGAACCGATATAACGCGAAGTATAAGGACGCTTGGTTTTCTTATCGGTTTCCTGGCAATACTTTATATATTTTTTCACTCCCACCGGAAATTTCTCATAATTTCCTTCGTTTATAGAATAAATAAAACCATTTTCCGGTGTTTTAATATTCGGATGTGAAAGACAGAACTCCCCGATAGAAGGGTCCAGCGTAAAACCGTTCACTCCGTTGCCGGCCGTATATACCAACATCGTAGAAGAGCCATAAATAACGTAACCGGCAGCAACCTGGTCACAACCTTGCTGTAAAAAGTCATCGATATTCGCAACTTCGCCCAGCGGAGATTTGCGGCGGTAAACAGAAAAAATAGTACCGATAGAGACATTCACGTCGATATTCGAAGAGCCATCCAGCGGATCCATACAAAAGATATATTTCGCATCACGGCTCAATCCATCGTCAAAAACAATGATATCCTGATTTTCTTCTGAAGCAACACCGCAACATTCACCACTGGCTTTCAGTTCCGACAAAAAAGTCTCATTGGCATAAATGTCCAGTTTTTGCTGGTCTTCACCTTGTACATTCTCGGAGCCGGCACGCCCCAGAATATCCACTAAACCAGCCTTATTCACCTCCCGGTTGACTTTTTTGGCTGCAATACCTACGTGATGTAACAAACAAGAAAAACCCCCTGTTGCCTGAGGTACTCCTGCCTGCTGTTCGATAATAAACTGATTTAAGGTTGTAACTTTATTCATTGATTCTGATTCTATTTGTTATTAGATGCAAATATAAAATGATAAATCGTAATACACAAACGTTTTCATGAAATTAGTATTCCCTCAGAATCACAGATTTTTTGAAAATCAAATAAGTTTTCATTCAATCCGAATTGATTCCACATTATTATTCAATTTTAATATCTAAATTAGCGCCATGAATTAATTATCGTGTTTAAATTTAAACGCAATGAACGTATATAAGTTTGGTGGCGCTTCCGTTAAAGATGCCGAAGGTGTAAAAAATTTATTTAAAATCATCAATACCCAGCGGGAAAATTTAATCATTGTCGTATCGGCGATGGGAAAAATGACCGATGCCCTGGAAGTTTTGTGTAATTCTTATTTCGGGAAAACCGGTAATATTGCAGAGGTTTTTCAGCGCATTCAAGATTTCCATCAGCAGATTATCCGGGATCTTTTCGGTTCTGCCGACAGTGAAGTAAATGCCCGGGTAGAAGCCCTGTATCAGGAATTGGACACTATCCTAAAAAGTGATCCTTCCCTCTGTTACGATTATGAATACGACCGGATCATCTGTTTCGGTGAATTGCTCTCGACAACAATCATTGCCTCCTATCTCGAGAAACAAGGGCGAAAAGCCAAGTTTACCGATATCCGTAAATGTCTGATTACCGACCAAAACTACCGGAATGCTTGTGTAGATATCGAATTATCGGCTCAGTTGTGCCGGAAGACATTCAATTTTCAGGATACATTTATGTATATCACGCAGGGATTCATTGCCGGAACGACGACCAATCAAACGACCACCCTGGGGCGTGAAGGTTCGGACTATACCGCAGCCCTTTTGGCCAATTTGCTGGATGCCGAAGATGTTACCATTTGGAAAGACGTGCCCGGTATTATGAATGCCGATCCCAAAATATATGAAAATACAGAAATTATCAGTAAGCTATCCTATAAAGAAGCGATCGAACTATCGAACTGCGGAGCGAAAGTGATTCATCCGAAAACCATCAAACCGTTGCAAAATAAAGGGATTCCGTTATTCGTAAGATCTTTCCTTTACCCGGAAAGTCATGGTTCGGTGATCCGGGAATTGGACGAGAAACTGAAATTACCTCCGATTTATATCAATAAAGGAGATCAGTTATTACTGACTCTTTCCCCCCGGGATTTTTCTTTTATAGCAGAAGAAAAGCTGAGTCGTATCTTCGCTACTTTAGCCAAATACAGACTCCGCCTTAACCTGATGCAAAATTCAGCAATCACATTCTCTTTTTGCATCGACTATAATGAAGCGATTTTTGAAAGTTTCATCGATGAACTCCATGACGAATACGAAGTGCTCTACAACAAAAATGTGCGCTTGCTGACGATTCGCCATTACAATGAAGACATCATCCAACAGCTGACCAGCCATAAAAATGTGTTGGTAGAACAACGCAGCCGTTTAACAGCCCGTTTTGTCGTAGCCGACAATTAAAACGATCCTGCCAATGAAAAAACTATCTATCATCATACCTGCCTATAATGAGGAACGTTCGATTTCCCAAATTCTCGGAAAAATACACCAGACCCGATTGATTGGAGAAACAGAAAAAGAGATCCTCATTATCGACGACGGTTCAAAAGACAGTACAGCTGAAAAATGCCGGCAATTCATGCAGGCCCACCCTGATCTGGATATACATTATCACCTCCAGCCTTTCAATCAGGGGAAAGGAGCAGCGTTGAGAACAGGCATAGCATTAGCGACAGGAGATTGGATCATCATTCAGGATGCAGACCTGGAATATGACCCCGAAGATTATAATCCTTTATTACAGTGGGTGATCGAAAACAATGCCAAAGTAGTCTATGGTTCCCGTTTCCTGAAACCTTCGAACAAACATTCTTACCTGCGTTTTTATTTAGGCGGAAGGTTAGTCACTTTTGTCACGAATCTCTTATACGGCCAACATCTGACAGACGAACCGACCTGTTATAAATTCTTCGATGCACAATTTTTAAAATCCATTCCATTAAAATGCCAGGGCTTTGAATTTTGTCCGGAAGTAACGGCAAAAGTTTGTAAGAAAGGAATCAAAATCCACGAAATACCGATCAATTACTACCCGCGTAGCATCGCCGAAGGGAAAAAAATAAATTGGAAAGATGGTCTGGAAGCCATCTGGACTCTGTTAAAATATCGTTTTAAAAACTAATAGGATGGAGAAAAAAACAAATTATTCAATTCAGACGCTACTAGACAGTCGTTCCTTTTTATATGTCTTATTATTCATCGTTACGATCTGTTTTGTGAGCACTTATACTAAGATTTACGATGTAAAACTGGATATGAACGGAGATAATATCCATTATTATGCTTTGGGAAAAGCGCTGGCAGAAGGTAAAGGATTTACCAACACCATTTCTTTTTCTGAAACTCCACATACTCATTTCCCACCGGGATATCCGGTTTTTGTCGCCGGAGTGATGAAATTCTTTCCGGATAATATCAATGCCGTAAAAATAGCAAACGGTATCTTGCTTTATGCCGCTATCTTGCTGCTTTTCTTTTTATTGAAAAAAATATCGGGAAGTATCATCGTTGCTTTCCTGACTTGTATGTTTTGTTCTATCCATGCAGAGATATTGCGGTATGCCACGATCATGATGAGTGAAATGCTTTTCCTGTTTTGTAGCGTGGCAGCAATCTTCTTGATGCTGAGCATAAAACCGGAACAACTTTTTACCAAAAAAGGGGTACGGGATACGGTTTTGCTCGTTCTTCTTCTGTTCCTGGTCAACTATATCTATTTTGTCCGGACTATGGGCACTTCGCTCATTCTGGCAATTATCATTTATAGCGGTATACTCTTTCTCAAACCGTGTTATGCCCTGTACAAAAATAGAAAAGCCCTGGAAGAATCCCCGTCCCGGAAAACTTCTTTCCAACAGCTACTGAGATACGGATTATTGTTCGTATTACTGACCGGTTCGTTCTGGGGTACGAAAATGGCCTGGGACGTACGGAACAAAAACGTCGGCAAAACAAGCAACGATTACATCAAAGACTTTATGAAAAAACCGAATGGACAAACGATGGCCAATTGGGACGACTGGAAAAACCGGATTACCGATAATTTCGGATCCTATCTGAACAAATGGCTGCCCAACGCCATTTTGAATACCCCCTATAATCTGACTGCCAAATCTTCCGGGGGAGAAATCTTCCGGGGGATGCTGATCGCATTTCTGATCATTTTCGGTCTCATCAAATTGCCCAAAGGCGGATTGCTCCTGTTTCTCTATTTGGGTGCAACCATGGCAGTCCTGCTCGTGTGGCCGGAACAATACGGCGGTCTTCGCTATTTCATCGCCGCTATTCCTTTTTTCATCTTCCTGTTTTTCTACGGTATAAATGCGGTGATTCTTTATCTGGGTAAACGCCGGAGAAAAAATATTCCGGTATTCTTACCGGCTGCCTGCATGATTATCTTTGCCCTGATTTTCATGTTTCCTGCCTATTCCCAGGCTTTGGTCGAAAAAAAGCAGCTGGCGAAATACAAAACCTGGAGTCCTGAAATTGCCGGAAATGCTTTTGCAGAATTTACGGCTGCCATGCAATGGTGCGGGAAAAATCTTCCCGATAGCGCACGGGTGATTTGCCGGAAACCGGAAATATTCTTTATGTACTCAGGAGGGAAAAAATGCGGTAGTTTTTCCCAATACGGAAAACCGGAAGATATCCTGCAACAGCTGATCGGTCAAAAAGCCACCCATGTCATCATCGACCATTGGTTTCGGCATGCCTACTATACGTTGTATCCGTTGATCTCGACACATTATCCGGAAAAATTCAAGTTCGTCGGCAAGTTTGAAAGCCGGGGAGCCCAACAGGAACCCCCGACTCTTATTTTCGAATTTCATCCCGACTGGACTAAGCCTGAGACAAATGCACAATAATTTTATCTGATTATAAAAGAGAACTGTATCAATTTCCATTCAAAAATGATATATTTGCACTTTGTTTTTATAAAAGTGCACAACAAGGTGTGTCATTTACTATTGCAAATATAAAAATCACCTATAATGAACGAGAAATTTCCTGAATACAAAGGCCTGGATCTTTCTGAGGTAAACAAAGAAATATTAAAAACCTGGGAAGAAAACAAGACTTTCGAAATGAGTTTGAAGACACGGGAAGGTCACCCTTCATTCGTTTTCTATGAAGGTCCTCCTTCAGCGAACGGCATGCCCGGAATCCATCATGTGATGGCCAGAACCATTAAGGATGTCATTTGCCGTTATAAAACTCTGCAAGGATTTTTAGTAGAACGTAAAGCAGGCTGGGATACGCATGGTCTCCCTGTAGAACTCGGTGTAGAAAAAAAATTAGGAATCACCAAAGAGGCTATCGGTAAAACGATCAGCGTCGTGGAATATAACAAAGAATGTCGTGCAGATGTCATGAAATTCACTAAAGAATGGGAAGATCTGACAAAGCAAATGGGATATTGGGTAGACATGAAAAATCCCTATATCACTTATGACAACCGATATATCGAAACATTATGGTACCTATTGAAGAAATTGTATGAAAAAGGATTTCTTTATAAAGGTTATACCATACAGCCTTATTCTCCGGCTGCGGGTACCGGTCTGAGTACACACGAACTGAACCAACCGGGATGTTACCGGGATGTAAAGGATACGACTTGTGTCGCCCAATTCAAGGTAATCCGGGACGAAAAATCCGAAAAGCTGTTTGCCGACAGCGAAGCGGTATATATCCTGGCGTGGACAACTACACCCTGGACTTTGCCTTCCAATACCGCCCTGGCTGTAGGACCCAATATCACTTATTATGTCGTAAAGACTTATAATCCTTATACCTATCTTCCGGTGACCGTCATTTTGGCCAAAGACCGGTTCAGTGCCTATTTCAATCCCAAAGCCGAAAGTTTGGCCCTGGAAGATTATCAGGCAGGAGACAAATTGATTCCCTATCGGAAAGTCGGAGAATTCAAAGGTCCGGAACTCGAAGGTATCCGTTATGAACAGCTGATGCCCTGGATGCGTCCCGAAGGAGATGCGTTCCGGGTAATCCTCGGGGATTATGTGAGTACAGAAGACGGAACCGGCATCGTACATATCGCTCCGACTTTCGGTGCCGACGACGACCGGGTTGCCAAACAAGCCGGAATCGCTCCGATGTTATTGGTCGACAAAGACGGTAATAAACAACCGATGGTCGATAAACGCGGACGTCTTTTCGTTTTGGAAGAAATCGATCCCGAATTTGTAAAGAGCCATGTCAATACCGAACTTTACAGTGAATATGCCGGCCGGTTTGTCAAAAACGCTTATGACCCTCAACTGACTGAAGAAGATGCCACCCTCGACATCGACCTGTCCGTCATGCTGAAAAAAGAAAATAAAGCATTCAAGGTCGAGAAACACGAACACAATTATCCGCATTGCTGGCGTACCGATAAACCGGTATTGTACTATCCTTTGGATTCGTGGTTTATCAAAACTACCGCTGTACGTGAACGGATGATCGAGCTCAACAAGACTATCAACTGGAAACCGGCCAGTACGGGCGAAGGACGGTTTGGGAAGTGGCTGGAAAATCTGGTTGACTGGAACCTTTCGCGTTCACGTTACT
>ERZ827363.3640-NODE-3640-length-11477-cov-15.177027_pt1 | contig 11477 bp, 8 predicted proteins | sample MGYA00519776_ERZ827363 | MGnify/ENA primary metagenome ERZ827363 (study PRJEB31778, sample SAMEA3449288) | human gut metagenome | biome: human gut; feature: human-associated habitat; material: faeces | place: United Kingdom | collected 2010/2012 ...
AGGCTGTCGGCCTTGATGGTCACGTCTGCGATCTCGCGGGCGATGGCAGCGCCGGAGTTGATGGCGATGCCGACGTCAGCGGCAGAAAGGGCGGGGGAGTCGTTGATGCCGTCGCCGATCATCACGACGGTGTGGCCCTCGCTCTTGGCCTTCTGGACGAAAGCAGCCTTGTCCTCGGGCAGGACTTCGGCGAAGAACTGGTCCACGCCCACCTGCCTTGCGATGGCGGCGGCGGTGCGCTCGCTGTCACCGGTCATCATGACGGTGTTGGTGATGCCGAGGCCGCGCAGAGCGCGCAGCACGCGGGCAGCTTCCGGACGCAGCGGGTCGGCGATGCAGATGACGCCGGCCAGATGGCCCGAAGCGGCCAGATAGAGGTGAGAATACTCCGGCTCGAGGTCATCGAACTTCTCGCGCTCGTCCTCGGGGATGGTGCAGTGCTCGTCCTCAAAGACGAAGTGGTGGCTGCCGATGACGACCCGCTCACCGCTGACGCGGCTGGCGATGCCGTGAGCCACGATATACTCCACCTCGGAGTGCATCTCTTCGTGGGAGATGCCGCGCTCTTTGGCCTCCCGGACGACAGCATTGGCCATCGAGTGGGGGAAGTGTTCCTCGAGGCAGGCGGCCAGCTGCAAAACCTCGCTCTCGCTGCAACCGGAGAAGGGGACGACCTTGACCACCTTGGGGGTAGCGCGGGTCAGGGTGCCGGTCTTGTCGAAGACGATGGTGTCAGCCTTGGACAGGGTCTCGAGGTACTTGCCGCCCTTGACGGTGATATGGCTTGCACCGCACTCACGCATGGCAGAAAGAACGGCCAGCGGCATGGAGAGCTTGAGGGCGCAGGAGAAATCGACCATCAGGCAGGAGATGGCGCGGGTGGCGTTCCGGGTCAGGGCGTAGGTGACGACGGTAGCACCGAGGCACCAGGGGACCAGACGATCGGCCAGAGCCAGCGCGCGGTTCTCGGTGCTGGACTTCAGCTTCTCGGACTCCTCGATCATGGCCACGATCTTGTCGTAGCGGTTTGCGCCGCCCTCGGCCCTGGTGGTCAGGACGCACTCGCCCTCTTCCACCACAGTGCCGGCGTAGACGGTGGCACCGATGGTCTTGCGCACCGGCATGGACTCGCCGGTCAGAGCGGCCTGGTTGACCATGGCTTCGCCCTCGATGACGGTGCCGTCCAGCGGGATCATGTTGCCGGAGCGGACGACGATCTCGTCGCCGGGGTGGACCTTGGTCAGCGGCATGAGCACTTCGGTACCCTGTGCGCGGACCCAGACCTTATCGACATTCAGGGCCATGCTGCGGGCCAGGTCGTCGAGGCTCTTCTTGCGGGTCCACTCCTCCAGCAGGGAGCCGACGTTGAGCAGGAACATGACGGAGCCTGCGGTGGAAAAATCGCCCCGCAGGATGGAAACGCCGATGCTCAAAGCATCCAGCACCTCGACTTCCAGTTTGCGGCGCCACAGACAGCACACACCCTTCCAGAGGAACTTGATGGAGCGGAACACGGTGTAGGCGGCGTTGAGCGGGGCGGGCAGGAACAGCTCGCGCAGCACCCGGCCTGCCAGGAGGTTATACATCTTTTCCTGATATTCCTGATTGATGCGGCGGCTGTCGGCGCTGGTGACCAGTGCGTCCAGTTCGGGGTCATCGAAACGGTAGGTGCTCAGGGCGGCGACGGCATCCTTGCGGGAGCCGGTGTAATACACTACCACATCGCCCGTCCGCTCGTAGACCTTGGCCTTGCTCACAGCGTCGTGGTGGTTCAGATAGGCTTCCAGCACATCGGCCCGGTGCAGGGTCATCCGCACATTGCAGACGTGTACCCGCAGACGGCCGCGGCTCTCATGAAGAATAGTACATTTCATATCAGAATATCCTCTGCGTATTGCAAAAAATAACCATAAAAAGAGCCGCCCGCAGGCGGCTCAGAGACTGCAAAATTACTCGTTGGTCTCGGTGGTCTCTGCCTCAGCAGCGTCCTCGATGACCTCAGCCTCAGCCTTGGCAGCGCGGGCCTCGTTGATGGCCTTTGCATCCTCGAGGATGTCACCGGCCTGCTCCTGGACCTTGCTGACGGTCTCCATGGTGGAGTCCTTCATGCGCAGGACAGCAGCGGTGGTCTGGGTGTAGACCTTCTTGGCGTCGCTGCTGGACAGCAGCTTGAAACCAGCGGAACCGAACAGGGTGCCGGCAGCGAACAGAGCAATCTTCTTAATATCGAACATAGTAGTATACCTTCCTTTTTATCGTATTCCCTCATGTACCCCAAAGGGCATGGAATCAGTGTTTCTGCCGTTATTATAACGCGGTTTTTGGAAAATTCAAGGGATTTTGATGATGTTTATATCTGCTAACATTTTACGATAAGTAGTTAGAAATGCCTATCTTTACGTGTTTTTTGGTACAAACTACAGTTTGTATTTTCAAACAAACTCCAAAGTGCCGAAGAAATATAACAAAGAGTCTTGCGCTGAGAGGTGCATTCATTGTACAATAAAAAAGTGTGCGATAAAATCGACAGGGCCGGGACGTTCCGGCCTGTAAAAATAAGTGAGGCTGGATATGGAAAAGAAAGATATTCGTGTGCTGGCGCTCGACCTCGACGGCACTCTGACCAATGACCAGAAGGTCGTCACCCCCGCCACCCGCGCAGCGCTGGACGCCGCTGCTGCCAAGGGTGTGACCATCGTGCTGGCCTCGGGCCGTCCCACGGCAGGCGTCATGCCGCTGGCAAAGGAGCTGGGACTGGATAAAAAGGGCGGCTGCATCCTCTCGTATAACGGCGGTGCCATCATCGACTGTGCCACCGGCGAGACGCTCTACCGCAAGCAGCTGGATGCAAAGTATGTGCCGCAGCTCTGTGCCTTCGCCAGGGAGCAGGGTGTGGTCATCATTACCTATAACAAGCAGGGCGTCGTCACCGAAAGCCCCGAGGACAAGTGGGCGCTGAAGGAGTGCTTTACCTGCAAGCTGCCCATGCAGAAGGTGGAGGACCTCGCCGCCTATGTGGATTATCCCATCTGCAAGATGCTCATTACCCTCGACCCCGCCCGCCGCGGCGAGGTGCTGGAAGCAGGCCGGAAACAGTTTGCGGGCGAGATCGACCTCTACCCGTCCAGCCCCTTCTTCATCGAGGCTGTGCCGCTGGGGGTCGCCAAGGACGTGAGCCTCGGCAGTCTGCTGGAAAGCAGGGGGCTGACCCGCGACAACCTCATGGCCTGCGGCGACGGCCTCAATGACTGCTCTATGATACGCTTTGCCGGCGTGGGTGTGGCCATGCAGAATGCAGAGCCCCCCGTCAAGGAGGCGGCGGACTATGTGACCGTCGCTGACAACAACCACGACGGCGTGGCTGAGGCCATTGAGAAGTTCATTTTTTGAAAGGATACCAGACGCAAATGCCGCGCAACTTAGTTTTATTCGATTTGGAGTGGAACATCGGCTATCAGCCGTTTATCTTTAATTATCACGGCGTCCAGCAGACGTTCCGGGGGGAGATCATTGAGATCGGTGCTGTCAAGATCGACGAGGACGCCAACGTGCTGGATACCTTCTCCATCCACCTGCGTCCCCGCATCTTCCGCTGCCTGCAGCACCACATCGCCAAAGTCACCGGTCTGACGCAGGAGGATCTCGACAAGGGCGAACCCATCATCCAGGGCCTCCGCCGCTTTATGAAGTGGTGCGGCCCGGACGCCGAGTTCGCCGAGTGGGGCATGGATGACGTGCCGGTGCTCAAGCAGAACCTTTTCCTCTGCAATCTCGACGAGAGCCGCCCGACGGTCTGGTACGACCTGCAGCAGCTCTTTCTGCGGGAGTACCCCCGCAAGGAAGGCGAGGGGATGAAGCTGGAAAATGTCGTCACCCGGATGGGCATCCCGTTGGAACGCCCCTTCCACGACGCTTTGTCCGACACCCTCTACACCGCCGACCTCTGCCGGATGCTCGACCTGCGGGCCGGACTGGCCGCTTACCCCAGCGAGGAGGACACCCTGCGCCAGAGCCTTTGTCCCACGCCGGGCGACTACCGGGATTTCAGGGTCTTCCGGGGCTATCTGGACCAGTCTATGTGGAAGCTGGACCCCGTCATCGGAACGATGGCCTGCCCGGTCTGCGGCACGGCCCTGCAGCCGGATGACGTCTGGCTGAAAAAAGGGAGCAGCGGCTGGTATACGCTGTCCCAGTGTCCCGTCTGTAAGGGCAGGGGCGGCGAGGCAGGCCGGGGCGTGTTCCAGAAATACCGGATGTCGCGCCGGGACGGCCTGCACTGGGCTTTCGCCCGCTGCGTCCAGATGCCGGACGATGCAAGCCTGGTCCGCTGGAAGAAGCAGAAGGCCCAGTATCTGGAGCGTCAGCGCCTCAAGGCCGAACGGCAGGCCGCCGAAGCAGAGGCCGCCCGGCACATCTTCTGAGGCAGAAGAATAAAATAGCGTGCAGGAAAGAACGACGCTGTTTCGTATTGTAAGGAGAGACAGGAAGAATAAGGCAAAAATGCTCAGATTTTGTTCATATCCCGGTCATAGATGCTGGATATACTAAGAAGGAACATCAGGCAGAAACGAAAGGGATGGTACGAGCACGATGGAAACGACGCTCATCGACGGGCTCCACCAGCTGGGTACGCTGGAATTCTGGGAGGCATTGTTAGAGGGCTTTGAAGGGCTGGGGCCGTTGGTCCCTATCCTGCTGGCGATGGTGGAATCCATTTTTCCGCCGCTGCCCCTCATCGCCATCGTGGCCCTCAATATCGCGGCCCACGGCGGATTTCTTGGCTTCGTCTACAGCTGGCTCGGTGTGGCCGCAGGCGGCACGGTGGTGTTCCTGTTCTGGCGGCGGGTGGTCAAGCGCTTTTTCTGGAAGCTGGCCTCTCGTTCCGAACAGCTGAAAAAGGCCCAGCAGTGGGTCAGCCATGTGGACACCGCCACCCTCTTCATGCTGGCCGTCCTGCCCTTCACGCCCACGTCGTTCCTGCATCTGGCCTTCGGCATCTCGGACTTTGACGAGAAACGCTATCTGCTCACCCTTCTGGCGGGCAAGGCCGTTATGGTGGCCATGATGGCTCTCTTCGGCCAGTCGCTGGTCAGCGCGCTGAAAAATCCGGTCTATCTCATCCTCGCCATTGCCATCTGGGCCGGGATGTACTGGGTGAGCAGGAAGTTCTGTAAGAAGCACGATTTGGATTGATATAACGCAAAGAGGCCCCGGCAGCAGCTGCCGGGGCCTCTTTGCGTTATTCTTTAGTTCTCGGCCAGATTGCCGGTATAGAGCTGGTAATACTTGCCCTTCTTGGCAATCAGCTCGTCATGGCTGCCGCGCTCGATGATGCGGCCCTGCTCCAGGACCACGATGCAGTCTGCGTTGCGGACAGTGGAGAGGCGGTGGGCGATGACGAAGCTGGTGCGGCCGTACATCAGGCCGTCCATGCCGCGCTGCACCAGAGCCTCGGTGCGGGTGTCGATGGAGGAAGTAGCCTCATCGAGGATGAGCACCGGCGGGTCGGCGACGGCTGCACGGGCGATGGCCAGCAGCTGACGCTGGCCCTGCGACAGGTTCGCACCGTCGCCGGTCAGCATGGTGTTGTAGCCCTCAGGCAGGCGCTTGATGAAGCCGTCGGCGTTGGCCAGACGGGCTGCGGCGATGCACTCCTCGTCGGTGGCCTCCAGACGGCCATAGCGGATGTTCTCCATGACCGTGCCGGTGAACAGATGGGTATCCTGCAGCACGATGCCCAGAGAGCGGCGGAGGTCGGCTTTCTTGATTTTGTGGATGTTGATGCCGTCGTACCGGATCTTGCCGTCCTGGATGTCGTAGAAGCGGTTGATGAGGTTGGTGATGGTGGTCTTGCCGGCGCCGGTGGAGCCGACGAAGGCGATCTTCTGGCCCGGACGGCCATAGAGGTTGATGTCGTGCAGGACGGTCTTGTTCGGTACATAGCCGAAATCGACATCCGTAAAGGTGATGTCGCCTTCCAGCTTGTGGTAGGTGGTGGTGCCGTCGTGGTGGGGGTGCTTCCAGGCCCAGATGCCGGTGCGCTCGTTGGCCTCCACGAGGTTGTCGTCCTTGTCGTACTTGGCGTTGATGAGGGTGACATAGCCCTCATCGGTCTCGCTGGGCTCATCCATCATCTTGAAGATGCGCTCTGCACCGGCCAGTGCCATGATGATGCTGTTGGCCTGCATGGACACCTGGCTGATGGGCATATTGAAGCTCTTGTTCAGGGACAGGAACGCCATGACAGTACCCAGCGTGACGCCGCCCATGCCGGTGACAGCCATGGCTGCACCCACCAGAGCGCAGATGGCGTAGCTGATGTTGCCCAGCTGAGCGTTGACGGGCATCATGATGTTGGCGAAGCTGTTGGCCTGCTTGGCGCTGTCCTTGAGCTTGTCGTTCAGCTCGCGGAAGCCCTCGAGGGCCTTCTGCTCGTGGGTGAAGACCTTGACGACCTTCTGGCCTTCCATCATCTCTTCGATGTAGCCGTTCACTTTGCCGAGGTCGCGCTGCTGTGCGATGAAGAACTTGCCGCTCTGCTGGGTGATCTTCTTGGAGCAGAAGAGCATCAGGGCTACCATCAGCATGGTGACGATGGTGAGCTGCCAGCTCAGCATGCACATGCTGGCAAAGACGGAAACGATGGTGATGGCGCTGGACACCAGCTGGGGGATGCTCTGGCTGAGCATCTGGCGGAGGGTATCCACGTCGTTGGTGTAGACGGACATGATGTCGCCGTGCGGATGGGTGTCAAAGTAGCGGATGGGCAGGCTCTCCATGTGGGTGAAGAGCTGGGTGCGCAGGTTGCGCAGGGTACCCTGGGTGACGTTGACCATGATGCGGGCGTTGAGCCAGGCGGCGAGGATGCCCACCACATAGATGCAGCCGACGCGCACCAGTGCACCGGCCAGCGGTGCAAAGCTGGGGTCCTGCTGCTGGGTCATGGGGATGATATAGTCGTCGATAAGGGTCTGCAGGAACAGGCTTGCCTGCACATTGGCCAGCGCACTGACCACGATGCAGATGAGCACGAGGATGCAGTGAGGCAGATAGTGCTGGAACACCTCTGCCATGATGCGCTTGAGCAGCTTGCCCGGGTTCTCGACCTTCGGACGCGGGCCTCCCATGCCGCGGGGGCCGGGGCCATGGACGACTTTTGCTTTCTGTTCTGCCATTACTGCTCACCTCCCTGCTTGTCGAAGTCGCCGCCGCCCTGAGTCTGGCTGTTGTAGACTTCCTGATAGATCGCGTTGTTCTTCAGCAGTTCCTCGTGGGTGCCGAGGCCGTTGATCTGGCCGTTGTCCAGCACGAGGATGCGGTCGGCATCCTGCACCGAGGAAATGCGCTGTGCAATGATGATCTTGGTGGTGCCGGGGATCTCCTCCCGGAACGCCTTCCGGATCTTTGCGTCGGTGGCGGTATCCACGGCACTGGTGGAGTCGTCGAGGATGAGGACCTTCGGCTTGCGCAGCAGGGCGCGGGCGATGGTCAGACGCTGTTTCTGGCCGCCGGACACGTTGGAGCCGCCCTGCTCGATCCAGGTGTTGTACTTGTCCGGGAAGCGCTCGATGAACTCATCGGCGCAGGCCAGCTTCGCCACACGGATGCACTCTTCCTCGCTGGCGTTCTCATTGCCCCAGCGGAGGTTGTCGAGGATGGTGCCGGAGAACAGGACGTTCTTCTGGAGCACCATGGAGACCTCATGGCGGAGGACGTCGAGGTTATAATCCCGGACATCCACGCCGCCCACGCTGACGGTGCCGGTCTCGGCGTCGTACAGGCGGGGGATGAGCTGCACCAGACTGGACTTTGCGCTGCCGGTGCCGCCGATGATGCCCAGTGTCTCGCCGGGCTTGATGTCAAAGGTGATGTCGTTCAGGACAGGCTGGCCGGAACCGTGCTTGTACTTGAAGGTGACGTGATCGAAGCGGATGCTGCCGTCCTTGACTTCCTGCACGGGAGCCTTGGCGGGGGGAAGGTCGGTCTTCTCGTCCAGGACTTCCACGATACGCTTTGCGGAAGCAGCGGACATGGAGATCATGACGAAAGCCATGCTCAGCATCATCAGAGCCATCAGGATGTTCATGATGTAGCCGAACAGAGCATTCAGCTGGCCGGTGGTCAGCGCGCCGTGCAGGATGTATTTTGCGCCGAACCAGCTCAGGGCAATGTTGCAGCCGTAAATAGCCGTCAGCATGGCGGGGTTGTTGAAGCTCAGACGGCTCTCTGCGTTGACGAACTGCTGATACAGACCCTCGCAGGCTTTGGTGTACTTCTCGTTCTCGAAGCCCTCGCGGACGAAGCTCTTGACCACGCGGATAGCGGAGACGTTCTCCTGCACGGAGGAGTTCAGGTTGTCGTAATTCTTGAAAACACGGTCAAAAATTTTGAAGGTGGGGACCATGATGCTTGCCAGCACGGCCAGCAGGAAGGCGATGGCCACCACGAAGATAAGGGCCAGAGGGCCGCCGATGCTGGACGCCATGATGAGCGCGAACACCAGATGGACCGGGGCGCGCACACACATGCGCTCCATCATCTGGAAGGCGTTCTGCAGGTTGGTCACGTCGGTGGTCATACGGGTGACGAGGCCGGCGGTGGAGAATTTGTCGATGTTGGAGAAGGAGTAGTGCTGGATATTCTCATACATCGCGTCACGCAGGTTGCCGGCAAAGCCGGTGGACGCCTCGGCGGCGTACTTGCCGGCCAGAACGCCCAGCAGCAGGGCGATGGCCGCCACTGCGAAGGTGAGCAGGCCGTATTTGACGATGGCGTTCATATCGCCCTTTTCAATGCCAAGGTCGATGATGAACGCCATGATGGTGGGCAGCAGGATGTCCATGACTGCTTCCAGTGCAGAAAACATCGGCGTCAGGATAGCGGCGCGTTTGTATTCGCCCAGATGGGAAGCAAGCTTCTTTATCATACTTTGAGCCTCCTTTGATAAATTGTTTGGTACGGAACAATTTTATACAAAACAATATTAAAGTCAATGCTTTTTCCAAAGTTTCGGAAAAAGTTCATATTTGTTTCACTTTAGGCCGAGGTACAACTTATTCAGCAGCCGCAGCAGCTCGGTGTTCTCTTCCTCCGTCAGCAGGCTGGCGACGTATTCGTCGGTCTGGTGGAGGGCGAGCATGGTATTTTCGTGGAACTGACGGCCTTTTTCGGTGAGGACCAGCTGCTTGAGGCGGGCGTCCTGCGCGACGCTCTGACGGGCGATGTAGCCCTTGCGCTCCATGAGCTGTAAAATATTGGTAACGGTGGAGCGGGTGATGGAGAACTCCCGCTCGATGTCCCGCTGGAATACGGGGGTGTCGGAGTTCCGGTAGAGGTACTCCATGATCCAGCCATGCATGGGAGTCACGGCCTCCACGCCATTGGTGCGGGCGATCTGGCCGATCTTGCGGAAGATGAGGTTGTTCACCCGGCGCAGCTGGGCCGGGATGACCTGCGGCACCTCCCACGGCGGCGCGACAGGAGTGCAGCAAGGCTTGATTTCTTTACACATAGTTACCATCCTTCTGTTCGTTATATGATATGGCAGAGCTTTGAATGTTCGGAGGTCGAACTGTTTCACATAAAACTGTTTGATACAGGACTATTATGGGCTAAAAAAAGAGGGCTGTCAACCCTCTTTGGATGATTCGTCCCACTGGCCCAGCCCGGTGAGGATGGAAACGGCCACCTCGGGCTTATTCGTGACCACAAGCTCCGGGTCCAGCCGGAACAGCTGGCGCAGGTCGTCCCGGCTGTCATTGCCCACCGGCCAGGGCGCGACCTTGAAGCCGTGGGCGTGGGCATTGGGGACAAGGTCTTTGTCCCGGAAAAAGGCGTGGTACTCCGGCCCGACGTAATCCACCGGGAAGCCGAACTGGGCCACATAGTTCACAAAATCCGTCTGATAATAATACTGCTGCAGAATTTCGGCCAGGCTCATGCCGGGGTAGATGGAGCAGAGAAAATCGAGACGGTCTTTTAAGTAATAGATGAGGACGCTGTTCTCTTCGTCCAGACTGCTGGGGTCTTCCAGCAGAGCGGACGCTTCGCTGAGGGCCTGGGGGCTGGAAAGCTTCTCCACGAGAGGGTCAGTCTTCTTGAGGCCCAGCTTCTCCCAGAAGGTGGCCGGCTGGCTGAGCTGGGATTCGGGGCTGAGGGTCATGGCGCAGGTGGCCATCTGGGGCATCCGCTCCTTCACCCGGCGGAGGGTGCCGTACTCGAAGGAGGTGAGCACGGCCTTTTCTTCCAGCCCGGCGTCAAGGACGGCGTCGATGACCCGGTCCACGATCTCTTCGTCCCGGTCAAAGTAGGGCTTCAATTCAATATGTACCATCCTGAAGTCCTGCGCGACTTCCAGCACCTCTTCGAGGGTGGGGAGCTTTTCGCCCGCGAACTCCGGGCTTTTCCATTTTCCGAAATCCAGCTGGCGCAGGTCGTCGAAGTCCATATCCGGGATGTTGCCGTGGACGCCGGTCTTGAGGTCGGTGAGGTAGTCGTGGGCCACCACGAGATGACGGTCTCTGGTGATCTGAACGTCACACTCGAAGCCGTCCGCACCCAGCGTCTTTGCCAGACGGAACGCGGTCAGCGTGTTTTCGGGGGCCAGATGGGACGCGCCGCGATGGGCGATGATGAGAGGGCGCATGGCATGGACCTCCTTAAAAGACAAAAGTTGAAAAATGCGATGCCGTTACCCATGATACACGTTTTCACAAATTTCGTCAATGACGGCGTTTCGGTCAGGAAGGCAGGCGAAAATGGGGCGAAAGTACGACTTTTACTGTCAAAACGACGAAAATTTAAGCTTGATTTTAGCACTTTTCACGAGAAAAAACCAAAAATCGGCCCATTTCTCTCCCATCTGTTTCTTCCCAACGGACAATTCCTGTGATAAGATTATAGTGTAACAGGACGGCAGACAGCCTGCCAATGACCAAAAGAAAAGATACCTACGGAATAAGGGAAATGGAGAGTTTTGCTATGACTGAGTTCAAGCCCATCAAGGAAGGCAAGGTCCGCGAGATCTACGACAACGGCGACAGCCTCATCATGGTCGCCACCGACCGCATCTCTGCATTCGATGTTATCTTAAAGAATAAAGTCACCAACAAGGGCAAGGTGCTGACCCAGATGAGCAAGTTCTGGTTCGACTACACCCGCGACCTGCTGCCCAACCATATGCTGAGCGTGGACGTGAAGGAGATGCCCGAGTTCTTCCGGCAGCCCCAGTACGAGGGCCGCAGCATGATGTGCCGCAAGCTGACCATGCTGCCCGTCGAGTGCATCGTCCGCGGCTACATCACCGGCAGCGGCTGGGCCAGCTATCAGAAGACCGGCAAGGTCTGCGGCATCCAGCTGCCCGAGGGCCTGAAGGAGTCCGAGAAGCTGCCCGAGCCCATCTACACCCCCTCCACCAAGGCTGAGATCGGCGACCACGACGAGAACATCTCCTACGAGCAGAGCATCGACGTGCTGGA